>JACCDQ010946439.1_pt1 | contig 21740 bp, 16 predicted proteins | sample 7446031 | NCBI WGS metagenome assembly JACCDQ01 (sample SAMN15323442, study PRJNA562643) | freshwater metagenome | isolation source: river surface water | place: USA:Blue River Watershed | collected 2017-08-17
CAATCGCGCGAGGTCTTGCGATCCCCCGCTTTCATCCGTAGATCGTATGCGGTATTAGCGTAACTTTCGCTACGTTATCCCCCACGACTGGGCACGTTCCGATATATTACTCACCCGTTCGCCACTCTCGAGGGGTTGCCCCCTCTACCGTTCGACTTGCATGTGTAAAGCATTCCGCCAGCGTTCAATCTGAGCCAGGATCAAACTCTATAGTTCGATCTTGATTTTTTTCGCTCTTTCGAGCAACTCATAAATTGGAATCGACGCGAACATCATCTCTGATATCCACATCTTTTTTACTTCATGAGCGTTTGTTAGCTAATTAAAGCTAAGTTCCGAAGAACTTGGCAATCACCATCAAACGCCCACGCTTATCGGCTGTATATTTTTAAAGAACCCAAGCAGCTTGAAGCTACTTTACTTGCCTCGCCGCGATCAGCGAAGCCTTGAATTATGACACAGTTTTTATCGCCGCGTCAAGATTTTTGAAAATTTCTTAGGTCACCAAGATCATTTCATCAACCTCTTTGCTGCGCTTGTTTGGCCTCTTCCGAAGACCTCAGTTGTGAGCAGCGAAGCCTTCGATTATGGCACAATTTTTTAGCTCCCGACAAGTTTTTTGAAGTCCTTGTGAAAGTTTCCTGAGCCAGGCCCCGGATAATGGGCGCATGGCTTTACTGACACTCTTGAACGCTTCTCTGGCTTTTGGCCATGTCGCACTCCTCGATCACGCGGACTTCTCTTTGGAGACGTCCGAGCGCATCGGTTTGATTGGTCGCAACGGTACGGGGAAATCGTCCTTGCTCAAGATATTGGCAGGCATGGAGCGCCCGGACGATGGCAGCCTGCACGTGCAACAAGGCGTGCGCATCGCCTATGTGGCGCAAGAGCCCTTGTTGTTGCCCGAACACACCATTTTTGAAGCGGTACGCGAAGGTTTGGCGGAGGTCGTTCAATGGATCGACGATTACACGCACAGCCGTGGCGACCTGGACACCTTACAAGGCCAAATCGAATCTCGTGACGGCTGGGGCTGGGAGCAGCGGCTGGACGAAACCCTGCAGCGCCTGCAACTGGACCCGAATGCGGTGGTGCAATCGCTGTCGGGCGGCATGCGCAAGCGTGTGGCCCTGGCGCAAGCGCTGGTGACCCGCCCTGATGTGCTTTTATTAGATGAGCCGACCAACCACCTGGACCTGAACGCCATCACCTGGCTCGAAGACTTGTTGATCGACTTCAAGGGCAGCGTGATCGCCATCACCCACGACCGGGCGTTCCTGGACCGCATTGCGACCCGGATTGTCGAGTTGGACCGGGGCAAGCTGCGCCCCTATCCGGGCAACTACGCCGCCTACCAAGTGCAAAAAGAAGAACAGCTCGCGCAGGAAGCCGTGATTCAGGCGAAGGCCGACAAGCTGTTGGCGCAGGAAGAAATCTGGATTCGCAAAGGCGTGGAAGCGCGTCGCACCCGCAGCCAAAGCCGCATTACACGGTTACAAAATCTGCGCAGCGAACGCGCCGCACGCCGGGAAAAAGTCGGCAACGTCAAGATGGAAGTCGCCTCGGGCGTGCCCAGCGGCAAGCTGGTGGCCGAGCTGACCGACGTGAGCAAGCGCTTTACCCAACCCGATGGCACGGTGCGCACGGTGATCGAAAAATTCACCGGCACCCTGCTGCGTGGTGACAAGATCGGTTTGCTGGGCCCCAACGGTGCTGGCAAAACCACCTTGCTCAAACTGATTCTCGGCGAACTGGAGCCGGACAGTGGCCAGGTGCGCCGTGGCACCAAACTCGAGGTCGCCTACTTTGACCAGATGCGCGATGCGCTGGACCTGAACGCCACCCTGGAAGACTTCATCAGCCCGGGCAGTGAGTGGATCGAAATCGGCAACAAGCGCCAGCACGTCAAGAGCTATCTGGGCGACTTCCTGTTCTCGCCTGCACGGGCAACTTCACCTGTGCGCTCCCTGTCGGGGGGCGAACGCAACCGGCTCTTGCTGGCCCGTTTGTTTGCGCGCCCGGCCAACGTGCTGGTGCTGGACGAACCCACCAACGACCTGGACATCGAAACCCTGGAGCTGCTTGAAGAATTGCTGCAAAACTATGAAGGGACCGTGTTCCTGGTCAGCCACGACCGCGCCTTCATGGACAACGTGGTCACTGGCATCATCGCCTGCGAAAGCGCCCCGGACCAGCCCGGTTTCTGGCGCGAATACGAAGGTTCAGTGCAGGACTGGTTGACGCAATCACAACGCGCTCTGGCCATTGCCGCACAAGCTGCCCAACGCAACGCGGCATCAACACCCAACGCCCCAGCTGCCGCACCGGCCCCCACAGCAGCGCCCGCAACACCCGCCCGCAAGCTCAGCTACAAAGAGCAACGCGAACTGGAAGGCCTGCCCGCCTTGATCGAATCACTCGAAAAAGAGCAGGCCGATGCCCGCGCCCAACTGGCCGATGGCAGCATCTACCAGCGTGATGCCGGACTGGCACAGCAGCTGTTCAAACGTGACGCAGAAATCGATGACCTGCTGATGAATGCGCTGGAACGCTGGGAAGCCCTCTCGGCACGCTGAGACCGACACGATCAGCGCAAACCCTCACGCATCTGGGCCAAGGCAAGCCAAAAGGCTTCCGCCTGCGTGGTCGCGAAATTCACGCGCATGAGGGTGCCCGGGCGCCGATCGGCATGGAACAAAGAGCCGGGCGCGAGCAGGTAACCGGCATCGTGCATGCGCAAGGCCAGCAAATCGGTGTCCACCCCCGCATCCACCCAGCCAAACAGGCCCTGCGGCGGGGCCACGAACTGGCAGCCGTGCGCCAGCGCCAGCTGCACGCTGCGGCTGCGGGCGGCATCTAATAATTGCGACAAGCGCTCGGTGTGCCGCCGGATGGCCCCTTGCTCCAGACACAGCGCCAGCGCCTTTTCAAACAGCACGGGCGTGGTCAGGGTGGACAAAAGCTTGGTGTCCAAAAACGCGTCTTTCAAATCCGCCGGAACCGCCATGAAGCCCACGCGCCAACTGGGCGCGAGGATCTTGGCGTAGCCGCTGACGTAAATGGTTTTTTGCAGGCCATCGAGCACCGACAGCCGCACCGCATGCGCCGGGGCCATGTGCCCATAGGTGTCGTCTTCGACCACATGAAAGTTGTAGCGGTGCGCCAGGTTCACCAACTGGTGCGCATACGGCAATGACAAACCGTAACCCGTGGGGTTGTGCAAGACGGACACACTGACCATCATCTTGGGCGCATGCAACTGCGCGTAGCGCTCGACCACCTCCAGATCGGGCCCGGACTCCAGACGCGGCACAGGCAGGATGCGCACGCCCAGGTTTTGCAGCCGGGCAAATTCGATGGCCCAGCCGGGCTCCTCCACCATCACGCAGTCACCGGGGCGCAGCAAGGTGCGGCTGATGATGTCGAGCGCATGGGTCGCCCCCACGGTCGTGATCAGTTGCCCCGGCGTCGCGTGCAGGCCCAAACTGGCGAGCTTGGACGACAAGACATCACGCAAGCCGCTGTCCCCCTGCGGTTCGCCGTAACGCAAAGAAGCCTCGCGCAAAGCCGGGCTGGCCACAACCTTGCGCAAAGCGGCCGACAAAAAATCGGCGTCCAGCCAGTCCGGCGGGAACACACCCATGCCCGGCTGCGGCTCGGCGCTGGGCTGATGGAACATGCCTCGGATCAGGCTGGCGGCATTCACCGGCGGCGGGTTGGACACATCCCCTCCGGCCGATGCAGGCGGCGTGCGTTGCCCCCGGTCGCGCACAAAAAAGCCCCGGTTCGGGCGCGCCTCGACCCAGCCCTGCGCCACCAGCCAGTCGTAGGCGGCCACCACCGTGGAGGCGCTCACGCCATGCATCTGGGCGCATTGCCGCACCGATGGCAAGCGAGCGCCCGACACCAGCAACTGGTCGCGCATGCGGGTGACAAAGCGCTGCGCGAGCTGCTCGGTCAGGGGCTGGCTGGATTCACGGCTGAGCAAGGACATGGGCGGCGTTCAGTCAAAAGTGTGCGGTCGGACGAGGCAATACAGTTTCAAAAATGATCTCACAAACTGTATTGATACTGTACTTGTTTCGGCACTACATTCAAGGGCATGACCTCTTCCGAACTCAGCGCGCTGTTGGTGCTGGCCACCGTGAGCAGCTTCACACCCGGCCCAAACACCACCTTGTCCACCGCCATGGCCGCCAACCACGGCCTGCGCCGGGCCATGCGCTTTGTGCTGGCGGTGCCGGTGGGCTGGGGCATTTTGTTCAGCCTGTGTGCCACCGGGCTCGGCGGTCTGGTGGTGGCCTGGCCACCGCTGCGCTGGGGCATCGTGGTGCTGGGCAATGCTTATTTGCTGTGGCTGGCCTCGCGCCTGTGGCAAAGCGGCAGCTTGCAACAAGCCGACAGCGCCAGGCTGCAAGTGGGCTTTGTGCAGGGCGTGGGCCTGCAGTTTCTGAACATCAAGGCCTGGATGCTGGCGCTCGCCATCGTGGCGGGCTGGATTGCCGGGCGGGATGACGCCGCCGAGCGCACGCTGGTGCTGCTGCCGATCATGGTGGCCTATGGTTTCGTGAGCAACCTGACTTACGCGGTGGCGGGCTCGATGCTGCGGCACTGGCTGGCACACGGTCAGCGCTTGCTGGTGTTCAACCGCTGCATGGCGGGGGCGCTGCTGGCCACGGTGGTGTGGCTGTTGAACGGCTTGCGCGCCACGGGTGCATGAAAGCACAGGCATGAAGGCGCAGACATGCACGACATGAAAGCTGAAAACAAGGGCCTGTGGCTGGGCCTGCTGGGCGTGGTGATCTTTGCGCTCACCTTGCCCATGACGCGGCTGGCCACCGGGACGGTCGATGCCCCGCAGCTGTCGCCTTGGTTCGTCACCTTCGGGCGCGCCGCGCTGGCGGGTGGCTTGTCCCTCGTCTATTTGCTGCTGACCCGCGCACCCTGGCCGCAGCCCGCACAGCGCGGCCCCCTGCTGCTGTCGCTGGCGGGCAACGCCATCGGGTATCCGCTATTGCTGGGCTGGGCCCTGCGACACGTCACAGCCAGCCACGCCGCCGTCATCACGGCCTTGCTGCCGCTGGCCACTGCGGCAGCGGCTGCCTGGCTAATGCACCAGCGGGCGCGTCTGGGGTTTTGGGTGTTTGCCGGTTTGGGCAGCGCATTGGTGGCGGTTTACAGCGTGCTGCGCGCACACCAACTGGGCCACGGCTTTGGCCTGAGCTGGGCCGACACCCTGCTGCTGGGCGCGGTGGTCGCCGCCTCACTGGGCTATGTGGCCGGGGCCCAAGTCACCGCCAGCCTGGGCGCTGAAAAAGTCATCAGCTGGGTCTGCGTCATGGCGCTGCCCATCACCTTGCCCGGTGCCTGGCTCACCTGGCCCTCCCAGCCAATTGCCGCCACCACCTGGCTGGCCTTGCTGTATGTCGGAGTGTTCTCGATGTGGGCCGGTTTTTTCGCCTGGTTTCGCGGCCTGTCGATGGGCGGGCCCCTGCGGGTCAGCCAAATTCAGTTGCTGCAGCCTTTCATCAGCATCCTGGCCGCCGTCCCTTTGCTGGGAGAATCACTGGATGCGATGACGCTGGGTTTTGCCCTGCTGGTGGTGGCCACCGTCTTCATGGGGCGGCGCATGGCCAACGCCCCGGCCCCAGCCTCTCGATAGAACACTTTTTAGGAGCAACACATGAACTGGAACCTGGCCCAACGCGCCGACAAGATGAACCCCTCGGTGATCCGCGAGATCCTCAAGGTCACCGAAAAGCCCGGCATCATCAGCTTTGCGGGCGGTCTGCCCTCGCCCCAGACCTTCCCGATCGACGCCATGCGGGAAGCCAGCGAGCGCGTGCTGAAAGACGACGGCAAAGCCGCCTTGCAATACGCCGCCAGCGAAGGCTACACGCCCTTGCGCGAATGGGTGGCGCAAGACCTGCTCAAACAAGGCATGAAGGTCAGCCCCGACCAGGTGCTCATCACCACCGGTAGCCAGCAAGGTCTGGACCTGCTGGCCAAGATTCTGATCGACGCGGGCAGCCGCATTTTGGTGGAGACGCCCACCTACCTGGGTGCGCTGCAAGCCTTCACGCCCATGGAGCCTGTCGCCGTGTCGGTCAACAGCGATGACCATGGTGTGGACCCGGCCGACCTGCGTGCCAAAGTGGGCACCGGCGCAGACAAAGCCCGTTTTGTGTATTTGCTGCCCAACTTCCAGAACCCCACGGGCCGCACCATGACCGAAGAGCGCCGCGCCGCCGTGGCGCAGGTGGCCATCGACACGGGCTTGCCCATCATCGAAGACAACCCCTACGGCGACCTGTGGTTTGACGAACAACCTGCGCCATCACTGAGCTCCCGCTACCCCGACGGCAGCGTCTACCTGGGTTCGTTCTCCAAAATCCTGGCCCCCGGCCTGCGTCTGGGTTATCTGGTGGCCCCCAAAGCGCTCTACCCCAAGTTGCTGCAAGCCAAGCAAGCGGCCGACCTGCACACCCCCAGCTTCAACCAGCGCGTGGTGGCCGAAGTACTCAAGGACGGCTTCATCGACCGCCACGTGCCCACCATCCGCGCCCTGTACAAACAGCAATGCGAAGCCATGCTGGCCGCGCTCGACCGTGAAATGGCGGGCCTGGGCCTCACCTGGAACCGCCCGGTGGGTGGCATGTTCCTGTGGGTGCAACTGCCCAAAGGCCTCAAGGCCGTGCCGCTGTTGGAAAAAGCTGTCGACAAAGGCGTGGCCTTTGTGCCCGGCTTCGCGTTTTACGCTGGAGACGCCAATGAAAGCACCCTGCGCCTGTCGTTTGTGACCGCCACGGTGGACCAGATCAACACAGGCATGGCCGCGCTGGCGGCGGCGATCCGCGAATCACTCTGAACCCACAGCGCAACAAGTCCTCATGATGAAAAGCCGCGCCTTCCGACAAGTTGACGTCTTCACCGACACCGCCTTTCTGGGCAATCCGCTGGCGGTGGTGCTGGACGGCGAAGGCCTGAGCGACGCGCAAATGCAGGCCTTTGCCGCCTGGACGCAGCTCAGCGAAACCACTTTTGTGCTGCCGCCTACGCCCGAAGGGGCTGCGGGCGGGGCCGACTACCGCGTGCGCATCTTCACGCCCGGGGCGGAGTTACCCTTTGCGGGCCACCCCACGCTGGGCACGGCCCACGGCTGGCTGAGCGCGGGCGGCCAGCCCCGGCAAAGCGGCCAGCTGGTGCAGGAATGTGGCGTGGGTCTGGTGACTTTGAAGCAGCAGGGCAAGCGCTGGGCTTTTGCCGCACCGCCGCTGAACCGCTCGGACATTTCGGCCGAAGACCTCACCCCGGTGCTGACCGCTTTGGGGCTGGATGCGTCAGAAGTCATCGCCGCGCAACACCTGAACAACGGCCCGCACTGGCTGGGCCTGCTGGTCAGCGATGTGGACACGGTGCTGGCCCTGGAACCTGACCATGCGGCCCTGAAAAAGCTGGGCACGAAAGTGGGCGTGGCGGCAAAACGACAAACACCTGAAGGTGGCCTGATCCGCCGCGCCAACCGCGAAGCACGGGCGTTTGCAGCAACCAGCACCCGCATGGCCAATGACCCGACCGAGCTGGAAGTGCGCGCCTTCGCCGCCCCCGTGGGTGTGGCCGAAGACCCGGTCACCGGCAGCCTGAACGCATCGCTGGCCCAATGGCTGATCGCCGATGGCCACATACCCCTTTCCTACAGCGCCCGCCAGGGCACGATGCTGGGGCGCGCCGGACAGGTGTTTTTGTCACAAGATGCCAATGGCCAGGTCTGGGTGGGCGGTGAAGTGGTGGCTTGCATACAGGGCAGCGTCACGCTCTGACCCGCATCGCCCCGGCGACAGGACGCGCCGCCCGGACAGCCCACAATCGCCACCCATGGGAACGCTTTATCTTGTCCGCCACGGTCAAGCCTCTTTTGGGGCCGATGACTACGACCAACTCAGCCCCTTGGGCCGCCAGCAGGCGGTGCGCCTGGGCGAATATTGGCGTCCCCGGCTGCAAGACACCCCCATCGATGCCGTGCTGATGGGCAGCCTCAAGCGCCATCGACAAACTTGGGAGGGCATCGCCGAAGGTGCCGGCCTGACGCACACACCCGAGGTGTGGCCCGAGCTCAATGAGTACGACAGCGAAGCGTTGATCGCGGCAATTCATCCCGAGCCTTTGTCCAAGCCCGATACACCCGAGCTGTACCGCCACCACTTTCGCTTGCTGCGCGACGCGCTCAAGGCCTGGATGAACGGCACCACCCAACCCCGGGGCATGCCCAGTTATGCCGACTTTGTGGGGGGCATCGAAGCGGCTCTGAACCATGTTCGGCAGCAGCACAGTGGCCATGTGTTGATCGTCTCCAGTGGCGGGCCGATTTCCACCGCCGTGGGCCGTGTGCTGGGCGCCCCGCCTGAAACCACCATCGAGTTGAACCTGCGCATTCGCAACACCGCGCTGACCGAGTTCGCTTTCACCCCCAAACGGCACATGCTGGTGACCTACAACACGCTGCCCCACCTGGACAACCCAGAACACCAAAGCTGGGTGACGTTTGCCTGAAAGGGCGTACACGGGTGAAAAAACGCCCTTTAATGCACAAAACTGGTGCAAGCCCTGACACCGGACCAAGTCAATCCCATCCAGAATGGATCACATGCAAAGTTCTGTGATCCATTCAGCCTGTCAGTCGCCTCAAGGCGGTATCCGGTTGGACCTGGCTTCTTGCAGCCAGGCCACGCAAGCGCTCAACGATGTATCCGACCTGCTGGCACAGCACCAGCTGACAACCGCTTGCTGGCTCACCCAAGCGCCAGGGTCCACGGCGGTTCATGTCCGACTGAAACCGGAGGCCCTGCACGCCTGGATGCCCAGACATGACACCCTGAGCCTGCGCCAGCGCATGGGCACCCTGAATGCGACGACTGACCATGACTTGGTGCGCGAAATCTGGGTGGCCTTGCTGGGGGCCCCTGTGGAGCGGTCATTCCCCGGTGTGGCCGCGCTGACCTCCCACATCCGGGTGCGTTTGAACATTGCATTGGCAGCGCAAAAAACCGCGCTGGCCTTCAAAACCGAAGCGGCCGAGCGACCATGGGCCTATTGGCGCGATGGCGGAGACGATGCGGGTTTCATCTTGCAACCCGGACGCTGCCTGGTGGATGCGCTGACTGCAGCCACACAACCTGACAGCACGGGTCGGCTCTATGACTTTTCCTGCTACAGAGCCACAGAATATGTGATCTTGCTGGGCATCGCACTGGAACTGAAAACCCACCACCCCGCGCTGCTGTCGCGGCTGCAGCGGCTCAATGAGGTGCATGCCGTGCGCTCCGGACAGTTTCATGAGGTGTACCTGGTCGAATACGGCAGCATGGCGTCGCCCTTGCCTTCGCACTTTTATGTTCCGGGTGACCGGCTGTGGTTTCGCAACCCGGACGAACGGTCCTCCGACGTGATGGGCTATGAAGGCTCCTGGGTGATTTACATGGGGGGCGGCTTGTTCAGCAACTTCTGGGAACGCGAGCGGCCTTACACCCTTGAGTCCAAAGCCATCGAGATTTACCACTGGCGCGATGGGGCCTACATCGATGACCAAGGCGTGTGGCACATGGACGAGACCGTGGTGGCGCAGCAGGTGGCCCAAACAGCGGCCGACGGCGGCTCATCCATGCGTGTGCTGACGCAGATGCTGCGCATGCGCGACCCCCAGGGGGTTTATGTGGCAGGCGGCTGCATCGACAGCACACGGGAATATCCCCGGGGTGTGAGCGCCGACCAAGGCGAGCTGGTCTTGCCCGTTTTTTAAGCGCCGATGTGATCGGTCAGGGTGTCGGGTGGCAGCTGGTCGATCTCGGACAGCAACTGCGCCAGGGCACGGCCCGAAGCATCAAGCAAGGCCTGGCCTTTGGCCGCGGTGGCGGCCGCGGCGTTGCCTGCGGCACCGTGGCGGTTGTAATCCTGCATTTGCCAGCCGAGCTTGGCGCTTTTGCCATTGCCCAAAATGGCCCAACGCTCGGCCCGGTCTTGCGAGGTGGAGCGGAAATTCTGCGCCCGGTCCATGTGAACGAGGTCGGGCCGCAGCGCCAGCATCATCGAGGTTTCGGTGTCCCCGGCATGTACGCCAAAGCGGTGTTCTTCCGGGGGGAACAAGGCGTTCACATCGCGCCCTTGCGCATCGGTCAGGGGCAAGTTGAACCAGCTCACGCTGTAGACCAGCATGCCCAGGCGGGCACGCAAGTCGCGGGCCACGATGTCCATCACGCTGACCTGGCCACCATGGGCGTTGAGCAACACCAGCTTTTTCACCCCACTGGCCGCGACCGACTCACCGATATCGGTCCACAAGCGGATCACGGTTTCAGCTTTGAGCGTGAGGGTGCCGGCAAAACGGGCGTGCTCAGGGCTCAGGCCCACGGTCTGGGTGGGCAAAAACAGCACTGGCGCATCGGCGGCCAAGTGCGGCAAACAGGCATTGACCACACCGTTGACCAGATCAGTGTCGACCGACAGCGGCAGGTGGGGGCCATGCTGCTCGGTGGCGGCCACCGGCAAAACGGCGATGGTGCGCGAGCGGTCCAGCGCGGCCAAGTCGGTGGTGGTCAGGTCGGCCCAAAAGCGCACAGGTGATGTCATGTCCGGCATCTTAATGGAGGGATGCCCCACGGGCGAGTGAATGGAGCGCCCCAGGGCTTTGGCCCCCGGTGTACAGTGCCAGCTGTTTTTGACCGATTCACCGGCACTGTTGCACCCCATGAGCTTGTTTTTTCGTTTTGTTCTGACCGCCTTTCTGCTGACGCTGGGTCTGATCAGCCATGCCCAGACGACAGGCTCCACCATCAAGACCGACCAGGTGCGGGCCGAATTGCTGGCCCACGCCCCGCAAGGCGTGCAGCCGGGCCAGACGTTTTGGCTGGCTTTGCAGATCGCGCACCAGCCGCACTGGCACACCTATTGGCAAAACCCGGGAGACTCGGGTCTGCCCACCCGACTGACGTGGACTTTGCCAGCAGGCCTGACCGCAGGCGACATCGCCTGGCCTCTGCCCAAAAAGATCCCGATCGGCACGTTGGCCAATTACGGCTACGAAGGCACGGTGTTGCTGGCCGTGCCGGTGCAGGTGGCCCCTGACTTCAAGCCCCCCGTGGTGGGCCCCATCCAGATCGGTTTGCACGCCGAGTGGCTGGTGTGCCGACAAGAATGCATTCCACAGGAAGGTCAGTTCAAGCTGGCTCTGCCCGCGCAAAGCGCCACCGCCCTGCATGGCGAGGTCTTCGATGCAACGCGCCAACTCAACCCGCAGACACTGCCCCAACTGCAGCAATCCGGCACGTGGATCACGGGCGGACAGACTCAACTGAGCGCAGATGGCCAGCGGCTTGAGCTGCGGGTGCATGGCTTGCCCGTGAACTGGCGTGGCCAGACGATCAGCGCCTTTCCAGTCACCGCAGGAGTTGTCCAGAACGCGGCTATGCAAGGCCAGGGCTGGACACAACACTGGCAAGGGGCCGTCTGGAGCGCCAGTATGCCGGTGTCGCCAGAACGGGGCGAAAGCCCGTCCAGCCTGGGGTGGGTGATCGCGATCGGGCCGGAGTCTTCTCCCAAGGCGCCCGCCTTTGAAATTCAAACCCCGGTCCAGGGCAACTGGCCGCCTTTGGCTCAACCGGCCGCTGCGGGTGTGTCGCCCGAATTGGCCCGGGCGCTGGCGCAAAACACCAGTCAAGCCCCAGCCAGCAGCATGAGCGTTTTGCTGGCGGTCTTGGGGGCGTTTTTGGGGGGCTTGCTGCTCAACCTCATGCCCTGCGTGTTTCCGGTGCTGGCCATCAAGGTGCTGGGCTTTGCCCAAGTCGGTCATGAACGCGAGCACCGCGCTGCGGGCCTGGCCTACACCGCCGGGGCGGTGCTGTCCTTGTGTGTGCTGGGGGCTCTGATGTTGGGCCTGCGGGCCGCTGGCGAGCAGCTGGGCTGGGGGTTTCAGCTGCAGTCACCGCCTGTGGTGGCGGGACTGGCCTTGCTGTTCACCCTGATGGGACTGAATCTGGCCGGTGTTTTTGAATTCGGCATGTGGGTGCCCGGCGCTGTGGCCAGCTGGCAAAGCCGCCACCCGACCGTCAATGCGGCCTTGTCAGGCGTGTTGGCGGTGGCTGTAGCCTCGCCCTGCACCGCCCCGTTCATGGGGGCCTCGCTCGGGCTGGCCATTGGCTTACCCACCTGGCAGGCGCTGGCGGTGTTTGCCGCCATGGGTCTGGGTATGGCCTTGCCGTATCTGGCCGCCAGCCTGTGGCCTGGGGTGGCGCGTGTCCTGCCGCGCCCCGGGGCGTGGATGGCGGTGTTCCGGCAGGCCATGGCTTTTCCGATGTTCGCCACTGTGGTCTGGCTGCTTTGGGTGCTGGGCCAGCAAACCGGCATCGACGGAGTCGGCCACCTGCTGGCCTGGTTGTTGAGCGTGGCCGCCGTGGTCTGGGCCTGGGGCCTGTCTGGCCGAGCCCGCTGGGCGCTGGGCGGGCTGAGCCTGGCGCTGTGCGTGTGGCTGGGCAGCAGCCTGCCTGCGGCCTTGCGCGAAACGCCCGTTGCAGCCCCCGCTGAAACGGCCTCGCCCACGGCCAGCACGGTGCAGCGCTGGCAAGCCTGGAGCGAAGCCAGCGTGCAAAGCCATCTGGCAGCGGGCCGCCCGGTGTTTGTGGACTTCACCGCCGCCTGGTGCGTGACCTGCCAGTACAACAAGAAAACCACGCTGGCCGATGCGCAACTGCTGGCCGACTTTGATGCCCACAAGGTGGTGCTGCTGCGCGCCGACTGGACGCGCCGCGACCCGGCCATCACCCGGGCGCTGACCGCGTTGGGCCGCAGCGGTGTACCGGTGTATGCCCTGTACGCCCCCGGCCAGGCCCCGGTGCTGCTGTCAGAACTGCCCAGCGTGGCCGAAGTGCAGGCGGCTCTGCAAAAACTGCCGACCGCCAGATAAGGGCCCCATGTGGGCGGCCTCCCACAAAACAGCCCCAGCCCGTGGCAAGCGCCTCGCTCGCGAAGGCCCGGCACGGCCTGCGACAATCGGGGGATGAGCACCTCTTCCTTTGCCCCCCTCCAAAACGACACCTTCCTGCGCGCCTGCCTGCGCCAGGCCACCGACCACACCCCCCTGTGGCTGATGCGCCAGGCAGGCCGTTACCTGCCCGAGTACCGCGACACCCGCGCCAAAGCGGGCAGCTTCATGGGTCTGGCCACCAACGTGGATTACGCGACCGAGGTGACTTTGCAGCCCCTGGAACGCTACCCGCTGGACGCGGCCATCCTGTTCAGCGACATCCTCACGGTGCCGGACGCGATGGGCCTGGGCCTGTCGTTTGCGCTGGGCGAAGGCCCCAAGTTCGCCAAAAATGTGCGCGACGAAGCGGCCGTCAAGGCGCTGGCTGTGCCCGACATGGACAAGCTGCGTTACGTGTTCGACGCGGTCACCAGCATCCGCAAGGCGCTGAACGGGCGTGTGCCCCTGATCGGCTTTTCGGGCAGCCCCTGGACGCTGGCTTGCTACATGGTCGAAGGCGCGGGCTCGGACGACTACCGCCAGGTCAAGAGCCTGATGTACAGCCGCCCGGACCTGATGCACCGCATTCTGGAAATCAACGCTGACGCCGTGGCCCTGTACCTGAACACCCAGATCGAAGCCGGTGCCCAGGCCGTGATGATTTTTGACAGCTGGGGCGGCGTGCTGGCCGATGGCGCGTTCCAGCAGTTCAGCCTGGCCTACACGGCCCGCGTGCTGGCCCAGCTGAAAACCGAACACGAAGGGGCCCGCATCCCGCGCATCGTCTTCACCAAAGGCGGGGGCCTGTGGCTGCCCGAGATGGGTGGACTGGACTGCGAAGTGCTGGGTCTGGACTGGACCATGAACCTGGGCAAGGCCCGTGCGATGGTGGGCGGTGCAGTGGGCGGCCCCGGCAAGGCGCTGCAAGGCAACATCGACCCCAATGTGCTGTTTGCCCCGCCCGAGCAGATCGCGACCGAGGTGCGCCGCGTGCTGGACAGCTTTGGCACACCCCACACCGACCGGGCCACCACCGGCCCCACGCACATCTTCAACCTGGGCCACGGCATCAGCCAGTTCACCCCGCCCGAGCATGTGTCGGCGCTGGTGGAGACGGTGCACCAGCACTCCCGCGCACAACGCGGTTTGTGAACCTGGGCGGCCAAGGCAGCGTTAGCATAAAAACTGCGAATCCCCGACATTTTTTGCAAAAAAACAGCGTCGGGGACTTCACTTATGCACAAAAGTTCTCGCCCTGGTGAATGCCTTTTGATGTGGCCCCGTTTTCCGAATTGATCGATATCGCAATGTGCAAGTCATTGATTTTATTGAACATTTTCTCCTGCACATCCAACAAGCAATCTGACGAAACCCTTGATTTTCAAGGCTTTGCGGGCATCCCGACGGGGTTTTCAACAAAGTTATCCACAGATTTTCTGGATACCCCTCAAAATGCTGAAAAATCAACAACTTACAACTTGTTTCAAGATTTCAGCTAACTTCCCACATTGACCATTTCACCCAAAATCGCGGAAAAAATGTGAGCAAGCACTCCTGGATCGATGTCGCAGTCCAGACCCCGGCACACAGCCAGGTGGGCGGCTTGCTGAGCTACCGCAGCCCGTTTGAGGTGCAAGCGGGTCAGCTGGTGCACGTGCCCTTTGGCCAGCGCGAGGTGCTGGGCGTGGTGTGGGCCGTGCACGACAGCGCCCCCGCCGACATGCCCGAATCGGCGGTGCGTGACGTGACCGGCGTACTCGAAGGTCTGGCCCCGCTCAATACCGCCTGGCGGCAGCTGGTGCAGTTTTCGGCCCAGTATTACCAGCGCTCTTTGGGCGAGGTGGCCTTGTCGGCCCTGCCGCCGCAGCTGCGCGACCTGAGCAACGAACAACTGGCGCGCCGCCTGAAAAAGCAAAAGTCAGATCGCAGCGTGCAAACCACGCCCGGCCCCGCCTTGTCAGAAGAGCAAAGTGCCGTGCTGGCGCAAATGGCCTCGGGCACCGGGCCATTTTTGCTGTTTGGCAGCACCGGCAGCGGCAAGACCGAGGTGTATTTGCAGGCGGTGGAGCGCATGCTGGCGGCCGACCCGCAAGCCCAGGCCCTGCTCATGGTGCCCGAGATCAACCTGACCCCTCAACTCGAAGAGCGGGTGCAGGCGCGCTTTGGGACCGAGGCCGTGGTGTCGATGCACAGCGGCATGACGCCCGCCCAGCGCCTGAAAGGCTGGCTGGCCGCGCACGCAGGCCACGCCCGCATCGTGCTGGGCACGCGCATGGCCATTTTTGCCTCGATGCCACACCTGAAGCTGATCGTGGTCGATGAAGAACACGACCCCAGCTACAAGCAGCAAGAAGGCGCACGCTATTCGGCCCGCGATCTGGCGGTGTACCGGGGACGCCTGCATCAAGCACCGGTGTTGCTGGCTTCGGCCACGCCTTCGCTGGAGAGCTGGCACCTGAGCCGCCCGGCCGAAGACGGCGGGCGCTATGTGCGGCTGCACATGCCCTCGCGCATCGGCACCGGTTTGTTGCCCAAAGTGCGCCGGGTGGACATGAACCACCAGGCCAAAAAAGCCGTGTTGTCGGCCCCACTGGTAGCCGCCTTGCAAGAGCGGGTGGAGCGCGGCGAACAATGCATGCTGCTGCTCAACCGCCGGGGTTATGCCCCGGTGCTGCACTGCGCCGACTGCGGCTGGAAAAGCGAGTGCAAGCATTGCAGCGCGTTTCGGGTATTTCACAAGATAGACCGCACCCTGCGCTGCCACCACTGCGGCCTGACCGAGCGCGTGCCATGGGCCTGCCCCAATTGCGGCAACGCCGACATCGCCCCGATTGGCCGGGGCACCGAACAACTCGAAGAGCACCTGGGCGAGTTGCTGGCCCATGTGAAACGGCCTGACGGCTCGCCGATTCGCATCGCTCGCATCGACGCCGACACCACCCGCCACAAAGGCGCGCTGGAAAGCCAGCTCGCCTCGGTCCATTCGGGCGAGGTGGACATCCTGGTCGGCACGCAGATGATTGCCAAAGGGCATGACTTCCGGCGCATCACGCTGGTGGCGGCGGTCAACCCCGACACGGCGCTGTTTTCAAGCGACTTTCGCGCCCCCGAACGGCTGTTTGCCCTGCTGATGCAGGCCGCAGGCCGGGCCGGGCGCGATGCCGCCCAAAGCGCCACCAGCGAGATGTGGGTGCAGACCTTTCACCCCACGCACCCGCTGTTTGAGGCGCTCAAAAAGCACGATTACCCGGCCTTTGCCGCCAGTGAATTGGCCGAGCGCACCGCCGCCGACCTGCCCCCCATCAGCCACCAGGCGCTGTTGCGCGCCGATGCTCGCAGCCAGGACGTGGCCCAGGGCCTGCTGAACGCCGCCCGCGAGGCACTCGAAGCGCAGCTGAGTGCCGATCCGGCCACCGCTGATCTGGTGATGCAAGTGAGTCTGTACCCGGCCGTGCCCATGAGCATGCAGCGAGTGGCCGATGTGGAGCGCGCCCAGATGCTGCTGGAAAGCCCGAACCGCATGGCCTTGCAAAAAGTGTTGTGGCACCTGCACGGGGTGTTGCACGCGCTGCGCAGCGACCCTGAGCACAAGGGCGTGATCCGCTGGCTGGTGGATGTGGACCCTCAGTCCATCTGAGCCGCGCACCTCACGCTTGAGCGGAGATGCAGTTCAACGTGATGTTTAATTTGTGGTCAGCCAGGGCCCCATCGCGGCGGGGGCGCCGCTCCCACAAAAACAGACCTGCAGTACCCCCTGAGCTCGGCACATCCCCTTGACTAACCCCCTGTGAACAGGGCATCTCACGGGCGCAGCCAGGCCACCGCCCCTGAAAAGGTGAGAAACGCCAGGGCCGTGGTCAGCAAAATGATGCGGGCAATGCGCCCGTTGTCCGCGCCCAGCCGTTCGGCCAGCAACGAGACATTGCTGGCACTGGGCAAGGCGGCCACCAGCACCATCACCATGCGGGCAAACGGGTCCAGGTCAGCCCCCAGTTGCACGGCCAGACCGGTCACGGTCCAGACCAGCAGCGGGTGCACCAGCAGCTTGATCAGGGCCACGGGCACGTAGTCGCGCGCCAGCAGCGGGCCATGCGGGCGGGTGTCGGCCAGCATGTGCGAGCGGGCCAGCACCGCGCCAATGGTGAACAAGGCCACCGGCGACGCCGCATCGGCCAGCAGGCCCACGGTTTTGGCCACCGGCGCAGCCAGTGCCAGGCCGAGCCATGAAAACACCCCGCCCAGCGAGATGGCCCAGGGCATGGGGTTGCGCACCACACCGGCCAGGGCGTTGCGGGCGGCCACGGCCACGCCGTGCTCACCGGCTGCGTCCATGCGGGACAAGCCGACGCACAAGGAGGTGGTGATCACCATGTCCACCAAAATGGTCACGATGGTCGGCCCGGCGGCCTGGGCACCCAGCAGGGCCACCAGCAAGGGCACGCCCATGAAACCGGTGTTGGGAAATGCCGCAACCAAGGCCCCCAAAGAAGCGTCGTTCCAGCGGATGCGGGCATTGAGGCTGACGGCCAGCGCCAAGGCCACCATGAGCAAGGCACACACCAAATAGGTGACAAACACCCCGGCATCGAGCAACTGGGCGATGGGCGTGCTGGCCCCGAAGCGAAAAAGCATGCACGGCAGGGCAAAAAACAGCACAAAGCCGTTCAGGCCCGGAATGGCCTCGAGCGGCAACAAGCCTTTGCGGGCGGCCAGGTAGCCGCACAAAACCAGGGCAAAGAAGGGGAAAGTGACGCGCAAAACTTCAAACATGCCCCGATTGTCACGGCAAACCATCGCCGCGAGGGCGCGGCTCCCGCATGAAGTTCCGCATGCTCTGGATCTGTGGGAGCGGCGCCCCCGCCGCGATCAACCTCCGCAGCCCGCTATGATGGCCCGCTTTGCTGGTCCCCCCTACCCCCATGTCTGCTGGTTTGAATTTCGCCCAATTGGAAGCTGTGAACTATGTTCAGGGCCCGTGCCTTGTGCTGGCCGGTGCCGGGTCGGGCAAGACGCGGGTGATCACCCAGAAGATCGGTCGCTTGATCGAGATTGGACTGGAGCCCAAACGGATTGCCGCCATCACCTTCACCAACAAGGCGGCGGCCGAGATGCGCGAACGCGCCAAGGGGCTGATCGGGCGGGCGGCCAAGGATGTGGTGATCTGCACCTTCCACGCCCTGGGCGTGCGCATCATGCGCGAAGACGGCCATGTGTTGGGCCTGAAGCCGCAGTTCAGCATCATGGATGCCGACGATGTGACCAGCATCCTGAAAGACTGTGGCGGCACCACCGACGCGGCCACCGCCCGGCAGTGGCAGTGGACCATCAGCCTGTGGAAAAACATGGGCCTGAACGCCGAGCAAGCCGCCGCCCAAGCCCCCGATGACAACGCGCGGGTGATTGCTCGAATCATGGCGCTTTATGAAGAACGGCTGACGGCCTACCAAAGTGTGGACTTTGATGACCTGATCGGCATGCCACTGAAGTTGCTGGCCGAGTTTCCCGAGGTGCGCGAGCGCTGGCAGGCCAAGATGGGCCATGTGCTGGTGGACGAATACCAGGACACCAATGCCACGCAATATGAGGTGCTCAAACACCTGGTGGGTGAGCGCGGGCGCTTCACCGCCGTGGGTGACGATGACCAGTCGATCTATGGCTGGCGCGGGGCCACGCTGGACAACCTCAAGCGGCTGCCGCAGGACTTCCCCAACCTCAAGGTCATCAAGCTGGAGCAGAACTACCGCTCGACCAGCGCGATCTTGCGGGCGGCCAACAACGTGATCCAGCCCAACCCCAAGCTCTACCCCAAGACGCTGTTTTCCGAGTTGGGCGAAGGTGAGCCGGTGCGCGTGATCGATGCCGACACCGAAGAGCACGAGGCTGAGCGTGCGGTGGCGCGCATCCAGTCGATTCGGGGCGGGCAGACCAATGCGTCCAAGCACCGCGAGTTCAAGGACTTCGCCATCCTCTACCGCGCCAACCACATGGCCAAGCCGTTTGAGCAGGCATTGCGCCGTGCCCAGATTCCCTACAAGGTCTCGGGCGGGCAGAGCTTTTTCGACAAGGCCGAGATCAAGGACTTGTGCGCCTGGTTCAGGCTGTGGATCAACAACGATGACGACCCTGCCTTCTTGCGGGCCATCACCAGCCCCAAGCGCGGCATCGGGCACCAGACGCTGGGCCAATTGGGCACCTTTGCCACGCAATACAAGCTAAGCCTGTTTGAAGCCCTGTTCGCCGGCAGCTTGCCCAGCGCGGTCAATGCTCGGGCCATCGCCGGGCTGCACGAGTTTGGCCGTTACATCAACGACCTCGAATACCGCGCCCGTCAGACCCTGGGCAAAGAAGCGGCGATGGCCTTTTTGCTCGAATGGCTCAAGGAGATCGACTACGAAAAGCACCTGTACGACGGTGAAGACAACGAGAAAGTGGCCAACGCCCGCTGGACCAATGTGCTGGAGTTTTGTGACTGGATGGCGGGTCGCTGCGGGGGCCAGATCGAAGATGCCACCGGCGCACAGGGCAATGAAAGCAAGAGCCTGCTCGAAGTGGCGCAAACCATTTCGCTGATCTCGACCTTGAGCGAGCGCGAGCAGGAACAGAACGTGGTCACCTTGTCGACGCTGCACGCCTCCAAAGGGCTGGAGTGGCCCCATGTGATGCTGGTGGGGGTCAACGAGGGTTTGCTGCCTTTCAAGCTGGGCGACGACGACGAGCACTCGGGCCGCAGCGAAGGTCCGATGAGCGAAGGCATCTTGCAGCGCCTGCAGGAAGAACGCCGCCTGATGTATGTGGGCATCACCCGCGCCCAGCGCAGCCTGGCCGTGAGCTGGACGCGCCGCCGCAAAAAAGGCCGTGAACATGTGGCCGCCTTGCCCAGCCGTTTCATTGCCGAAATGGGACTGGACAAGTCCACCACCAAGGAAGATCCACGAGAAAAGCTCAAGGCCTTGCGGGCCGAATTTGCCAAACGAGCGGCCGACTCGGCAGCGCAGGCCAAGCCATGACCCTCTGGAACAGCCGCCCCCAACGTCTGCTGGCCCTGTGCGGGCTTTGGGCCAGCGTCCATGCCTTCGCCGCCTCCGCGCCCTGCCCAGACGCGGTCGACATGAACGCCCTGCAATTGCAGGGCCAATGGATGGTGCAAGTCACCGGCCAGCCCCGCATGTGGTTGCTGCAACTCGAGGCGCACCCCGAGCACAAGGGCAGTCTGCGCGGCCAGTTGCAGACCGGCTCGCAGCAACATGCGGTGGTGGCCGATCTGGACGACGGAGAGTTCACGCTCGAAGAAACCCACGATGGCCAGCACATCGCCGCCACCTGGCTGGGCAGTGTGCAGGCGGGCAGTTGTGGCCAGACCTTGCGCGGCGAGCGTCTGGCAGATCCTGCCAGCCCCGCCGCCTTTGTGATGCGCCGCAACGGAGCTGCGCGCTGACGCGACGGGCTCAGGCCGCGCAGGTCGATTCGCGCAACACCAAGGTGGTGGGCAACAAGGCGGGCTGGGGTTTTTCGCCAGCCATGGTGCGCAGCAAACTGTCCACCAACTGCACACCGCCCAGGTCAATGGGCTGGCGCACCGTGGTCAAGGGCGGAAAGCTGTGGGCAGCCGGTTCCACATCGTCGTAGCCCACCACGCTCACGTCTTCGGGCACACGGTAGCCACGCTCCTTGAGCACGCCCATGGCACCGATGGCAATCAGGTCACTGGCGGCCACGAGCGCATCAAAGTTCAGGCCATGCTGGTCCAGGTGACGGCGCATCGCCTCTTGCGCATCCAAGGGGGCAAATGTGGTGGTGATGCTCAATGCCGGATCGGCTTTGAGTCCCGCCTTGCGCAAGGCCTTGAGGTAACCGGCATGCCGTTTCTCGGGTTCGGGCAGGGTTTTGTCGCCCATGAAAGCGATGCGTTTGCGCCCCAGCGAGAGCAAATGCTCGGTCGCCAGGATGCCCCCGCTTTGGTTGTCTGAACCCACACTGCAATACAACTGCCCCGGCAATTGCGCACCCCAGGCCACAAACGGCAGGCGTTGACGCGCCAGTTCATTGAGCTGGTCATGGTGGCCCCACTGACCCACCACCACGATGCCGCCCACCCGACCCGAGTCGTACAGGGCCGAGATGCGGTCCAAGTGATCGGCGTCCACACGGGACAACAGCAAGTCGTATTGTTTGTCGGTCAGCGCATCGGCCAAGCTGCCCAGGATGGACAGAAAAAACGGGTCGGTGATGTTTTGCTTGTTGGCCGCATTGAACGGGATGACCACCCCGATGGTGGAGCTGTCGCCCTTGCGCAGGTTCTGGGCACCGAGGTTGATCGTGTAATTCAAAGAGCGGGCCAGCTCCATGATGCGCAACCGGGTCTCTTCGTTGATCAGGGGGCTGCCGTTGAGGGCTCTGGAAACCGTGGCGGTGGACACGCCCGCCAAACGGGCAATGTCGGCCATCTGGATTTTGCGTTTATCGGGTTCTGCCTTGGCCATTCATCTGTTCCATTCAAGTGGCGTCGATGGTAATTCAAAAAAAAGCCCCATCCCTTGCGGGTTGGGGCCTGAAGGTTTCCTTGGAAGAAACGTACTCAACAATCGTTACAGGGTCTCTCGTTCAGTTCACAAACTGCTCGGAGCCCACAATGCCCAGCTTGGTCAGCCCAATGCGCTGCGCACTGGCCATCACCCCCGCTGCCGCCTCATACTTGGCCTTCGCGTGCGAGCGAATGTGCAACTCCGGC
>JACCDQ010470263.1_pt1 | contig 21732 bp, 21 predicted proteins | sample 7446031 | NCBI WGS metagenome assembly JACCDQ01 (sample SAMN15323442, study PRJNA562643) | freshwater metagenome | isolation source: river surface water | place: USA:Blue River Watershed | collected 2017-08-17
CTCACGTTTCCGCTGGAGGAACTGAAACTGAAGTAGACTATCAACCATCTGGAATATATGCATTCTCTTCAACAGGAAGCGTTGCTATTCATGCAAACGGTGATACAGTAGCACTAGGAACCACTGGTTATACTTCAAGACTTGATTGGTTTGATCAACAAACACTAGGTCTCACAAGTACTTCAACTATTTCTTGGAATAATATCGCTCCAAGACCAGGAACATCTGCATATGCAGCAGCAAGAAATTCAAGATTTGACGAAGTTCATGTTGTAGTTATTGATTCATTGGGTACAGTAACTGGAAATGCAGGAACAATCCTTGAGAAGCATCTAGCACTTTCTAAAGCATCCGATGCAGAATTCTCAGTAGGAAATCCTTCTTACTGGAGAAAGTATCTTGCAAATAATTCAGAATATATCTTCGGACTCAATTCCCCAACAGGAATTGTAACAACTGGATATAGTTCAGGTTTCAACTTAGAGTCTGATGTTGCTTGGAATCAAGGTGCAGATGGAATTACTTTTGCTGCTGCCGGATCATCTACAAATACTTTAATAGGTGGTAAAGACTATAATGGTCAGGCAGGAATTACAACTTCCGGTGCTCTTACTGCAACACTTGCAGAACTTTCAGATGGTTATGACTTATTTGAAAATACAGAAAACTTCAAGGTAGACTTCCTCCTAATGGGATCTGCTGCTTATAACATTAACGACGCACAAGCACTTGCAAACAAACTTATCTCAGTTGCTGAATTGAGAAAGGATGCTGTTGCATTTATTTCACCTTATAGAGGCGCTGCACTATCTGATACATCAAGTCAGACTGAAGTAACAGTAAAATCTGCTGCCAATATTACCGAGAATCTAATTCAGTTTTATGCCCCCATTACATCATCTACTTATGCAGTATTTGATAGTGGTTACAAGTACATGTATGACAGATTCTCAAATACATTTAGATATGTACCTCTGAATGGAGATATTGCAGGTCTTTGTGCTCGTAACGATATCAACAACTTTGCTTGGTATTCTCCCGCAGGTACATCAAGAGGCGCTATCTTAAATGCTGTTAAACTTGCATACAATCCATCTAAAACTCAAAGAGATCGTCTCTACTCAAACAGAATCAACCCAGTAATCTTCTCACCAGGAGCAGGAATCATTCTATTTGGAGATAAAACAGGATTTGGTAAATCATCAGCATTTGATAGAATTAACGTCCGTCGCCTGTTTATTTACCTTGAGAATGCAATTTCTCAAGCAGCGAAAGATTCTCTCTTCGAATTTAATGATGAAATTACAAGAACAAACTTTGTAAATACTGTTGAACCATTCTTGCGTGATGTTCAAGCAAAGAGAGGAATTTTTGATTATGTTGTTATTTGTGATGAAACAAATAACACTGCAGCTGTAATCGACAACAATGAATTTGTTGCCGACATCTATATTAAACCTGCAAGATCAATTAACTTCATTGGTCTTAACTTCATTGCCACCAAGACTGGTGTTGACTTTGAAGAAGTAATCGGAAACTTTTAATTTAGAGGTTTAAACTACCATGGCAACTAGACAACAATTAAATCCACCTCCACTAAGAAAGATTACTGACTTTAAAAGTAAGTTAACAGGTGGCGGTGCTAGAAGTAATCTCTTTGAGGTTGTTCTTTCATTCCCAGATATTGCACCAGCAGATACTAATGTTCTCGATAAAGCAAGATTTTTGGTAAAGGGTGCAAACTTACCAGCATCTAATGTAACTCCAATTGATGTTCCTTTCAGAGGTCGTACTCTAAAAGTCGCTGGTGACAGAACATTTGAAAGTTGGACAGTTACAGTAATTAACGACACTGACTTTGCTATCCGTTCTGCTTTTGAGAACTGGATGAATAGAATCAATAGAGTTTCCGACAACACTGGAGAAACAGATCCAACAGCATACACAGCAGATGCTTTTGTTTATCAATTAGATCGTGACGGATCAACTCTCAGAGCATATCATTTCTATGATATTTTCCCAACTTCTATTGGAGCAATTACTTTAGATTATGGCACTTCAAACATTCAAGAATTCCCTGTAGAGTTCCAAATCCTCTGGTGGGAAGCAATGAAAGGTGATTCACCTGCTGCAGGTGGTCAGGACATTAACTAAATAGTATATACAAGAATTTAAGTTTATAAAATGGCGAAACTTTTTGGTTTTTCGATTGAGGATAACGAAAAAAAATCCAAATCTATAGTCTCCCCCGTTCCTCCTAACAATGAGGACGGGGTTGATTATTTTATTCAATCTGGATTTTATGGACAATATGTAGATATTGAAGGTGTTTATAGAACTGAATATGATCTAATTCGGCGTTATCGTGAAATGGCGCTCCATCCGGAATGTGATGGTGCAATTGAAAGTGTTGTAAATGAGGCAATCGTTAGTGATCTTTACGACTCACCAGTAGAAATTGAGTTATCAAACTTAAACGCAAGTGATCGTTTAAAAGAAGTTATCAGAGCGGAATTTAAATATATTAAAGAAATCATGGACTTTGATAAAAAGTGCCATGAAATTTTTAGAAATTGGTACATAGATGGGCGCTTATTTTATCTTAAAGTAATTGATCAAAAAAATCCTGAGGCTGGTATTCAGGAGTTAAGATATATTGATCCAATGAAAATAAAACATGTCCGTCAGGAAAAAAAGACAGGCAATGAATTAGACGGTACAAGGAACTTAAACTTGTTATCAAGATCATTTGGACAAGAGCAAGAATATAATTTTCCAGAAATTGAAGAATATTTTGTTTATACTCCTACTCCAAATTTTCCAGCAGGGACAATTAGCGGTGGATCTAAAAAAGGAGTTAAAATTGCAAAAGATTCAATTACATATTGTACGTCAGGTTTAGTTGATAGAAATAAAGGTACTATTCTTTCATATCTACATAAAGCAATTAAAGCACTCAATCAATTGAGAATGATTGAGGATTCTCTTGTAATTTATAGATTATCTAGAGCACCAGAGCGTAGAATTTTCTATATTGATGTAGGCAATCTTCCAAAGGTAAAAGCAGAGCAATACCTTAAGGAAGTTATGTCTCGTTATAGAAATAAACTTGTATATGATGCAAATACTGGTGAAGTTCGTGATGATCGTAAATTCATGAGTATGCTTGAGGACTTTTGGCTTCCAAGACGTGAAGGTGGTCGCGGTACAGAAATTACCACACTTCCTGGTGGACAAAATCTTGGTGAACTTACTGATATTGAATATTTTCAGAAGAAACTTTATAGAGCACTTGGAGTTCCAGAGACAAGAATTGCAGGTGGTGGTGATGGATTTAATCTTGGAAGATCTTCTGAAATTTTAAGAGATGAATTAATGTTCTCAAAATTTGTTGGTCGTTTAAGAAAGAGATTTGCAAACCTTTTTAATGATATTCTTCGTACCCAATTATTATTGAAGAACATAGTTTCCCCAGAAGATTGGGAAAAAATGAGTGATCATATTCAATATGATTTCTTATATGACAATCATTTTTCAGAACTAAAAGAAGCAGAACTATTAACTAATAGATTAACTCTTGCAACTACTATTGAACCATATATTGGTAAGTATTATTCGACAGAATATGTTAGAAAGAAAATTCTTCGTCAAACTGATTCTGAAATTATCGAAATCGATCTTCAAATTGAGGATGAAATTTCCAAGGGTATTTTACCAGATCCAAATGCCCCTGTCGATGAAATGGGAAATCCACTACCTCCAGCAGGTGAAGAGGGTGCAGGGCAGGCAATTGAACAAGGTGCGGGTGGTGAAGTTCCAATAGAACCAACCATAAATGCCTCAACAGTAGAGATACCAGAACCTAAGGGTGGAAAAATATAAATAACCTTATAATAATAAAACAATTTTTATGGAAGAACTTATCGATTTGATTGCAACTGATGGATCTCCATCTAATGTTTCTGATGCGATTAAACAATTACTTTATGCTAAGTCATCAGAAAAAATAGATTCTATTAGACCAGAAGTTGCATCAGTGATGTTTGGTGATTCAGATCAAGAAGGAGACAATGAATAATGGCAATAAAAATAGTTCAAAATGTAAATAGAATTTCTCCCACAGTTTCTGTTGCAGCAACTAGTAACCCAATTGCTTTGAAAAGTGGATATATTAGAGTTGCTGCGGGGTTGACCGCCGTTTATGTTGAAACAGGTGGAAATCCTACCGTAACTAACAATTCTTTTTATATTTCTCCTTTCGGAAATGAAGTATTAAAAGAAAGAATTGCTAGACAAAAAATTGCGGGAATTACGACTGGATCATCCACAGTTATTACATTTCCAAATAATGCAGGTAATCCTTTTATTATTGGAGATTATGTAACTATTGAAAATGCACAACCAGCAGGAATAAATACTGTTCATCAATTAGTAACTGACTTAACAGAAACCACTTTAACAATATCTGCAGATACATCATCTGTTGTTGGAGTAATTACTGTTACTGATGCAACAGTGTCAAGGAGTGTTAAAGTCGCCGCTCTTGCAGATAACGCAGCAACAAACTTATCAATCACAGAAGTAGTTCAACTAGTTTCCGAATAAAATGAAACTCATCACCGAAGAAGTACAAAAAGTAGAATTTATTACCGAAGGTAAGGGTTCTTCTCAAAAATGCTACATTAAAGGCATTTTCTTACAAGCAGAACAAATTAACAGAAACGGTAGAATGTATCCTCTTTCAATTATGGAAAGAGAAGTGAACAGGTATAATGAAAACTTTGTTCAGAAAGGACGTGCTCTTGGAGAACTTGGTCACCCAGATGGACCAACAGTAAACCTTGATAGGGTTTCTCATAAAATTTGTGAACTTTACAAAGATGGTAATAACTTTATTGGTAAAGCACAAATTCTTGAAACTCCAATGGGAAAAATTGCATCTTCTTTAATTAAAGAAGGTGTTTGTCTGGGAGTTTCTTCCCGTGGTGTTGGATCGCTTAAAGTAACTAATGAAGGTCATAAAATCGTTGGTGAAGATTTTATGTTAGCAACTGCTGCTGATATTGTAGCAGATCCTTCTGCTCCTGATGCTTTTGTTCAGGGAATTATGGAAGGAAAAGAGTGGATTTGGGATGGTGGCATTCTTCGTGAGACACTTGCTGAGCAAACTCAAAGAAGAATTAACATCTTAGTAGATCAAAGAAGACTTGAAGAGCATAAATTAAATCTCTTCAATGAATTTCTTTTAAATCTATAAATTATAAATAAATATAGATTATAACACAATCAATCTAAAATGTCCGTTGGTAGAAATTTACAAGAAATGGAAAACGTAGTAACCAAAGGAGCTGCACCTGCTGAGCCAATGCACACTATTGCACAGAATGCCTCTGGAGTAATGATTCCTGGGCAAACTGGCGCTTGGGAGGATTTAGGCGGCCCTACTCCAGAAAATTATCGTCCAGACGATGATTCTGCAACACTTAAAACTCCTGGAGCAACTCTTGCTCAAGTAAAAAATGTAGTCAACGCTAAAGCAGCATCTGCAGAACCTATGCCAACAATGGCAAAAGAAGAGACTGAAGAGGAAGAAGATCTCGTCGATGAAGAAGAACTCGACGAAGATGAAGAAGTAGTTGCCGAAGCTAAGCACGGTAAGAAAGGTAAGAAAGAAGAAGAAAAAGAAGAAGAGGAAGATGAGGAAGAGGAAGATGAAGATGAAATGAAAGAAGAGTTTGACATTGAAGAAGATGTCAATGCTCTCCTTGAAGGTGAAGAACTTTCTGAGGAGTTCCAAGAAAAGGCACGTACTATTTTCGAAGCAGCAATTCGCTCAAAAGTTTCTGAAATCAAAGAAGAACTTCAGCAAACTTACGAAAATGCACTTATCGAAGAAGTTCAGTTTATCAAAGAAGAACTAACTGAGCGTGTAGACACTTATCTTGAGTATGTTGCCGACGAGTGGATTCAAGAGAATGCACTTTCTATTGAGCACGGTCTTAAGACCGAAATGACCGAATCATTCCTCCAAGGAATGAAGAGTCTTTTTGAAGATCATTATGTTTCAATCCCTGAAGATAGATATGATGTAATCGAGAGTATGGTAGATAAACTTGATGAAATGGAAGAAAAACTCAACGAGCAAATCGAAAGAAATATTGCTCTTAATAGAAGATTAGCAGAGTCAGTTGCTGATGTAATTTTTGCAGATGTCGCTGAGGGTCTTGCACTTTCTCAGAAGGACAAACTCGCTTCTCTTGCAGAAAATGTTGAGTTTGATAGTGAAGAAAACTATCGTGAGAAACTGGTAACTCTGAGGGAATCATATTTCCCATCAAACACTAGTACTCAAAGAGATGTAACTGAGAATTTATCAGAAGAAGTTTCCTATGATGGATCTGAACATTCTTCAGTTTCCCCAATTATGGAAGCATATCTTCAGACTCTCAGTAGAGTCGCTAACAAGTGATTTCTAAATTATAAATCAAACAAAACTTTTTAAAGAGGTAAAAATCAAATGCAGATGTACAACACCGAATATCTGCAGGAGAAGTGGGCACCGATCCTTGATTATCAAGGAATGGATCAAATCAAAGATTCACATCGTAGAGCGGTAACTGCTATCCTGCTAGAAAACCAAGAGAGAGAACTCCGTGAGGAGCGTTCTTTCCTTAGCGAAGCTTCCCCAACTAACTCCGCCGGTACTGGTGGTTTTAGCGGTAGTGCAGCTGGTTCAACAGGTTCTCCTGTTGCTGGTTTCGATCCTGTTCTGATCTCGCTGATCAGACGTTCAATGCCTAATCTGATTGCTTATGATCTCTGTGGCGTTCAACCAATGAACGGTCCTACTGGACTCATTTTCGCAATGCGTTCACGTTATCAGAATCAGAGTGGTGCTGAAACATTCTACAACGAAGTAGATTCGGCATTCTCTGGTCAGAACAACACCCGTAACCTCAGCGCAGGTTTCATTGACGGAACTGTTGGTCTTGGTACAACCGCTCAGGGCGGAACCAACCCTTCAATTCTTGATGGTTCAAACCAAGCAAACAACGCTACAACTGGTGCTAACCAGTACAACGTTGGCGAGGGTATGACCACTGGTAATGCTGAAGCACTTGGCGACGGCAACACCAACTACTTTAACGAGATGGCATTCTCGATTGAGAAGCTAACCGTTACTGCTAAGTCACGCGCTCTGAAGGCTGAATACTCGCTCGAACTAGCACAAGACCTGAAGGCAATTCATGGTCTGAATGCAGAGGCTGAGCTTGCTAACATCCTCAGCACTGAGATTCTCGCTGAAATCAACAGAGAAATCATCCGTACCGTTTATAAGGTTGCTGTTCCTGGTGCTCAGGTTAACACTGCTACCGCTGGTACTTTTGACCTCGACGTTGACTCCAACGGTCGTTGGTCGGTTGAGAAGTTCAAGGGTCTTATCTTCCAAATCGAGCGCGATGCAAACGCAATTGCACAGCAAACTCGTAGAGGAAAGGGTAACATGATCCTCTGCTCTGCTGATGTTGCTTCGGCACTCACCATGGCAGGTGTTCTTGATTACACCCCTGCACTCAACGCTAACCTTAACGTTGATGACACTGGTAACACCTTCGCTGGTGTTCTCCAAGGTAAGTACAGAGTCTACATCGACCCATATTCGGCAAACGTTGCTGCTAACCAGTTCTACGTTGTCGGTTATAAGGGTGCATCTCCTTATGATGCAGGTCTCTTCTACTGCCCATATGTACCTCTCCAGATGGTACGTGCTGTTGGTGAGCAAACCTTCCAACCAAAAATCGGATTCAAGACTCGTTATGGAATTGTTGCGAATCCATTTGCGAAGGGTGCTACTACTCCAACCGCTCCAGATAACATTGCTACCAACTCCAATGTTTACTACAGAAGAGTTAAAGTAGCTAACTTGATGTAAAATACATCAGTTATAAATTTTTGAAAGAGGGAGAAATCCCTCTTTTTTTATTATAAATAAAGGACACATACCTTTTAATTATTATCAATGGCATTTATATACAAAGCAACCAATAAAATAAATGGTAAGATGTATATTGGAAGAACATCCTATGATAAGTTATATAAAAGAATTAATGCACATATATGGTATTCTAAACATAAAAATTCAAATATACCATTCTCAAATGCTTTAAAAAAATATGGAAAAGAGAATTTTGAGTGGGAAATTTTAGAAGAATGTAAAAAAGAAGATATGGGAATTAGAGAAATACATTGGATTGGTCAATTAAATCCAGAATACAATGTAACATTGGGTGGAGATGGGGGAACTTATGGAAGACCTTGCCCAGAACACGTAAAAGAAGCAACTAGAATATCAAACAGCAGACCTGTAATAGATACTAGAACTGGAGTTGTATATAAAAGTGCAACTGAAGCATCTCAAAAACTAGGTATTTTAAGAACCAGCATTTCAAGAAGTTGTGCAAAAGACGAAACAAAAAGCAGACCCAACAGAAAACCTTGGTTTAGATATGTACATTAAAGATAAATACAAATAAAAATGTCTTGTAATTTTCCAAATCAAATTACCAACAGGAATTTTTTATCACCGGTTGGATTTAAGTTTACTCTTGCTAAAGAACCAACTGTTCCATTTTTTTGTAATGCTGCAAAAATTCCTCAAGTTACATTTGAAACTTTAAAACAACCATCTTATTTAAAAGATCTTGATATTCCAGGCGGAAAACTTGAATATGAAGATTTAACACTGAAATTTATTGTTGATGAGAACATGGAAAATTATATGGCAATTCATAACTGGTTAACTGGTTTGGGATTTCCGGAAACTACACAACAATATAAAAACTTAACAACAAACGAACAAGGTATTAGAGATTCAAAAGAAGCATTTAGTGATGGAAGTTTATATGTATTGAACAGTAGTTATAATACGATTGCAATCATAAAATTTAAAGATCTTTTTCCATTTTCACTTTCATCACTAGAATTTGATTCTACAAAGACGGATATCCAGTACTTTACAGCAGATGTTTCTTTCAAGTATACTGTATATAATATCTTGAATACCAATGGCGAAACCTTATGAATCTTGATGAAATCCAGGAAATGTGGCAGAGGGATTCTGTCATTGATCCTGATAATTTACATGATGAATCTTTAAAAATTCCTCAACTTCACGCAAAGTATTATACCATTTATAATACAATTACCCTACTTAGAGAAAAGGCAAGAGAAACGTACAATAGAGTAAAATTAGAGCGTCATAACTACTACACAGGAAAGGCACCAGCAGAGGTTTATGTAGAAGAACCATTTCCGTATAAAGTAAGAGACAAAGAAGCGTTACAGAGGCATATGGAAGCGGATGAGAGATTGAATAAAATTGATCTTAAGATCCGATATTATGACATTATGCTCAAGTTTCTTGAGGAAGTAATTAAAATGATTTCTAATCGCAATTATTCTATCAAGAACGCAATAGATTGGAATCGGTTCCAAGCAGGGTTTAATTAATAGAAATAAATATTCATAACTGATATGTTATGAATGTCACATTTGATTATCTCAAAAAAGAATGAGGTATATCTTCAAGTTGAAGCAGAACCACACATCTATTATGAGTTAAGAGATGCATTTCAATTTGAAGTCCCAAATGCTAAGTTTGCCCCTGCTTATCGAAATAAGTATTGGGATGGATTTATATACCTATTCAATGTAAACACGAAAGAAATATACATTGGTTTATTAGACAAACTCATAAGATTCTGCGAACAACACGAATACACTTATGAGTTTAGAGACAATAAGTATTATGGTCTTCCTTTTGAGGTGAATGAAAACATCTCAAAGGAAGGTGTGAAAGATTATATGCATTCTATCTGCAAGTATGCTCCCCGTGATTACCAAGTTGAGGGAGTATACGACGCATTAAGACATAATAGAAAGTTGTTGATATCTCCAACTGCTTCTGGAAAGTCGTTGATGATATACTCGATTGTGAGATATTACGTTGAGAAAGGACAAAATATTCTCGTAGTTGTCCCAACGACATCCCTTGTAGAGCAGATGTATAAAGATTTTGAAGATTACGGGTTTGATGTGGGATCATACTGCCACAAGATTTATGCTGGGAAAGAAAGAGAAACGGATTCTCAGGTGATTATCACAACCTGGCAGTCCATCTACAAACTCCCCCGTCAATATTTTTCAAGATTTAATGTGGTCGTAGGAGATGAAGCGCACCAGTTTAAATCGAAGTCATTAGTATCTATAATGACAAAACTTTCTGATGCCAAATATCGTTTTGGATTTACAGGAACTCTAGATGGAACACAAACTCACAAATGGGTTTTAGAAGGTTTATTTGGCCCGTCATATAAAATCATCAAAACTGATGAGTTGATGAAGAAAGGTCATGTTGCCAAACTTGATATTAATATTCTTCTACTGAAACACCCACCGAATCGTTTTGAGAATTTTGAGGAAGAAGTTCAGTATATTATTAACCATGAAAAGAGAAACAAGTTTATCAAGAATCTTGCTATAGATCTTAAAGGAAACACTTTGATTCTCTTTGCGAGGGTTGAAGGTCACGGACAACCTTTGTATGAACTCATAAATAAGAGTATCGGTGAGGATCGTCATGTATTCTTCGTACATGGTGGTGTTGATACTGAAAATCGTGAAAAAGTAAGAGAGATTACTGAAAAGGAAAATAATGCGATTATTGTGGCATCATATGGAACATTTAGTACGGGCATTAACATTAAGAATTTACATAATGTTATTTTTGCTTCACCTTCGAAGTCTAGAATCCGCAATCTTCAATCAATCGGAAGAGTTTTAAGAAAAGGAAACAATAAGACAAAAGCAACTCTATATGACATTGCCGATGATATCAGTTATAAGTCAAGAAAAAATTATACCCTCAATCACTTAATCGAAAGAATCAAAGTCTATAATGAAGAAAATTTTAATTACGATATTGTAAACATACCTTTCAAGAACTAATGGGAGAAGAGTTTTACGCAATTATAAAACTAGTATCAGGTGAAGAGATTCTATCATTAGTCCTTGTGGATGAGAATGATGGAGATCCTGTATTAGTACTTCAGAATCCAGTTACAATGAAGACTTATAATAATCAGCATGGTGCATACCTTAAGGTTAAACCATGGATGGAAATGTCTGATGATGATTTCTTTATTGTAAAACTTGATAAGATTATTACAATGACTGAGACTAAAGATAAAAGACTATTAGATATCTACAACAATTACATTGAAGATGATGATAGTATTGATGTTTATAATCCTTCTGGTAAGGTAAAACCATCATCTAAGATGGGATACATCTCTTCAGTTGAAGATGCTCGCAAGAGCCTTGAAAGAATCTTTAAAGGTATTAAAGAAAGCTAAATCCTGATCTTCAACCGGGACAAAGGTAGTCTACACATATTTTCATACCTTGTCAAGCCCCTATGATTGTGGTATAATAAGCATAACCTATATTAGATAAGTCCAATGCTATGCCTAAGAAAAAGACAGAACATTATGTAAACAATAAAGAACTTTTAGAAGCGATGGTTGTATATCGTTCTAAAGTTGAAAAGTCATTCAATGAGAAATTCAATAGAAACCCCACTAAAGAAGACAGGGGCAAGCATTGGGAAGGTAAACCACCAATTCCAAATTATCTTGGGGAATGCTTTCTTAAAATTGCCACACACTTGTCATACAAACCAAACTTCGTCAACTATATGTTCCGTGAGGATATGATTTCTGACGGAATTGAAAATTGTGTTCAGTACATTCACAACTTTGACCCAGAGAAGTCTAAGAATCCTTTTGCTTATTTTACTCAGATTATTCACTACGCATTTCTGAGAAGAATCCAAAAGGAAAAGAAACAATTGGATATTAAGACAAAGATTATTGAACGCACTGGATTTGATGAGGTGATGATGGTTGACGATAGCTTGCTTTCTGGGCACAGTTCGGAGTATAATAGCATCAAAGACGCCATCCAATATCGCAATAAATGAAGGTAGCAATTATTACTGATAGTCACTACGGTGCCAAAAAAGGGTCTAAACATCTTCACGATTATTTTGAACTCTTTTACAAAAATGTATTTTTTCCTGCCCTTGAAGAAAACAATGTAGAGGCAGTCATTCATATGGGTGATGCTTTTGATAGTCGCAAGTCAATTGATTATCAAAGTCTTGAGTGGTCGAAAAGAGTTGTATTCGACCCTCTCAAAAAGTATGATGTCCATATGATTATTGGAAATCACGATACTTATTATAAGAATACCAATAGTGTAAATTCGCCCGAACTTATCCTTCAGACTTATTCTAATATAAAAACTTATAGTGACCCGACAGAAGTTAATATTGGTGGATTGAAGATTTTATTTTTACCTTGGATTAATCAAGAAAATGAAGCAAAAACTCTCAAACTTATTCAAAAGACTACTAGCAGGTGTGCGATGGGGCACCTTGAACTCCAAGGATTTAGAGTTAATCGACAACTCATCATGGAGCATGGTCTGGACAGCAAGTTATTTGAGAAGTTCGAACGGGTCTACTCGGGACACTATCACACTCGATCGAACAATGGAAAAGTCTTCTATCTAGGAAATCCTTATGAGATGTATTGGACGGATGTAAATGATACTCGGGGATTTCATATTTTTGATACCGAAACATTAGAGCATACTCCAATCAACAATCCTTATAAATTATTCTATAACATTTACTATGAGGATACCCCTTATCAATTGTTTGATACTACAGAGTATGAAAACAAAATTGTAAAGGTCATTGTCCGTAAGAAATCTAAACCCAAAGATTTTGAAAAGTTTATTGATAAACTTTATACGGCAGGAATCCAAGATCTCAAAATCGTAGAAAACTTTGATATTCAAGAGAACGAAGATTTTGAGGTTGATGAAGAAGAAAATACTATGTCTATTCTAAATCGTTATATTGACGAAGCAGAATTTGAATTTGATAAAAACATTATCAAAGGCATTTTTCAAGATCTTTATCGACAAGCTTGCGAGGTAGAATAAAATGTTTCTCCTTACTCTCAAAGATAGAAAAGACGATGGTGCTTATGCCGTCCAAGATCAATACGGACATAAAGTTTTATTTCTTTTTGAGGATGAGGATGATGCTACCCGTTATGCTTTGATGCTAGAAGACCAAGAAGACCAAGAAATGGATGTTATTGAGGTTGACGACGACCTTGCCATAAAGACTTGTAAGTTGTATAATTACAAGTATGCTGTGATCACTCCTGACGATATCGTAATTCCTCCTAAAAATGTTGCTATTTCACAAGATTAGATACAAAAACTTTCTCTCATCTGGGAATCAGTTTACAGAAATTGACTTTGAAAAACATAATACAAATCTAATTATCGGGACGAATGGTGCAGGCAAAAGCACTTTACTTGATGCTCTGACTTTTGCTTTATTCAATAAACCATTTCGTAAAATCAACAAACCTCAACTTGTAAACACAACCAACGAAAGGGATTGTTTGGTTGAGATTGAGTTTTCTGTGAATAATCGTGATTATCTTGTTCGTCGCGGTATCAAACCTAATGTCTTTGATATTGAGGTGAATGGAGAAGCACTTCACAAGGAAGCAGATGATCGTGCAAATCAGAGAATTCTTGAAGAGAATATTCTTAGGGTAAATTATAAGTCTTTCACACAAGTTGTTATTCTTGGTAGTAGCACTTTTGTACCTTTTATGCAACTTCCGACAGCACATCGTCGTGAAGTGATTGAAGATCTTTTGGATATTCGTATCTTCTCTGCGATGAATAATCTCATTAAGGATAAGATTCGCACTCAGAAAGATCAGGTCAAATCTCTTGAGTTGCGTAAAGAGAATCTCAAAGAAAAGATGAAGATGCAACAAAATTTCATCGATGAGTTGGAGAATCGTGGTAATGCCAATATTAATGCCAACAAAGAAAAAATTGCCAAGTTAGATGGTGAAGTTGGTGTTTACTTGACTGAGAATGCCAAGATTGAGGAAGATGTCTTCAAGTTTACGAAGGAGCAAGAGGAAGTTTTGGGTGCCGGAGATAAGTTAGTAAAACTCAATAACCTTAAGGGTAAAATTTCTCAGAAAGTATCTGCTATTACCAAAGAACATAAGTTTTTCACTGAAAATACGGTATGCCCCACTTGTACTCAAACTATAGAAGAAGAGTTTCGGTTAAATAGAATTGAAGACGCTCAAAATAAAGCAAAGGAACTCAAGAAAGGTTATGATGACCTGGAAGAGACCATAAAGATAGAACAGGAACGAGAGCGTCAATTCATTGCTCTATCAAAGGAGATTACAAAACTCAACCATGAGATTTCTCAAAACAATACTCGGATATCACTTAACCAGCGACAAATCCGAGATCTTGAAACTGAAATTCAAACAATTACCAATCAACTTGAAAACCGAAATACTGAACATGAAAAGTTAGAAGAATTTCGGGACAATCTCCAAAAAACATTCGAAGACCTCTCAAAGAAAAAAGAAGAAATCGTTTATTACGATTTTGCCTATTCCTTACTTAAGGATGATGGTGTAAAAACGAAGATCATCAAGAAGTATCTTCCGTTCATAAATCAGCAGGTGAATCGTTATCTTCAGATGATGGATTTTTATATTAATTTCCATCTTGATGAAGAATTTAACGAAACAGTAAAATCACCCATTCACGAAGACTTTTCTTATAGTTCTTTCAGTGAGGGTGAAAAAATGAGAATCGACCTTTCTCTTCTCTTTACCTGGAGAGAAGTGGCACGAGTCAAGAATTCTGTCAATACTAATCTGCTGATTATGGATGAGGTATTTGATTCTTCTCTCGATGGTTTCGGAACTGATGAGTTTCTGAAAATCATTCGTTACGTCATCAAGGATGCTAATATCTTCGTGATTTCTCATAAGGCAGACTTGCATGACAAATTTGAAAGTGTCCTACGATTTGAGAAGGTCAAGGGTTTCTCCCGTATGATATCCCCATAAGCACAAGACCGATGAAAGTCCCAAACTGGCAACATCACAGCAAGAAGGAGCAGAAGCGTAAACTGAAACCGCAAGCACTCCGACAAGCAAAGGCAAGACGCCAAGCACTCAAGAACCGCCTCTCACGGGGCGGTTCTTTTTTATAAATATCTAAAAAGTCTTTATAAAGATGAGAGATAAGGAATTTGTAGATTTAAGCGATGCTTATAAACAGATTTATGAGCATGTTGATGTACATTCGGAAAATAATGTTCAGGAAGAAGTTGATATCTATGATCAGGTTCTAGAATATCTTCTAAATGAAGGATACTCTGAAGAAGAATCCAAACAGATCATGATTGAAATTATTAATGAGGCAGGTCTGGGATCCTTAATTAAGGGTGCAAAAGCATTAGCAGGATTTGTTGCAAAAAGAGCAAAAACACCATTAAGAACTGCAGCTACTGATTCTCTTATTACTAGTACAGCATTAAATCCAGTATCGACTGCTAAAATTGCAAAAACTATTGCAAAGTCTACGCCATCTCCAGCACCAATAGTTAGAACAGTAAAAGCAACTCCTGTTAGAACTGCTCCAAAAGGTGCAAATAAGATTACAACTAATGTTTGGAATGAACCAACAGCACCTAGCAGTCGTATAAATCCATCTAAACCCTCTGGACCTAAAGTATCTTCTACTAAGGCATTATCTGGTACACCATCTAGACCAGCACTTCCTTCTGCAGGAAAAACATCTGCAAGTGCAAAACCAACTTTCAAACCAGAAGCACTTCCTAAGGCAACAAAATCTGCTGAACCAGCAGGAGCATTGGTTCGTACAAAGGCACCTAAACCAACCTTTAAACCTGAAGCACTTCCTAAGGTAACAAAGTCTGCTGAACCTGCAGGAGCATTGGTCTCTACGAGAGCACCTAAACCAACCTTTAAACCTGAAGCACTTCCTAAGGTAACAAAGTCTGCTGAACCTGCAGGAGCATTGGTTCGTACAAAGGCACCTAAACCAACCTTCAAACCAGAAGCACTTCCTAAGGCAACAAAATCTGCTGAACCTGCAGGAGAACTAGTTTCCACAAGAGCACCTAAACCAACTTTTAAACCTGAAGCAATTCCTAAGGCAACTAAGTCTGCTGAACCAGCAGGAGCACTAGTTCGTACAAAGGCACCTAAACCTACAGAAAACTCATCTGGTGGATCTACTAATATTCCAAAGTCTTTCAAAGGATTGAAGAGATTGGGTGCAACTGTTGCTGGTGCTACCGCTTTGGGAGTTGGTGCTGATATGGCATCCCCAAGATCAACTGCACCTGGAACTCCAGATAAAGCGCCTAAATTCCCAACAACTGCTAAGGAAGTTAAGAAAGGGCAAACTTATTATGATCCTAATACTAGAATAGGAACATCTCAGAGATTCGCTCAGAGAAAAAAAGTTGGCGTTGCCAAAATTGGTAGTAGTTTTGAAGATGCTTTTAAATTTTATAAAGAACGAGGTGATAAAACTTTTAAATACGCTGGAAAGGAGTACACTACTAAAATGAAAGAAAACGCAATGTACGAAGCAAAAGACGAAACTGAAGAGGGTATTACGGGACTTCCAATACCAAAGAAAAAAATGAGTCCTAAAAAAAGACATGAATTTGAAAAGAAAAGAAGAGTAGAAAGAAAGAAGCGTGGAGATGAAAGAGTAGGGGATACTTTTTCTCAACATAGAATGACTGGCAGTAGAGGTCATGGATCCGAACATGAGAATATTCGCTCAGTTCGTGAAGAACTTCTTGTGGATTATCTTCTTGGGGAAGGTTTTGCTTCTGATGAAAAGTCAGCACAAGCAATTGCTGGTGCAATGAGTGAAGAGTGGGTGCAAAGTATTGTTGAGCAAGCATCGACAGTATCAAGTTCTGGTGGTGCAGTTGTAAAAGTGTCCTAACGATGCTCTACTGGGCGTCGTGGGCGTCTATAATACTCACATATCACACAACTCCTAATGACTGTTAATTACGAAATCAAGGGAATGCTCGCCAAACTTTTGGCGGAAGAAGACATTGTTGTTGAACATAAAAAAGTAGATACTGCTTGCTTTAATGTCCATACTCGTGTATTGACTCTTCCTATGTGGAAGGCGAGTAGCACTGTTGTAGATCTCCTTGTAGCACACGAAGTTGGGCACTCAAGAGAAACCCCTAATATTGACTGGTTGAAGGAGCACAAGATTCCTCCACAGTTTGTGAATGTGGTGGAGGATGCTCGTATTGAGAAACTGATGAAGCGTCGTTATGCTGGTCTCGCCAAGACCTTCTATAACGGATATAAAGAACTTGCTGATGATGATTTCTTCCAAATCAAAGACGACAATCTGGATACTTATAATCTTGCCGACCGTGCAAACCTGTGGTTCAAGGTTGGTAACTATGTTGATGTACCGATTGAGCGTGGTGAGGAGACTGAAATTATCAATCTGATTGCCGATACTGAGACCTTTGCTGATGTTCTGATTGCTGCAGAGGCACTTTACAAGTATTGCAAGCACAAGCAAGAGGAACAAACTAAGACTCCGATGGACAATCTGGAATCGCAAGATTCTGGTGCAAGTCAGCAACCTGCCTCTGATTTTTCTGACCAGCAGGAAGGTGAGAATGACCAACCTGGATCTGATAGTGAATCTCAACCTCCCACAACGAGTGAAACTGGACAGGAGAAGCAACCCACTTCTCAGGGTGCCGAGAATAATGAAGATCCAGAAGTCAAGACAATGGAATCTTTAGAAGAGGCACTGAAAGATCTTATCAACAATGATGGGCATGAGAATGTCTATCTGGAACTGCCCAAACTTGACCTGAATAAAATTATTGTTTCTAACTCTGAAATTCACGATAAGTGTAAAGAATCTTGGAATTCTTTCCTTGTAGACCGTGAGTGGAAATCTGAGGATGTATTTGGTGAAGTTGATAAGGATTTTGTAGAATTCAAGCGTTCTGCTCAGAAAGAAGTCAACTATCTGGTGAAAGAATTTGAGTGTCGCAAGGCAGCAGATTCCTATGCCCGTGCTACAACTGCTCGCACTGGTGTTCTGGACTGCACCAAACTTCATACTTACAAATACAACGAAGACCTTTTCAAGAAAGTTACTACTCTTTCTGATGGTAAGAATCACGGTCTGGTGTTTGTTCTGGACTGGTCTGGTTCTATGAGTGAAGTGATGATGGATACGGTTAAGCAACTGTTCAACCTTGTTTGGTTCTGTAAGAAAGTTGCAATTCCTTTTGAGGTTTATGCTTTCACCACTGATTATCCTCTGGTGAAGTATGGTGAGGATGGTAAGGCAAATATCCGAGAACTTGCTTATAAGAAAAAGGATGGTCTTGTTCAGGTTGGTGAATGGTTCTCTATGATGAATCTTCTCACCAGCAAAGTGAACAGTAAGATTCTAGATGAGCAAATGAAGAATATCTTCCGTCTTGCATCTTCTTTCCGCTATAATTCTCATGTTTACTACTCTGCTCCTATGGGTATGAGTCTTTCGGGTACTCCCCTGAATGAGGCACTGATTTCTCTTCATCAGATTCTTCCTAAGTTCCAGAAGGAAAACAAACTCCAGAAAGTTCAGTGTGTGATTCTGACTGATGGTGAGGGTGCTCTACTCAAGTATCACCGTGAGGTTCAACGCCGTTGGGAGGAAGAACCTTTTATGGGTACTGCACATATCGGTCCTAGTGCTTTCATCCGTGACCGTAAGACTGGTATGACTTATTCTTGTGATTGTGATTATCACGAGTTCACCGATGTTCTGCTTCGCAATCTTCGGGATAGGTTTACTGATATCAACTTCATCGGTATTCGTGTTCTTGAATCCCGTGATGCTGGTAGTTTTATTCGCCGCTATTGTGGGTTTTATGGTGAAACCTATGATAAGACGATGAATGCCTGGAAAAAGGAAAGGGCATTTACTATCAAGTCTTCTGGTTATCATTCTTACTTTGGTTTGTCTGCAAGTGCCCTTTCTCAAGATGCTGAGTTTGAGGTTGCTGAGTGTGCAACTAAGTCTCAAATCAAATCTGCATTTGCTAAGAGTCTGAAGTCCAAGAAAATGAACAAAAAAATTCTGGGAGAGTTTGTGGAATTGGTCGCTTGAACCACTTCCCAAACTGTCACAGGGGGTACTTGGTTGCCCCCTTTTTTCTTGTATAATTACTTTGTTGAAACGAAACAACTTCACTTTGATTATGTCACTCTCTGCTGATTACATTCGCACTTCGCTCCAAAGTCTGTATGGAGACTCTGTGACTGCTGCGGATATTCGTGCTTGGTGTGCGATGAATGGTGCTAACTACCAGACAATCTCCAATAAGCTTGCTAACTACAAGACTGCTCGTGGTCGTTGGAACCTTGAAGTGACGCAAGAACGTGTTGAAGAGATTGAGCGTTCTTATCAAGCACCTGCGGCCCTTCCTACTATGGAACAAAATCTCATTCCTGATAAAGATGATACCTTCGTCAAGTTTGGTAATTTTAACGATATCAAAAAAATTATTCAGTCCAATCTCTTTTATCCTACGTTCATTACGGGTCTTTCGGGTAATGGTAAAACGTTCGGTGTGGAGCAAGCATGTGCTCAACTGAAGCGTGAACTGATTCGTGTCAACATCACTATCGAAACTGACGAAGATGATCTGATCGGTGGTTTCCGTCTGGTGAATGGTGAAACTGCATGGCACAATGGTCCAGTGATTGAGGCACTTGAGCGTGGTGCTATTCTCTTGCTGGATGAGATTGACCTTGCTTCTAACAAGATCCTGTGCCTGCAATCCATTCTGGAAGGTAAAGGTGTATTCCTTAAGAAGATTGGTCGCTTCGTGAAACCTGCTTCTGGTTTCAATGTGTTCGCTACCGCCAACACCAAAGGTAAAGGTTCTGATGATGGTCGTTTCATCGGCACCAATGTTTTGAACGAAGCATTCCTTGAGCGTTTCCCTGTGACCTTCGAGCAGTCTTATCCTGCCCCTGCGACCGAGCAGAAGATCCTGGAAGGTATTGCTCTGGACCTTGGTGTGGAAGACCGAGACTTCTGCAAGCGACTTTGCGATTGGGCGGACATCATCCGGAAAACATTCTACGATGGTGGTATTGAGGAGATCATCAGCACCCGTCGTCTGGTCCACATTATCCGTGCCTACAGCATCTTCCAAGACAAGGCAAAGGCAATCCAAGTGTGCGTCAATCGATTTGATGACGAAACCAAACAGTCCTTTCTGGAACTGTACGATAAAGTAGATGCTGACTTCCAAATGCCTGTTGACCAGAAAGCACAATCCTGATATAATTGGGGAAGGTAAAAAATGTGCCTTCCCTTTATGAGTGATTCAACCTTTACTATTACTATGCCTGAAAACACTAATCATCTCTGGAAATACAACGAAGATAAAATTCTTAAAGATATTGAAGACTATGTGACTAGCACCTACGGAAGTCACTATTGTGGTCACAATCAGCAGTATCAGGACATTCAAACGATTGACTTGATGGCTGCTAAAGACCTTGCTCCTGGATTCTGCCAGGCGAACATCCTGAAGTATGGAAGTCGCTATGGTGATAAGGATGGTCGCAACAAGCGTGATCTTCTCAAAGTGATTCATTATGCTATGCTTCTGCTTCACTTTGATGGGCATTATTCTCGTAAAGATAATGGTTTGACCGAATTCCGTTGATTATGAAACTCCAAGACAAAACTATGAAACTCTCTGACAACACCCTGACTATCCTCAAGAACTTTGCTGGAATCAATAACTCTATTCTTGTGAAGCAGGGTAACAAACTCCGCACGATTTCTGTTGCCAAGAATATCCTGGCAGAAGCAGATATCACTGAAGAGTTCCCCCGTGACTTTGCTATCTATGACCTCAATCAGTTTCTTAATGGTCTGAGTCTTCATAACGACCCTGACCTTGATTTCAAAGAAGATTCTTATCTGAGTATCAAAGAAGGTAAGCGTCGTGTGAAGTATTTCTTTGCCGACCCCAATGTGATTATCTCTCCTCCCGATAAAGATATTCAACTTCCTTCTCAGGATGTTTGTTTCCAACTGGATAGCACTTCTTTGGAAAAACTGGTGAAGGCGGCAGCAGTATATCAACTGCCAGACCTCTCTGCGATTGGTGAGGCAGGTGTCATCAAACTGGTGGTGCGTGACAAAAAGAATGATACTTCTAATGAATATGCCATTGTGGTTGGTGAGACTGATGATGAGTTTACTTTCAACTTCAAAGTAGAAAACATTAAGATTATTCCTGGTGCCTATGATGTGGTTGTGTCTTCTAAACTTTTGTCACAATTCACGAATACCAAATACAATCTGACTTATTATATTGCTCTGGAACCTGATTCTACTTTCGGTTGATGGAATTTCTTCTTTATCTTTCTACTCAACAGATGGATATCTATAAAATGGTATCTAACAAAGTTCGAGTAGTTGAAAATGCTCCAATTTGTAAAAAGTATCAGATTTTTGGATTCTACGACAGTACAAAAAGAGTTCTAACAATGTGTACGGATACTCTGAAAAAATTTGGAAATCCGCACACTAGTGTTAATGAGACTCTAATGCATGAGTCTGTTCATGTTGCTCAATCTTGCAAAACTAGATTTACTTTTTTAGATTCTTTTGGTATCAATCCTTCTCTTATGCCTTTAAGTTATCAAA
>JACCDQ010417698.1_pt1 | contig 21728 bp, 21 predicted proteins | sample 7446031 | NCBI WGS metagenome assembly JACCDQ01 (sample SAMN15323442, study PRJNA562643) | freshwater metagenome | isolation source: river surface water | place: USA:Blue River Watershed | collected 2017-08-17
GCAAAACTTAACCTATCGAAGTGCGATAGAACCTTTCAAGGATTTCAAAATTCAGGTAGAAGGAAAATGGAGTCGTTCGGATAATTATCAAGAGTTCTACCGACCAGCAACGCTTGGTGGTAAATTTGAAAGTCAAAGTCCAGTCCATTCGGGTAATTATACCATGACATTCTGGTCGTTCTTGACGGCATTCGATAGCAATGCACCGAATGAAACTTCGGGTATTTTCAATCGATTCAAAGACTATAGAAGTATTATTAAACAACGCCTAGAAAATAGTAGAACATTTGGTTCGGACGAACGGTACAATTTGAATTCGCAAGATGTGTTAATTCCTGCTTTCTTTGCGGCCTACAGTGGGGTGTCACCAAATGCGGTGAGTTTTTCTCCTTTTGTGAATATCCCATTACCAAACTGGCGTTTAGATTATAATGGTTTAGCAAATGTGGGTTGGTTTAAGCGTAAGTTCTCGTCGATAGCAGTGACGCACTCTTACACTTCTACTTATAGCGTAGGTAATTTCGTGTCGTCGTTAAGCTATGATAATCCATTTGAGTTGAATATCAATAATATGTTGTATCCACTTTCGTCTAAAGTGGATGAACAAGGCTATTTGATTCCTGTTTATGTGATGAGTACGATTACTTTCCAAGAGAAATTTGCTCCTTTTATTGGGTTCAATGCAACGACCAAAAATAAGATTTCATTGCGTTTGGAATATTCACAAGATAGAAGTGTTGGGTTAAATTTAGCGAACTCACAAGTGGCTGAATTAAGTAATAAGGATTTAACCTTTGGAATGGGCTTTACGAAAGCAAATATGTTGATTCCTTTCAAAGTGAATCGTCAGCGAGTGAAATTACCGAACGATTTGAAGTTCCAAATGAACTTAACCGTGCGTGATACTCGTACTATTCAGCGTAAATTAGATGCAGAAACGGTAGTAACTAATGGGTTCTTAAACTTCCAATTCCGTCCACAAATTACGTATAATGTGAGCAAACGCATGAGTATGAGTATGTATTTCGACAAAATGTTCAACAACCCGTATGTGTCAAATACGTATTATCGCTCAACGATTGCCGCAGGCTTCCAAGTACGTTTCAGTTTGTCGGACTAGGTTAAGAGAAAAGGGATTGACAGCTTTAGTTTTGATTTAAATCATTATTTTAAGCTCCGTAGTAGTTCACTTCTATGTGTGTACAAAATTGGTAGATTGTTTTTTTTGCTGTAAATTGCATCAATTTAAGAGACATCAGCATTATGACCTAATGCTTGATTCTCCTGAGTGAAAAGCCTATTGCTTGATGCTTATTGCCAAAAGCAATCCAAGAAATGTCAAACTAAAAACAAAAAGATAAATGAATTTTCCAGCAGAACTTCGTTATACAAGCGAGCACGAGTGGGTGAAAATAGATGGAGATATTGCCATCGTAGGTATTACTGATTTCGCACAGAGCGAATTAGGAGACATCGTTTATGTAGAAATCGAAACAGAAGGTGAAACACTAGCGGAAGGTGAAATCTTTGGTTCGGTTGAAGCTGTAAAAACAGTTTCTGACTTGTTTTTGCCAGTAGCTGGTGAAATTTTAGAAGTAAATGCTGCCTTAGCAGACGATCCAGAATTGGTGAATACTGACCCTTATGGAGAAGGATGGATGATTAAAATGAAAGTGGCAACACTTGCTGATATTGAAGGTTTAATGGATGCTGATACCTACAAAACTCACGTAGGACATTAATCTTAATTTCCTCCAACTGAAAAGCCCTGTTTACAGGGCTTTTTTTTGACCGTGTCCTAAAAACACCCTTAGATGCCTCCAAAGGCAAGAATACCTTTTGAGCGATACTTATCGTTGAGCGTCGTTTATTTTATTTCAACAAAATTATAATTTACAATACGGTGAAGATTCTTATTCGTTCTGCTAGAATTGTTTCTAAAAATACCACACTCAATGGGTTGGTAAGAGATATTTTTATTGATAATGGTATCATTACTCAATTAGATGAGTTAATTGATGTAGAAGCAGATGAGATTATTGAAGGCAACAATCTTTGTGTTTCTATTGGCTGGTTTGATATGCGTGTACATGCAAAAGACCCAGGCTATGAGCATAAGGAAAGCCTTTATTCACTTGAGAAAGCTGCCTTAGCAGGAGGCTTTTCTTCTTTGGCTCTTTTGCCCAATACCAAACCTGTTGTACAAACTCGTGAAAGTATTCATTACCTCAAAAGAGCAGGAGACTTAGTGAAGTTTTATCCGATGGCTGCCGTTACGGTGAATACAGACGGGAAAGATTTTACGGAAATGATTGACCTTCACGAAGCGGGAGCAGTTGCTTTCTCTGACGGTGAACATCCTTTGCAGAATCCTGATATTTTGTTGAAAACACTTCAATATTTGACTCAGTTTGGTGGCGTTTTAATTAATCAACCAGAGGATAAAAATCTTACCCATTTCGGGCAAATGCACGATGGGGTCGTAAGTGCTTTGATAGGGATGAAAGGAATGCCTAACATGGCGGAGGAAATTATGATTATGCGTGATTTGAAGTTGTTGGAATATGTAATGGATACGCCCTTTGGGGATTTAAGTAACGATAAAAGTCTGTTGCATTTCTCTTGTATCTCAACTGCCGAATCAGTGAATTTAATTCGTCAAGGTAAAGCGAAAGGCTTGCCGATTTCATGCGATGTTGCGGCTCATCAGTTATGTTTTACCGAAGGTGATTTGGTCGATTTTGATACCAATTTTAAGGTAAATCCACCTTTCCGTACTGTCGCAGATGTAAAGGCTCTTTGGGCTGGTTTGGCAGATGGTACAATTGACACCATTGTTTCGGATCATACGCCGCATGATGAAGAATCGAAAAAGTTGGAATTTGATGTGGCAGATTTTGGAGCAATTGGCTTAGAAACGCTTTTCGCAGCAGTCAATACCTATAACGAAGGCTTATCACTAGAAGAAATAATTGAAAAAATAACCATCAATCCTCGTCGTATCTTACGCTTACCAATTCCTCAAATTGCGGTAGGAGAGAAGGCTAATTTGACAATCTTTAGTCAGGATGAAACGTGGGTATATGTAGAAAAAAATATTGTATCAAGTGCCAAAAACTCGCCTTTCATCGGCAAACAGTTGAAGGGTAAAGCGATTGCAGTGATTTCAAAATAGTTTTAATCACATTTTAGAAAAGAAGAAATGTTTAAACTAACATATTTAAAATCCGTATTGTTATACGGGATTTTAGCAGGTGTTCTTACATTGGTTTACTGCTTTGTAGTGAAGTCAATGGGAGTGATTCCTTTGGATGGTAAAAAAGCCCCTAGTATCTTATTGAGTGGCGTTTGTATGGCCTTAGCGGTTTGGTCGTGCCGTGAAAAAAACGTGGATAAGGTAATCCATTTTTGGGAGTGTCTTCTAATTGCTAATCTTACCAATTTGGTAGGTGCTTGTATTAGTGCTACTGGATTGTATTATTGGTTGAGTGCAGACCCTACAATGGTTCAAGATTTTATTGCAGAATCGCTACGAGTCTTGACGTTGCCCAACGTGAAAGAAGAATATGTGAAAGATTTAGGAGAAGCGGTCTATAGTCAGGCAATTCAAGGGTTTAAATTGTTAACACCTAGTGATTTAGCATGGGATGAACTCAAAGGCTTAAAAGGGAAGTTGCCACTTGGCTTTTTTATGTCGATGATGATTGCCATTTATTTTAAGAGACATTATATTACTCCCAAAGCTGTTTAAGGAATTATGAGAGAACGTACACCGACTCAATTAGCCTTGAAATGGGGAGCTATTTTGAGTGTTTTAGGAATGATTAGTACAGCCCTTAATTATGTGCTGGAGGCCTATCGTGATAACACCGTGGCTACCATCGCCTTTGTGGTAGGACTTTTGGTGAGTACCATTGTCTATGTGTTGGCAATGAAAGCTGCTCGCACCAATAACGAAGGCTATTTGACTTTTGGACAAGGGTTTGAAATCGGGGCTTTGGTTTCGGCAATTTCAGGATTATTGGTTGCTGCTTTCAACGGGGTTTATTTACGATTTATTTCTCCTGAAACCATGCAAAAATTAGAGCAATTACAGCGTCAACTTGCCTTAGCAAGAGGTATGACGGCTGAGCAGTATGAGAAAAATATTGCTTCGGCTTCGGGACAACTATCAAGTAGTGTTGGTTTTTTGTTCATTCTGAAGTTTTTTGTACTACTTGTTTTAGGAATTATAATTTCTTTGATTGTTGCTGCGTTTCTTAGAAAAGAGAAGTCTATTTTTGAATAATATAAGTAGTAAGACACATTTTTTAAGAATTATATAGCAACATCGTAAACATTGGCAATTGATTGCTACGTTTTCACAGAACGATGTTATGTGGTTAATGATGCTTGTTTAGGTTCTTCCATTCACCACTATTTTATCAGTTTCTAACTTTTTCTTTCATGCTCCAAATTTTTAAAAAAGAAATTAATACCTTCTTAAGTTCGTTGATAGGCTACATTGTTATTGGTGTATTTCTAACGACAACAGGTTTATTTGTTTGGTTTTTTAAAGACAATATACTTGATTTTGGCTATGCCGATATGTCTTCCTTTTTTCAGGTAGCACCCTTTGTCTTCTTATTTTTGATTCCTGCCATTACGATGCGAGCATTTTCAGAAGAAGTGAAAAGTGGTACGATTGAATTACTTTTAACAAAGCCTTTAACGGCTTGGCAAATTGTCTTAGGAAAATACGTGGCTTGTTGTGCATTGATTCTTTTAGCCTTACTACCAACCTTGCTTTATTACTATTCGGTATATCAGTTAGGAAATCCACAGGGGAATGTAGATTCAGCAGCCGTCTTTAGTTCTTATCTTGGGCTCTTTTTATTAGGTTGTGTTTTTGCCGCAATGGGAGTGTTTACCTCTGCGTTAACCGATAGCCAAGTGACGGCTTTTGTACTAGCATTTGTACTATGCCTGATTCTTTACTACGCCATCAGTAGCTTTGCCGCTTTACCATTCATGGGTAGTTTTGGGTATCTACTCGGTAAATTAGGATTGGATTATCAATACGATGCTTTAGGGCGTGGCTTAATCGACTCTCGAAATGTTCTGTATTTCTTGTCGGTCATTTTTATAGCTCTCTTTGCAACTCGCTGGCGTTTGATAGCGTTGAGGAAATAAGAATAAAAATAGCATAAAAAAGGTCGTTTCTGTCAGAAAGAAACGACCTTTTTTATGCTATTTAACTTGAACCAGAAACAGATATACTACAAGTTAATAACGTTGGGTGTTAGATAAATCACTTATTATCAAATAGTTGGATTAAAAAGGTGGAATTTAACATTCATCATTCCGAATTCTTACTTTATTAGTGCATAATGATGGGAGTATCCATGTTTTCGAGAGATTTCCCTTTTGTTTCTGGCATCATTTTCCAGACAAACAATAATTGTAGGCACATCGTAAATGCAAAAAACGCAAAGACTAAGCCACCTCCAAATGTTTCTACGATATAAGGAAAGGTAAACGCAATGACAGAAGCCATAAACCAGTGGGTAAATGAGCCCAAGGCTTGCCCTTTAGCACGTACTTCGTTCGGGAAAATTTCTGAAATGAATACCCAAATAACAGCTCCTTGCGAGAACGCAAAAAAGGCGATATAAGCAAACAGGTAAAAGGGAACATTCATACCCATTTGTTGGCTGTAGAAGGCATTAGAAACTAAAACTAAGGTTAGAATTAATCCAATAGAACCTACAAACATTAAGGCTCTTCTGCCAAATTTATCAATCATACTAATACCCACTAGCGTAGATACTAAATTGATTAAACCAATACCTGCGGAAGAAAGGAGTGCCGAACTCTTGCCAATACCTGCCATTTCAAAAATACGAGGAGCAAAGTAAATGATGGCATTGATTCCTGAAACCTGATTGAAAACGGCAAATAGAACCGCTAATAGAATGGGTTTGCTATAAGCTGCCTGAAACAAAGGCGTATTGCTCTGTGTTGCATTTTTTAGAATAGAACTAATTGTTCCTTCTACATTGGGCTCTCCAATGGTCGCTAAAATACTACGAGCTTGACTCACATCGTCCTTTTTGAGTAATAACCAACGAGGGCTTTCTGGAATAAACACAACGAGTAAGATATAAATAGCGGAAGGAATAGCCTGAATACCCAGCATTAAACGCCAGTCTTCTTCTCCAACTCCTGAGAGTAAGTAGTTAGATAAATAGGCCATCAAAATCCCAAACACTACGTTAAATTGGAAAATAGCAACCAAGCGTCCTCGTTTGGCAGCAGGTGAAATTTCGGTGATATAAAGGGGGGCAACAACCGATGAAACCCCAACGCCAAAACCTCCTAAAAAACGGAAAAGTAAAAACACTGACCAGTCGTAGGCGTAAGCGGTACCGATGGATGAAAACAAATAAAGTGCTGCAATCAGAAAAAGTGATTTCTTTCGGCCTAAACTATCGGCAATCATACCACCACACATCGCTCCGAATACCGTGCCGATTAAGGCAATCGAAACGGTTAGTCCGTGTTGAAAAGCATCGAGTTGCCAGATTTGTTGTAAGGTTTGTTCGACACCCGAAATAACGGCTGTGTCGAAACCAAAAAGAAAACCGCCTAGTGCGGCAGATAAAGCCCAAACGAAAATTTTGGTATTCTGATTCATGGGGGAAATGGATTTGATTATAAAAATGGAATTTCGTAGGTTAATATTACTAAAGAATCATTAGAAAATATAATTTTTCGGTTATTGACTTGACTTTATGTAGTGATGTAGTCACTTTTTACCAAAAAAGCCCCTACCAATTCGATGGCAAGGGCTTAGTGATATGTTTTTGAAGTGTAGTTGGCACAAAATACTTGTCGTATTTTATGGGCAAAGATTACTCTGTACCTACGTGCCTTGATAAACTTGATACCTTCTTGTAGGAGATTAGGCTGCGTTTAAGTAATCGTCCGCATCTACTCTTTTATGAAATAAAGCTCTGAAGGTAGCCGCCATCGTCATGATTTGCTCTACTTTATGTTTAGCCATTCTATATGGATAGTTATCTTCTACTGCTTGCATAAGTCCTGCGAAAGTAGCAGATAGCATATACAATTCTTCTAAATGAATTGAAAAGTCGACTACTTTGTACATTAAAAAGCCTTTTCTTCCATTAGGGTTTACGATGAAAAGGATTAAGTAAAAATCCTCATCTCTCAAAAATGAAACTACTTGGGTACTGTTGAAATGCTTTGGTAAATGCCCGTTGTCGATAAGAATATCCAAAATTTCTACTTCGTTGGTACTCGTATATAAGTTTGATGTTAAGTACTGTTGATTGAATGCCGTGTTTTCCATGATATGTAATGTGCCGAAGCGTTTTTTCGTTATTTTTCCGAAAGATTATAAGAAAAAAAGTAATTATCAAATGCCCTAAAAAACAGCTAAAAGTGTGTAAAATAGGTGATTTTTAGCATTTTTTTGTTTTTTTGTCCGAATAACCCTTAATAATTTTGGCTTATTGAACAACAAGTAAGTCATTTATCAAAAAAGATGTTTTCTTTTCACCCATATAAGTGTAAATACTCATTTTTTTGTTTTTTATTATTTTTTTTTGGACTTTACAAAGGTTGTTCTATTGCTTTTAGGCTATTTTCAGTCAATAAAATGGAGATATGTTCAAATTGTAGTTGAGTGGAAAGGCATTTGTCTTATTAAGATAGAAAAAAATCAAAAACGATGTTAAAAAATAGGTTAAAAAGATGAAAAAAGTTTTTTTATTTTCACGAAAAAAAATGTAATATTTTTTTACCGTCTTTTGAAAAGAACAACATAATGAAGCTGTAGTTTAGAAGCTCAAGAGTGGGCTAAAATAAAGACTTTTTATGGACGAATGAATTTAGAGTGTACTTCTGTTGTTATCTAATTGCTCTTCTTAGGCTTTAATGTCTATGCGTAAGGGCACAAAAACAAGAAAAAGCCATCGAAAACAGTATTTTATAACTAGTTTTGTGGTTTCGTTTTATAAACCTTGTAGAAGGTGAATGTACATGCAAAAAGGAGCTAATAATACATATTGGGGAAATATTAAAGAAGGGGTTAAATCGTCTTTGAAAGGACTTAGTTTATCTTTTCGTCATCTCCTAGAGGCACGAAGAAGCCGAAAACCAATGTTTGTCGGTAATGTCTCTTATTTTGACCAACAAACAGGGATTGTCACCACACAGTATCCTAGAGAACTCTTACCCGTACCTGATAACGGACGCTATCAGTTGCATAATGAAATGGATGATTGTATCGTCTGTGACAAATGTGCTAAGGTATGTCCTGTTGACTGTATCGAGATTGAGCCTATCAAAGCGACAGGTGTAGTGGGTCATGCGTCGGATGGCTCTGCGATTCGTTTGTATGCTGCCAAGTTCGATATTGATATGGCAAAATGTTGTTTCTGTGGGTTGTGTACAACGGTTTGCCCAACAGAGTGCCTTACAATGTCGAAGGAATACGACTTCTCGGAGTTTGATATTACGAAACATAATTTTGCTTTTGGAAATCTATCGCCAGAACAAGCTCAGGAAAAGAAGGATTTGTACGAGCAGTTTATGCTTGAGAAAGAGGCGTTCAAAAAGCAGACGGCAAAACCAACTGCTGCGGAGGAAGATAAACCGAAGCCTGCGACAAAGCCTGCCTTCAAACCTATGGCTCGCCCTGTTGCTAAAGCGGTAGACATTCCGCCTGTACAAGAAGAAGCCAAAGCAGTTGAGCCAACCGAAGAGCAATTACCCAAACCAAAACCAGCTTTTAGACCAGCCTTTAAAAAGCCTGCTGTCCAAGAAGAGGAACAAACTTCGAGTGAAATACCAACCAAACCAGTTGATGAAGTTACGCCAGTGGTAGAAGAAGCGAAGCCAAAGCCAGCTTTCCGTCCGAAGTTTAAGAAGCCTTCTACAGATGCGGTAACGAGCGAAGTCAGTCAGGAGGAAGCATCTCTTGCCGAAACGCCTACTGAAGCCCCAGCGGTAGAAGAAGCGAAGCCGAAGCCAGCTTTCCGTCCGAAGTTTAAGAAGCCCTCTACGGATGCGACCACGAGCGAAGTCAGTCAGGAGGAAGCATCTCTTGCCGAAACGCCTACGGAAGCCCCAGCGGTAGAAGAAGCGAAGCCGAAACCAGCTTTCCGTCCGAAGTTTAAGAAGCCCTCTACGGATGCGACCACGAGCGAAGTAAGTCAGGTGGAGGAGCCTCTTGCCGAAACGCCCACAGAAACCCCAGCGGTAGAAGAAGCAAAGCCGAAGCCAGCTTTCCGTCCGAAATTTAAACGACCAACATCAAATCCAGATACAGAAAATTGATACAACTAGTTTTTATAGCCTTTGCTCTACTCAGTGTAGTGTCAGCACTGGTCGTATTATTGACCAATAATGTCCTTTACGCAGCCTTTAGTTTGTTAGTAACATTCCTCGGAATGGCTGGACTATATGTGATTGTAGGGGCTGATTTTTTGGGAGTCGCCCAAATATTAGTATATATCGGAGGGATTTTAGTCTTACTCATTTTTGGAGTCATGCTAACAAACCAGAAGGGAACAAAATCGCAAGGACGTAATGATATTTTAACTGAAAATACGAATCGTGTTATTGGGCTTGTGGTCGCAGCAGGGATGTTTGGTTTGTTGTATTTCGTGTTTTCAAAAGGTCATTTTGCAGAAGTTCAAGCCTCTCTTTTTACGGATACGCCTTTGAAAGCAACTACGCAAACGATTGGTTTACAATTGATGACCGATTTTGTACTTCCTTTTGAAGTATCGGGTGTATTACTCATGGCCGCTCTATTGGGAGCCGCTTATTTAAGTACAAAGCAAAAATAAAACGCTAATTAAGAATCCGAATCTCATGGCTTATATCTCGTATTATTTGTTAACGAGTGCTTTACTCTTTAGTATTGGTTTAGGAATTGTTGTGACCAAACGAAATATCATTATGGTATTGATGGGTATCGAATTGATGCTCAATGCGGTGAATCTTAACTTGGTTGCATTCAGCAAAAATGACCCTAGTCTACAGGGGCAGTTATTCGCTATTTTTGTCATTGTAGTAGCTGCATCCGAAGTCGTGGTGGGCTTATCGATTGTTTTAAAGGCTTATGAGCATTTCAAAACCGTTAATTTGGATGAAATAAGCGAATTGAAGAAGTAATCATCAATCAACTATAAAGCCTTTTAAAATGAGTAAAACGAAAGTAGTGTCTGAGTCATTGACAATTATGACGGAGATGATTTTTCCGAACGATACCAACACATTGGGTAATTTAATGGGGGGAAATCTGATGCGTATGATGGATGTGGTAGGAGCAATTTGTGCTCAAAAACATTGTAATCGTATCGTTGTCACAGCGTCAGTCGATAATGTATCCTTTAAACAATCGGTTCCTTTAGGGCGTGTGGTTACCTTGCAAGCGAAAGTAACAAGAGCCTTTAATTCGTCGATGGAGGTTGTCATTGATGTATGGGCAGAAAATATTCCAGCTCAACAGCGAGTATCGACCAATAAAGCCTTTTTTACGTTTGTCGCTGTTGACCAGTCGGGTCGTCCGATTGATGTACCCCAAGCGATTCCAGAAACTGCTGAGGAAAAAGAATATTACGAAGGGGCTTTACGCCGTCGTCAATTGCGATTGGTATTGGCAGGCCGTTTACCTGCGAGTGAAGCCTCCGAACTAAAAGCCTTGTTTGATATTCAATAGGCTATTTTTCCCATTCTAAGGTATTGAGCAAATGAATGACATCTTTTTTAAGGTAGTCAATCACAGGGGCAAGAGAATCGCTTTTAAGAGCTGTGTTGAAGTACAAAGCACCACGCAAATAATGCTTCGTCGAATCGGTTGTATAAAACTGTAAATAAGTGGGAACTTCGCCTTCTAATTCCATTAAGTTAGCGGTCTTACCACTAGGAGTTTTCAAGATTAAATCTTGAATCGAATAGGCTTTAATGTTATGTTTTGCCGCAAGAATATGAGCGTCGTCAATCAAATGAGCCAGTTTAACTTTATCGCCATGTAAAGGTTTGTAAGTAAGCTGAATCATGGCTTTAAATTCTGGATAAACAATATAAATCCAATGAGGTTCAGCCCAACGGACAGAGTCTTTTTTGATAATCGCATATTTAGAATAGTCAAAACGATAGGGATGCTTTTCGGTCAAAGGCTGATAGGCTTCTACAGGTAAGTCAATACGATTATAACCTTTGGGTTTAGGCATAAACGTATCCGAATCATTTTTACTACGACAAGCATTTAATACAAGATTCGTAAAAAAAGCGAAGATTAATAGCGACTTCTTCAATTTATTGGGGAAAATATTGTTAGTAATGATGAATGAGTAATGTGTAATGATGAATGGATAATGAGTAATGTTTGATTTCAAAGTTAATAAATGGATTACTAAATAATTGTTGAAAGTTAAGCTTTGCGTCAACCTATGGTTAGGCAAGCACAAAATTAACCATTACGCATTAACCATTATCCATTCATCATTAACCATTACACATTATCGATTACGCATTAATTAACCTGTACAAATATACAAAAGAGCGTTATCACAAACCACCGTTCGTGGCAGGATAACGCTCTTTTTTGTTATTTAGTATGGTCTTAGTCTTCAAAAAGTCCTCCTAAAGCCCCTAATACCGAACCACCTTCTTTATTGGCATTGGCAGAACCGCCGTATGGAGCAAGGGTGCGAATTAATTTTGATAAAGGCATCGATTGAATCCAAACACGCCCTGTACCACGAACTGTAGCCAAGAAAATACCTTCGCCACCAAATACCATTGATTTCAAACTTCCTGCTCGTTGAATATCATAACTCAAGGTTGGTTCAAAAGCCACGATACAACCTGTGTCAATGCGTAGCGTTTCGTTATTCAAATACTTTTCAACGATTGTTCCTCCTGCGTGTACAAAAGCGAGTCCATCGCCTTGAAGTTTTTCTAAAATAAAGCCTTCGCCACCAAATAATCCAGTACCAATTTTCTGGTTAAAGGTAATCGATACCTTTGTTCCCAAAGCTGCACAAAGGAAACTGTCTTTCTGAGCAATAAGGGTATTACCGGGTAAGGTTGACAAGTTGATAGGAATGATTGTGCCAGGGTGTGGGGCTGCAAAAGCTACTTTCCGTTTGCCATACCCACGATTGGTAAAATGGGTCATAAACAACGACTCTCCTGTAAGCATTCTACTTCCTGCCTGAAAAAGTTTGCCCAAGACCGAATTGTCGGCATTAGAGCCATCGCCCATTTTTGTTTCAAACTGAATGCCATCTTCCATGTAAACCATAGAACCTGCTTCGGCGATTACGGTTTCATTGGGGTCAAGTTCAATCTCGACAATTTGAATATCTTCTCCTAAAATTTTGTAGTCAATTTCGTGCGAATTCATCTGCTTTGTGTTAAAAGTTTATAGGACAAATTAAAAGAAAGTTTTTGTCTGAATTTTTCAAAAAGTGATAATTGGTTCTTTCTTGTAGTAATCGGTATTTTTAAGCTCTTTCCTTTCACTTAGTTGTGAAAACGATTAAGACTTGTCTGAACCGTATCTGCAAAATGTTTTTTGAGTTCGTCCATATTCTCTTTCGTCATACCCTCGGTATAAATAGGCTGATGGACGACTATTTCGATGGGCTGAGGGTGAAGGATAAGCTGGTCATCGTACAAGATTTTATAGTTGTTCAAGAAACTGATAGGAACAAGTGGTACTTGTTCTTGAATCGCCATGATAAATGCTCCGTCTTTTAGGTTAGGGTGCATTTGTGGGATTTGTTTCGAGATAATACCTCCTTCTGGAAAGATAACGATACTACGCCCATTTTGGAGAGCTCTTATCGAACGAGTCAAGGACTTCGTTCTACTGTTTTTATCGTTGCGATCTACTTGAATATGTAACTTCCTGAACATATAGCCAAAGAGCGGAATACTTTTTAAATCACTTTTGCCAACAAAAGCAAAGTAGTTTTTTACGACAAGGCCCATCACAGCAATATCTAAATACGAGAAGTGATTTCCACAAAAGACATAAGCTTGTTTGGGGTCTGGCTCAAACTCGTAGCGAATCCGAACAGGCATTCCGATGATAGGGAAGTAGAGTTTTCCCCAAAAGCGGTTTAAGTAGTGGGCATGGGGTTTCCAAGACTCTTTTTGTAGGAAAATCCAGAACAGGGGGAATAGTAATAAAAAAAGGAAAATAAACCAGAAGGCAGCCCAAAGGGTATATAACTGCTTGAGAAATTTCATAGAATGATGGGGTAGTGTTGGCAAAATATTTCTTGCAAAAATAGAATTTCCGTCGAAAATGGCAAGTAGATAAAAGTATAATCCATAAAAAAAAGCCACTGAATAAAGATACAGCGGCTCTTGTGTTGAGAGAAAAGATACGTTTGATTTACTCTTGCAAGTGACGTAAATCAGTACTTAGATACCCATCATTTCTTTGAAGGTAACGGAGTTACGGGTTGATATTTCCAACTCAATACCATTGTTCAAGACAACTTTCATCCCACCTTTATAGTATGATTCAATTTCTTGAATGTATTCTGTGTTGATAATTTGCTGTCTATTCGCTCTAAAGAAAATCGTTGGGTCAAGACGTTCTTGGATTTTGTTTAGGGAGCGGTGAATCATTGGACGATGGTTGTCGAAGTGGAAGCGACAATAGTTCCCTACTGATTCTATCATAAAGACATCAGCGAGACGAACATAATAGCATTTTTCACCATCTTTCAAGAAGATTCGTTTTTGAGGAGATAATCTTCCGTCGTTAAGCAAATCTTTTATTTTTTCCTGATGAATTTCAGAACGTACCTTATCAATCGTTTTTGCCAAACGGTCGCCTTTAGTAGGTTTTAAAATATAATCCATCGCATCTGTTTCAAAAGCTTGAATAGCATACTGATTGTAGGCTGTAACAAATACAATTTTAGGAACAAACTCTAATTCTTCTAGGAGATCGAATCCATTCTTTTCTGGCATTTCGATGTCAAGGAAAATTAAGTCTGGACGTAAGCGATGTATTTTTTCCAGTGCTTCATCAACGTTTTCAGCTTCGTCGATTACTTGAACATCAGGAAATTCTTGCAATAAATGCTTTAACTCTTGGCGTGCTAACTTCTCGTCATCTACCAAAATGGCTTTAATTTTCTTACTCATCGGTTTATGATTTTAACAAGTCTTGATAATGGCGGTATTATCCAGATGAATGTATAGTGTCCTACGGCTATACATATTAATTGTCAGATTGTATTTATTATGATAGAAAATGTTTTACTGGGAGTCGAGTAAAATGCTTTTTGGAGCGTATTTGAATGCTAATATAATAAAACCTTAACATTAATCAGAATAAAATGCTATGATATTTATCGTGTAACGTCCTGTAAACTTGAATATTGCTTAAATAAAGTGCGGTTGATTAACTATTTTTTTTTAGCTTTTTAGGCTACCCCAAGGGTTTTTCTTTCTAGCTTGCTTAATTTCTTCTTTTGGCATAAAAAGACGGACGTTGAAGGATCCGTATCGTCTAGTATAATAATAATAGAACTTATGGATAATAAAAAAGCGTGGCATTAAATCCATAACGCCACGCCTTTCTTATGGAAGAACCTTATTCAATTGTTCCTAATTGAACAGTATTCGTCTTTGAACTTCTGTTGTATGGTAAGCTCAATGTAGTTACAAAGGTATCTCCTTTGCTTACTAAGCCTTTTGCTTTTAAGATGTCTGTCATCCCTTTTACCGTTTCTTCGATGTCCTTTCCTGTTGCATCATAGTAGAATACATTAGCACCCCATAACAAGCCCATTTCTGTTTGTGTGGTTTTGTTGGATGTAAAAATGTATAATCCAGCTTTCGGACGGTGTGCAGACAAACGGAACGCTGTATAACCACTGTTTGTAATACAAAGGATGGCTTTTGCTTCGGTATCACGAGCCAAACGACATGCCCCTGCAATCATACGGTCATTTAATGGATACTTCGTGTCACTGTTGCTCAACGAGTGATTTTTGAAGTAAATCGAAGCCTCGTCACCTTTTACGATTTTGATTTCGTTTTGTTGTTGTTCAACGACTTCTTGAATATGAGCCATTGTTTCAACTGCTTTTAATGGATAGGCTCCAGAAGCAGACTCGCCACTTAACATCGTTGCAGACGCTCCTTGAAGAATAGCATTTGCCACGTCTGATGTTTCTGCACGAGTAGGTACTGGGTTAGAAATCATCGATTCTAACATTTGAGTTGCCACAATTACTGGTTTACCAGCTAATGTACATTTCTCAACCATTAATTTCTGTAAATGTGGTACTCTTGCACCATCAATCTCAACACCTAAGTCACCACGAGCAACCATAATCGCATCGGTTGCGGCAATGATTTCATCTAGGTTTTCGATAGCAAATGGTGTTTCGATTTTAGCAATAACCTTCGTGTTATTTTTTCCGTAAGCCTTAATTCTGTCTTTGATGTCATGAATATCAGCTGCTGTACGTACGAATGAAAGAGCAATCCAATCTACACCGTTATCTAAACCAAAATATAAATCTTTAAGGTCTTTTTCTGTTAAACAAGGTAACGACACTTTCGTTCCTGGCAGGTTGATGCCTTTTTTAGACTTCAAAATACCACCATAAATGACTTCTGTAATTACTTCTTTTTTCTCTTTGTCAATTTCTAAAACTTTCACTTCCAAATTACCATCATCCATCAGGATACGCTCACCTACATTTACGTCTAAGTACATCGAAGTATAAGTAGTTCCTACACGCTCAGAAGTTCCCATTAGGGTTTCATCCATTACGAAGGTTAATTTATTACCAGCTTTGATTTCAACGCCGTTATTTTCAACTAACTGTGTACGGATTTTAGGACCTTGTAAATCTTGTAGTACAGATAGATTAAGATCTAATTCCTGAGAAATTTCTCTGATTGTGTTTAGTCTTTGTAAGTGATCTTCATGCGTGCCGTGCGAGAAGTTTAAACGAAAGATATTTACGCCAGCATTAGCAAATTTAATCAGCATTTCTTTCGATTCGGATGCTGGACCAACTGTGGCTACAATTTTGGATTTTCTTTGAAAAGACATCTTTTGGTTACAGTTTTAGGGGGAAAATTGTAATAATTTGATTTCGGAATAATTCTATTAACTCCGTCAACTTGCTGATTAATCTTATGGTTTTGATAAATCAGTTGGTGTGAGAAATTAAGATTAATTATTAGTAAAAAACGAAAATCAAAAAATTGTTTTGATTGAGTATGCAATTTACAATTATTGAATTGAAAATAGAACGATATGCCTACTATTTCTTAGGAAATGCTTTTTATTTGGTTTTTTATGGTATTTGAATAAGAAAAATTTGGAATTATAATGCGTAAACAAGATAATCTTTGTTATAATTTATGGTAAACAGGTTGTTAAAATGCTTTTTTATCAGATAATTTGGCAATTCTGCTAATTATTCTGCGTTTTTAGAGGTGTAATCCGACTTATTTAGTTCCTGCTTTAAGAATGGTCTTAAATTTGAGGAAACTAAGTGATGACAGATTTTTATTTGCCATCACTCAAATGCTAACGTTCACCTTAGTAAAAAGACGTATGAAAAAACTAATCGTAGTATTCACTTTATTGATGACCGCCCCATTGGCTTTATTCGCTCAAAATGTCGTGTCAGCAGAGGAACAAGCGGCAATCAAAAAACTAGTCTTGGATGAATCCAAAGCGTTTTATGCTCGTGATTTTGAGAAATGGTCAAACAGTTATCGCATCGTTCCGCAGACTTATTTAGCCTTTGTCGATAATGGGAAAAGTATCCAATACGAATCGTGGGATAAAATTAAAGTTGCCATGGAGCATTATTTTGATAATAACCCGAATCCAACCAAACCGAGCGAAGTAAATCGAGAGCACTATTCTTTCAGAAAAGTAAATCCAACGTATATTTGGTTGACCTTCGATCAAACTAAAGTCATAGGAGGTAAGAAAGAATTCACCAAAGAACTACGTATTGTCGAAATGGTTAAAGGGGAGTGGAAAATCGTAAACCGAACAGGTTTTGTGATGCAAACAAATACATCAAAAGTGAGTGAAGAAGTAAGTACGAATAAAAAAGTGAAAGCGAGTGAAGAGGGCAAAAAAGAGACGAAAAAAGCTAGTGAAAAAGGAGAGGAGAAACCTAAAAAGGTAATAGAAAAGAAAAAAGTAGTAGGGAAAGAATCTTAATTACGCTAGTTGTAGTGAAAAAGAAGTAAGAACAGTGGTAAAAGAAAAGGGTAGGTTGATTTACGCAACCTACCCTTTTTATAGAAACGAAGTGTTAAATGACAGGCATGGCAAATAATTTAACATCTTCGATATTAATTACTTCGTTACACATGATGACAAGACGTTCTACCACGTTGCGAAGTTCACGGACATTACCTGTCCACGGTAATGTTTTAAGGTAGTCCATCGCTTCGTCATCGACTTCTTTCATCGGTTGCCCGTATTCCGTGGCAATATCCTGCAAGAACTTATCGACCAACAAAGGAATATCATCTTGGCGTTGGCTCAAAGGCGGAACATGAATCGGAATAACACTCAATCGGTGGTATAAATCTTCACGGAAGCGTCCTTCTGCAATTTCAAGTTGTAAGTTTTTATTGGTTGCAGCAAACACTCGCACATTGATTTTGACTTCTTTATCGCCACCAACCCGAGTGATTTTATTTTCTTGTAACGCTCTTAATACCTTTGCTTGAGCAGACAAACTCATATCTCCGATTTCATCCAAGAATAATGTGCCTCCATCTGCTTGTTCAAACTTACCGATACGTTGTTTGATGGCAGAGGTAAATGCTCCTTTTTCATGTCCAAAGAGTTCAGATTCAATAAGTTCAGACGGAATTGCGGCACAATTGACTTCAATCAAAGGCATGTTTGCACGATTACTACGTTCATGTAAACGCTTGGCAACCATTTCTTTACCCGAACCGTTAGGGCCTGTAATGAGGACACGGGCTTCTGTTGGACCAACACGATCACAGGTATTTTTTACCCGCTCAATTGCTGCAGATTCACCGACAATTTCATTCAAACGATACACTTTCTTTTTCAAGACCTTCGTTTCAACGATCATTTTCCCTCGTTCAATAGCATTACGAACCGTCACCAAGAGACGGTTTAAGTCTGGTGGCTTGGAAATAAAATCAAAGGCTCCACGTTTAGTTGCTTCTACGGCCGTTTCGACATTACCGAACGCAGAAATCATAATAAACTGAGCACCTTTGCCCATTTCCGTAGCTTTTTGTAGCAAATCAAGTCCTTCAATTTTCGGCATTCTGATGTCACAAAGAACTACATCGTAGTCGTTTTGTTGCACCATTTCAAGCCCTTGTTCTCCGTCGCCTGCTTCTTCTACGCTATAGCCTTCGTATTCGAGAATGTCTCGAAGGGCACCCCGAATAGCTTTTTCATCATCAATAATCAGTAATTTTGCCATGGACTAGGAAAAAATTTGTAGCGAATGAGCTCTTAGGTTTTTAATCTCTCAAACGAAATTAAATAGTATTTCTCAAAAATACGTGATTTTAATCCGTTTTACTACAAATAAATAACATGTCGTGTAAAAAAAGCGAATGTTGAGGACGTAATTACTAGTAAACTTATCATTCCTTAATAAAATCCATGTATTTTTATAGTAAGTCTTTTGGCTGACAAATGATGGCATATAGAATGCTTATCTTTGATTATACGCTTGTATAAAATAGTAATTAGTGGATTAATCTTAACGACTCAAAAATGAAAAAGTACCTATGTTTACTTTTATGTATGTTTCTAGTAATGAGCCTTGACGCTCAAAATTGGAAGCCAGTTTCTACTTCGATTTCCTTCAAAACAAAAATGTTAGGAGTGACAGTTGATGGACATTTTAGTGGTTTCGTGGGCGTAATCCGCTTTAATCCTAATGACTTGACCACCGCTTATCTAGTAGGAAGTGTGGAGGCTAGTACAATAGATACCGATAATAGTTTACGAAACAAACACTTGAAAGAAAAAGAAGAGTTTTTTCAGGTACAAAAATTTCCAACGCTCAAAATGAAATCAATTAAAATCGAACGAGATGGCACAAATTATGTAGGCGTGTTTGAACTGACGATGAAAGGAATTACCAAAGTAATACGGATGCCTTTTACCTTTAAGCAAGAAGGAAATGTTGGCGTTTTTGACGGACATAGCACTATCAATCGTAAAGAGTGGGCTGTAGGAGGAAGTACTTTTGGGATGAGTAGCGATGTTGCTATTCATGTGCTGATCAATGCGGTACAAAATTAAGTTGTTTAAACATTCTTCCTTTTTTACAAGGGAGAATGTTTAAACAACTTCAAGATTATTAGTTGAATACGAGTTTTACAGAATAGGTACCTTTAGCCTGTTTTAGATATACCGTAATCATATCTTGTTCGGAAGAGATAGCAAAGAGCGTACTCTTGGGTGTTGGTGTGGGGTCTCTCAACCAGTCTTTGCTTAACGCATAGTTATTGAGCTTTAACGCAATTTCTAAGAAGAGTTTTTGTGCTTCTGCTTCGGAAAGGTCTTTCGCTAAAAGACTGTTGTAGTTATAAATAGCACCGCCGTTTTCAAATGTGACTTCATCGGTCGAGTTATCCGTCATTTTAAAAGAGGATAGATAGGTATGTACGCCTTCTTTTTCGTTGACTTTTTCACCCAAAATAGACTGATATTTGTTTTTTCGATAGTCCAAAACCTTTAAACAACTTGCAAGAAAAGGGTCATTTAGTTTCTCCGGAACGACTTTCTTAATGGTTTTGGTGATGGTGTATGAGCCTAGCTTTTCGGGGTCAGCAGAAGATGCAAACAGCGTATAAACACCTGCAGTTGTTGCGTGGTAAATCAATGAAGTGGTACTTTTACCTGAAAACTCTTGATTGTCAAAACTAAATTGCGTTTTCTTCTCAAGGTTAACAAAACTTAAAACGGTTCTGAATTTAGAGGATTCTTGTTTGAAAGTAACCTCATCATTCACATTTAAAAAGACTTTGAAGGTATCGTAGTACCGCTTTTCTCCATCTTTGTTCGTATTAGAACGGTCGTTTAAAGATAGTGTTGCTGTAACCTTATCGGATGCTGTATTCAAGGTTACACTTGTCTTGTGAAGGTTTAAACTTTGAGTTGAATCTCCTGGTACAATCGCAAAAACATTTGAGGTAAGCGTTAAAAGGAATCCTAGAGGAAGGATATTTTTTTTCATAAAAAAAGAGCGTTTAAAAGTTTTGTGTCTCTTAAACGTCCTTTTTTACAAAATCGTATTTTACTGATAAATTTTTGGCTAGAAATTATCGCTGATTTTACGCTTTTAAGTTTGATAAATAGCGAAAATCTACACTAGAGTTGCTAAAACTCAAATCCCAAGCGAAACGACAGACGGTTATAATTACGGGTCTCTTCTATTTTGTTAATATAGGTATCTGTAGAAGTGTCGGTGGTGATTTTAAAACGTTGGTAGTGATAGCCCATGTTAAAGAGTAGGGCGGAGCCACTTTTCAAAGGAATACGGTAGCCAACACTAGGAGCGACCATGATTCCTCCCGTAGTTTTGTTTTGATTGATATCGTTATTTATCCATGTGGTACCATAGCCAATGTCGAAATTACCCATGACAGCGGTGCCTCCTGATTTTTTCTGAAATAATGCTCGTTTAATGCCTGCTGAAATAGGCATCATAATGGTGCTATTGTAGGCGTCGATTCCAACGGTAACGCCTAATGCTGTCTTAGGGTTAAGATAAAATCCATTAAATAATTGCCCACTGAAACTGATACGATTAGCCGTACCTGTATTGTAAGAAGGGTAGTAAAAACTACTCAAGCTTGGATAGTAGTATGAGTTAGTGACATTTTGCCCTGCCAAAACGCCTAGTTCAATAATGTTCACATACGGGTGTTTTCGAGTGACTTTTTTCGTACTGTCTTGAGCATGGCTAGTCATACCACAGAAGAACAATACAAGACTGGCCAATAGGAATCTTTTCATGATGTTGCTGTGCTTAGTTGTTTACAGAAATGACACTTAACTGCTTTAGGTTTTTAGGGTCTGTATAATCGTACTGATACAGACCGCCTTTGCCGACCATTAGGAGGTGTTTTTTACCTAAAATAATAACATCGTAGGCATTCACGGAACTAATTTGTTGAAGCAGTTTGACGTCGCTTGGATTACTTGCATCCATCGATTTTAAGCCATATTCTCCTTCGCAAACAAACAGATTAGGGAAGTCAATTCCTAAACCGAAAGGGTGTTGCATCGGTAGTGATTTCAAAAGGACAGGACTTGAGATAACGCTAATATCGACTGTCAATAGTTGATTTGGAGCGGAACCACAGGTACCTGTGCGGAGGGTAATATAAGCCGTATTGCCATCTACTACGACTGGGTCGCAAGCTCGTGCGTGTGAGAAAGTTGATAATCTTACGGGAGCTTCTGGTTTGGCGTTATCAAAAATATACATTCCAGTATTAGAGCCGATAAAAAGTTTGTCTTTGTAAGGGAAAATCGTTTCTGCTCCCCAACCGAGTGAAATTTTACCCTTATTCTGAGGTATTGTCTGATTTTTGATATCATATACCAACAATTCGCTCATACTAGTGGCATAAAGATAGGTGTCATAAATGGTAAAGCGGGCCATAGAACCCCCAGTGCC
>JACCDQ010775981.1_pt1 | contig 21722 bp, 23 predicted proteins | sample 7446031 | NCBI WGS metagenome assembly JACCDQ01 (sample SAMN15323442, study PRJNA562643) | freshwater metagenome | isolation source: river surface water | place: USA:Blue River Watershed | collected 2017-08-17
CGACGCTGGGTCGTCGAACGCTCGCATAGCTGGCTCAATCGCTACCGGCGCTTGCTGATCCGCTGGGAAAAACGCGCCGACACCTATCTGGCCATGCTGCACTTTGCGTGTGGTCTGATTGTCTGGCATCGCGCCCTATCGGGATAGGCTCTAAGTCCTCCGTCTAAAGTGATGAGAATCTGGTGTTTATCGAGGCGACTGGGCGATGGAGTGGCCCAATCTGCCGAGGTGAATCAGGCGTTGCCGGCCCTGGTAATCTGTATATTTACGATATAAAAACACGGCTTTGTTTGCCAGTACAATGCGCGCATGAAAAATTATGCTGATATTTTCCAGGTACGCGGCCAGGAACATGCCGAGGCTTTCAGGCGCTATCCACACGCCATCAAGGAAGAAGCCAATGCCATCTTGAATCTCGCTGCTCCAAAGCCAGACGACGTCTTACTGGACCTGCCGGCGGCAAGCGGCTTCCTGAGTAAATACCTGAACGTTCCGGTTGCTCGTCTGCTGGCAGTCGAGCCCAGCCGCCAGTTATATGAGCTTTGCAAATTGGCAGTGGAATGCAGCTATCTTGCACCGCTTAATCGCCTGCCGATCCCCGATGAGCAGGTCGACGTAGCGATTTGTCTCGCTGGTCTTCACCACGAAAAAGATATTGTCGAGATTTTCAGCGAAGTATTCAGGATACTGCGCGTCGGAGGGCGGTTTGCCATTGCAGAGGTCAATGAAAATACCGGGCCGGCGACCTTTCTGAATGGCTTCGTTGATCAGCATTCGTCGCTTGGACATGCCGGCTCGTTCGCATCAGACGGCTATCGGGATGCATTGCACCACGCCGGATTCAGTATCGCCATCGACCGAGCGGCTGAATATCACTGGCGCTTTGCTTCTGTTGACGAGATGGCTGACTGTCTGCGCCTGATGTTTGGCATCGACCGCGCAAGTCCCGACCAAATCATCTCTGCCGTTCACGACCTGCTGGGAATCGATCAACTGCCGGATGGCTCGATCGGAATGCGATGGTCGCTGCGACATTTTCTTTGCTTCAAAAATGCATGATCCGATCAGGCTTCATTTATTTTGACCTGCATTAATTTGGGAGTCGGCGAATTGAGAGGCTTTTATCACGGGATCATGCAGCAGGTTGTTCCGGTTAATTTTCAGATGAAGATGCCGGATAAACCGGATTTCAATCGCATCGATTCATTCATCCAACGGCTGTTGGGTAGCGCGCATATCCCTGCTGAGGACCTTTCCGGCGTCTCCGCCGCGCAAGCGGAAGTTGCTTCACATTATGCAGATCAAATATTGCGGCTCACCTCCGGCCTGCAAAGGCTTGGACAGATGCCGATTTTCACAACTGGCCGCCTGATTGAAGTACGGGGTCAGACGGAGAATGCGAACATCTACCATGTGAAGGCATTGCTCCCGCAGCTGGATTTTTTCCCACTGGCTTTCCTACGGACTTCCCTGGCCGTCGCTGCGAGTCTCATCCACTGGGTGGCCGTGCGCAATGATATCGAAGGCCACCTGAGTTCAGCTTATGAACTGGTTCAAGAAAAAATAATCCGGCCAATCCAAGGCTTCGCAGATTCCGGCGTATCTACCTTGCCTATCTTGCAGGCAGCCTGTCAACGAGAAATCCCGTTCTGGCACTTGGGCCATGGCATATACCAGCTGGGCATGGGATCGAACAGCCATCTCATCTCGCGAAGCGCTGTCGATACTGATTCGGCGATTGGTGCGCAAATAGCCTCCAAAAAAGATCGGGCCGCCCAACTGCTTCGGATTGCCGGATTGCCCGTGCCTCCGCATGTTCTCGTTACAACGCTGAAAGAGGCACAAGAAGCTGCGACCACCTTAGGCTGGCCCGTGGTTGTCAAACCGACTGACCGTGAACGCAGCGAGGGAGTCTCGACCGGTCTTCAGGATTTGTCCGCCGTTGAAGCGGCGTTTGCCACTGCACAGAAATTTTCGGACAACATTCTGGTGGAACGCCATATCCCCGGTGTTTGTTTTCGGCTGATGATTGCGAACAAAAAATTCCTGTACGCAGTCGAGCGCCGTCCGAGATCGGTGGTCGGCAATGGTACCGACTCGATCCGGCAACTCCTGCTGACAGAGCAAAGTAATAATGCCAGGCTACCGCCATGGTCGCGCAAGAAACAACTGACCATCGATGACGCAATCATCTCCGTGATTCAAGAGCAGGGCTTCGGGCTGGAGTCGGTACCTGCAGCAGGCAGCCGGATCAGCCTGAAGGCTGTGGAATCGACAGAATGGGGGGAGATGACTTTCGATGTCACCGATCAGGTGGCTCCTGAAAATATCGAAGTTGTCGAACGAGCGGCCGCCGTGCTGGGCTTGAATAATGCCGGCATCGACATGATTTCCACGGATATTTCACGTCCCTGGCATGAGATTGGGGCAGTTATTAATGAAGTGAACTTTCGCCCGCATTTTGGCGGAACAGCCGCTGCCAAAGCACGCATGCAGTTTTATGTGGACGGTCTCATCAACGGCAAAGGGCGTGTACCCGTCGAAGTTTTCGTTGGCGATGAACAGGCACTACAAGCGGGACGCGACCGGCAAAGAGAGTTGACCGGAAGCAAGGCGAGGGCTTTTCTGACCTCTCATGAACTGACCTGGGGTCCGGCCGGGGAGCTCCGGCAATTCGGTGGAGAAAACAAACTTTCCGAACGGTGCCAGGCATTATTTGTCGACAAGAACGTCGATGCGATTGTCGTGGTTGTACAGACCGATGAACTACTGCAGGCGGGGCTGCCGGTCAACCACATCTCAAAGCTAACCATTGTCAATCGGACCTTGTCAGCTTCTCATCGGCATAACCAGCGTGCAACGGCAGAAGATATTGAGCGCATCATTGCGCTACTGACTTCCTTCGCGGCATAGAGACTCCTCATTTGCGGACATGACGACTCATATTTTTATAATATCCTGGCAGGGACAGCACGAAAATGCCGTCAAGATTGCCAGCGAGGTGGCTGGTGATGACACAAGGGTCACCATCGTCTATTCCGACCCCGATGACAATCTGCAATTGCCGGCGCAATGCCAGGTATTGCGAAGGCCCAATGGCCTGTATTTCGGAGACAAGTTCCACGCCTGTCTTGAAGCATTTGACTCCGAACTTTTCTTGCTGATTCACGCGGACTGCACCAGCGGAAACTGGCGCTTGCTGGTCGATCGATGTCAACAAGTATGCGAAGCGAACCCGGCCATCGGCGTCTGGGCACCGGATATTGACTACACCGGTTTCAGTCTGGATAAGACATGGATCGCCAATACGCGTAATCCCGATTTGAAAATAGTTGCACAGACTGACGCAATCGTCATGGGCATGCGCCCCTGGATTGTGGAAAGACTGAAAAAACTAAACTATGAAAAAAATATCTACGGCTGGGGAATCGGATGGGCCGCTGTCGCGTATGCCTACGCGAACCGGATGTATGCCGTGATCGATCAGTCAGCACGCGTACATCACCCGAAGCCCAGAGGATACTCTTCCGGGGATGCACTGCGGCAGCGGGAAGAATTTTTACAGCAACTCGGCTCGCGTGAATTTATCCAAGTTAAGCTTCTGCAATCTCATATCACGCTACAAGAGCTCAGGGGCAGGAAGTCCACGAGTATTCCGAGAAACAGGCAAGCCTGACCACTGCCTCACGCCTGAGATCAACGATCGGCCGGATCCGCCCTGTCACTATAAAGACTTACGCAATGCGGAAAAAGTCGGGTCAGGCGGTATGGGAGAGCGTATCAATCACTTTCTGAATCATTTCCTCCCTGGGCACCATCAGTGTGACTGCAGCACTTTCATCGCCATCACTCCGCAGCCAGTCAATTTCCCGACTCATCGACTGGCAGAGTTCATCCTCGCGGTCCACGAACACCAGTTTTGGTTGCAAGGTTTTGGTGGATTGCCCGAGTCTCCGCAGCAAATCGCGCGAATGAGACGATCGGGAAACATCTCGGTCACCGACGAACAACAAGACATCACATTGGTCGCACGGCCAGCCAGTGGCAAGGATATCGCTATCGGAAACAGAAACAACGAGCGCTTCAACTGAATCATCCATCAATAATGCACGGCTTGCGTCGAATATCCCCCGGCTTGAACGCATGACAGGCTGCCCTCCCAGACGAACTACGCTGTTACTCACCCATCCGGTCACCGGGTAAATTTCAAGCATGCGCTCATAAAGTTTCGCGCTGATTTCGCAGTTCGATGAACTCGTCAGGATAACCACTACCGGTATACGCCCCTGCGTTCCGCGCATCAGAGCCTGCAGCATCGGTGCGTGCATCGTCGTGAACATTTGCGGCTGCGCATTTACCTCGCAAATGCCTGCGCCACTCTCCATCCATGATCGGCGAATGTCGGGCATCAGAAGATCGATTCCGGCAACATCCAGGCGCAGAACCCGCGCCACCCGCCGGGCCAATGCAAGGTTATCGGGGTGCATGTCTGCGACAGGAATTTCCCTCGGCATACCGCCGGTCGCCACATTCGCTGCGGCACGCAGCCGAATGATGTCCCCTCTGACCGGTACGGTATCCCACCCTACACCGGCCCAACCGAGCATTCGCTCTGCCTCTTGATCCGCTTCGATGGGATGCAAATATCGACGTTCGTCCGTCGCCATGGCGCGTTCGTGGTTTTGCAGTTCGACGAGCTCTCGAATGGTTCTCACGCCATCCCCGGTTACACCTCCCGGACTGCGTTCAACCACGCCAAGCACCTGGCCGTTGACGACCAGAATGCGGTAATCGTTTCCTTCGATATGTTTTTCAATGATGATGTTTTTTGAATGCTCGGCAGCGTGCGCATAAGCTGCCCGGACGGATCGTTCATCTTGCAACAAGGCACTGACTCCAACACCGCCATCCAGATCTGCAGGTTTGATGACAACGGGATAGCCAATCCTCCGGGCAAGGCTGACGGACTCGTCCGCAGAGGTGACCACGCCCTGCTCGGGCACAGGCATGCCGGCATCCCGCAATAAAGCGTTTGCCTGCTGCTTGTTCCTCGCCAACGCCACTGCAATATTGCCGGTGGTGTCGGTTGTTGAACTGAGCAAAAGCCTCGAATGCACGCCATAACCCAACTGGAAAATATTCCGGGAAAACCGGAACCAGGGCATGCAGAGTCTGTGCGCTTCCTTGATAAAGTGCAGTGTGTTGAAACCAGTGAGCGCCTGGCTTTTCAGGTACGGGGCTTTTTCGCGTACAAGTTCGGCAAGTTGTGGCAGCAACGGCGTGAGTTTTGCAGATCGCAAATGTGCCATCGACAGTGCCTTCAGCCCTGTCTGCAATGCGGCCAATATCGGCGCGGAGTCAAGACAAGGCAGCACCAAAACCCATTCCGAATGGCCGCCGGCCTGAATCTTTGATGCGCGCGGCAGGTTCAGCACAGGCTGCTGGTGCATTTCAAGCAGCGCGCACATCCAATAAAAAAGGCAGTCGATGCGCTTTTCCAGAACGCTGATCAGCGAAATATCGTCGGGCAGTTGCGCAATCGCTCGCATTGCCTGGTCGACAGCGCCAAGGCTGCCCGGACAATCAGCCAGATAATGTTCAACTTCCTGATCAAACCGAATCCTCGCGACCATGCTTGGCTGATTCAGACCGAACATGTAACCAGGATAGTAAACAGGCTTACCTACCAGGGACACCCCTGACTGATCGACATTCATGGTGTAATTCAAATCGTTTGCCAACACGCCCGATTTTTTAGTCGGGCCTTTTTACAGGGAAGGACCCAAAGCGAAGAATTGAGCCGAGAGTTCAAAGAAGGCCGCCCGGGAGTCAATCGGCGGCAGCCTTCCCTTGCAACCTCCGATACTTCGCCTCCAGTTCCTCGCGCGTTTCGCGCCACGACGGATTGAAGGGAATACATGCGACCGGGCACACCTGCTGGCATTGCGGCTCGCTGAAGTGGCCGACGCACTCGGTACATTTCTCGGGATCGATCTCGTAGATCAGCTCGCCCAGGTAAATAGCATCATTCGGGCACTCCGGCTCGCAGACGTCGCAGTTGATGCAATCGTCGGTGATCATCAGCGCCACGGCATCACTCCAGGAACCAGACGTTGCAGGGCAGGCGACCGCTCAGGTGCCGGCGGCGATCTTCTTGTGCAGCCACTGCTCGACTGACGGGAAGACAAATTTCGACACATCGCCGCCCAGCAGGGCAATCTCACGAACGATGGTGCCGGAGATGAACTGATACTGGTCGGACGGGGTCAGGAACAGGGTCTCGACATCGGGCAGCAGGTAGCGGTTCATGCCGGCCATCTGGAATTCATATTCGAAGTCGGATACAGCACGCAGGCCGCGCACGATCACGCGGGCATCGTGCGCGCGCACGAAATCTTTCAGCAGCCCGGAAAAGCTCTCGACAACCACATTCGGATAATGTCCGAGCACTTCGTGCGCAATGTCGAGACGCTCCTGCAGAGAAAAGAAAGGGCGCTTGGCCTTGCTATCGGCGACGCCGACGACCAGCTTGTCGAACAGACCCGATGCGCGCCGCACCAGATCTTCATGCCCGCGGGTGAGCGGATCAAAGGTTCCGGGATATACGGCTGTAACCATGGGCTGTCCTTCAAAGTTTCTTGCGCGGCACGTAATTTCCCCCGCGAACGACGCGCATTATGCCCTAATTCGTCCGGTCATCATCCCCAGACAGCAGAGCGTAATGCACCTGCCCGGCCTTGTCGGCACGCACAATGGTCCAGCCTTGCAGCCACTCGGCTTCACCCTCCGCGAATGGCTGGTCGGATTCCGCATAGATCAGCCCGCCAGGGGCCAGCAAGCGACGGCATGCCGGTAACAGTTGCGGCAGCAGATTCCGCCCATACGGCGGGTCAAGAAACACCAGGTCGAAGCTACCGGACAGCGCTGTGGTGGCTGTCAGCCATGCCAGCGCATCGCCGCGCCGTATTGTCACTTGCGTCGCACCGAGTTTGTCACGCGTCGCATTCAGGTGCCGCAAAGCGGCCGGATGTGACTCGACCATCACAACCTCGGCGGCACCGCGGCTGGCGGCTTCGAAGCCGAGCGCGCCGGTCCCGGCGAACAGATCGAGACAGCGGCGGTTATCCCAGCGTCGATGCTGCAGGTGCTCCAGCCAGTTGAACACGGTCTCGCGTACGCGGTCGGGCGTGGGGCGCAGGCCATCGACATCGGCGACCGGCAACGGCGTGCGCTTCCAGTCGCCGGCGATGATGCGTACTTGCCGCGGTGGTGCGGCGTTCTGTTTTTTCAAGTTCGGATCTTTCAGGGTTTGATCGGTTCGCTGCCGACCACCACCGTCACCATCTTGTCCATGGCCAGCTTGCGCGCAAAGGCAGCGCGCACGTCGGCAGCGGTGACTTTCTCGACTTGCATCGTCCAGGTGTCGAGATAATCGAGCGGCATCTGGTAAAAGCCAATCGCAGCGATGTTGTCGAGGATCTTGCGATTATTGTCGATGCGCAGCGCGAAACCACCGATCAGATTATCCTTCGCCGCCTTCAACTCGGCCTCCGTCGGACCGTCGCGCAGGAAAGCTTCGATGGTGTCGCGCACGACCTTCAGCGCCTCGTCGGACTGATCCTTGCGTGTCTGCAGGCCGGCCGTATAGGGCCCCGACTGCGCCATCGGGCTGAAGTAGCTGTAGGCGCTGTAGGACAAGCCGCGTTTCTCGCGCACTTCGCGAGTCAGCCGCGACACGAAACCGCCACCGCCAAGCGCATAATTACCAACGGTCAGCGCGAACATATCGGGATCATTGCGCGCCAGCGCCGGCATGCCGAGCATGATGTGCGACTGCGACGCAGGATGAGGAATGCGCTCTTCCGCGCCGATCGGCAAGGCCACCGCCGGCAAGTCCGGCAGAGGTTGTCCCTGCGGCAGCCGGCGCGTCAGTTCGCGGGCGATCGCGTCAGCCTCGGCACGGGTGACGTCGCCAATCATCGCGACCACCGCATGGTTGGCTACATAGTGGGTGCGATGGAATTGCGCGAGATCCTCACGCGTGATCGTCTCGACCGATTCGACGGTCGCCTCCGCGCCATACGGGTGGTTGCCGTACGCGAGCCGCCAGAAAGCCTTGCTGGCGATGGATTCCGGACGCGTCAGCGCATCGCGTATCGCAGCGACGGTACGCGCCTGGTCGCGCCGGACCAGATCCTCAGGGAAGGCCGGATGCGCCAGCAGCCTCGCCAGCAGCCGGATGGCTTCGCCACGCGTGGCCTGGTCCGATAGCGTACGCACCGACATGCCGGCGCGGTCGCTACCTGCGCCGCCGCCGCGCTGCGCGGCAATGTCGGCCAGTGCCGTCGAGATCTCTGCTTCCGACATTGCCGGCTCGACGCTGCCATCCGTCAGCCGGGCTTCTTTCAAACCACGGGCGAGCAAGCTGCTGGCCAGCGACGACAGGCCGGACTTGCCAGCGGGATCACGCCGGCTGCCAGCATCGAATTCGACGTTCACGTCGAGCATGGGAATAGTGTGGTTTTCGACGAAATACACGCGTGCACCGTTGTCCAGCGTCCAGTGCTGGATGTCGAGTGCGGCCTGCGCGAGACTGCTTGCAGCCAGCAGTGTGATGACAATCAGTTTCTTTAGCATCGATGTTTCTCCGTTGGGGACCCGAGGACTCAGGGTCTCAATGACGCAGGCCGGACACGGCCTCCTTGCCGTCCGCCTGCGCGGTCATGGGCAGCGGGGCAAGAATCGCGACAGTCAGCTGGTCGTCGGAAAAATATTTCTGTGCAACCGCCTGAACCTGTGCCGGGGTGACGGCAGACAGGCGCTCGATGATGCGGTCGATGTCACGGTAGGACAGGCCGATCATGTCCATTGCGCCGATCTCCATCGCCTGCCCGAACACCGAGTCGCGCTTGTAAATCTGGCCGGCGATCAGCTGCGCCTTGACGCGCTTGAGTTCGTCGGCGGACACGCCATCTTTCGCGATACGCTCGACCTCGGCACGCAGCGCAGCTTCGAACTTTTCGAGCGAGGTGTCGCGCGTTGGCTCGCCCGACAACATGAACATCACCGGACCGCGTGCAGTGCCGTTGTATCCGGCGTCGACCGAGTTGGCAATGCGCTCGGTACGCACCAGCTTCGCCGGCAGGCGCGCGTTGTCATAGCCATCCAGCACGGCAGCCAGCACCTCGAGCGCATAGGGATCCTCATCCTTCTCGACGTCGAGCAGCCTGGGCATCTTGTAGGCCATCACCAGATAAGGATTCTCGGCCGGCGCCTTGACGGTCACGCGACGGATGCCTCGCTGTTTCGGCTCCTGCTGCGGCTTGACCTTTGGCAGCGTCTTTGGCGGTATGGCGCCGAAGTACTTGTCGGCCAGACGCAGCACTTCCTGCGCGTCGACATCACCGGCAACTACCAGCGTCGCGTTGTTCGGCGCATACCAGCGTTCGTACCAGGCGAGCGCATCGGCGGCAGTCATGTTCTGCAGGTCGTCCATCCAGCCAACCACCGGGTTACGGTAGGGGCTGGCGGTGTAAGCGGTCGCGTACAGAGTCTCCATCAGCAGTGACATCGGCTGATCCTCGGTGCGCAGCCGGCGCTCTTCCATGACCACCTTGATTTCCTTGGCGAACTCGGCCGGATCCATGATCAGGTTCTGCATGCGGTCTGATTCGAGCTCGAACAGTTGTTCCAGCCGGGATTTCTCCACCTGCTGGTGATAGGCGGTGTAATCGCGGCTGGTGAATGCATTGTCGCGGCCGCCCAGTGCGGCGACGCGTGCGCTGAAATCACCCGGCTTGAGCTTCTGCGTGCCCTTGAACATCATGTGCTCAAGCACATGCGCGACGCCGGTGGTGCCGTTCTGCTCGTCAATACTGCCAGCGCGGTACCAGACCATGCTGACCACGGTGGGGGCGCGGCGGTCCTCGCGCACGATGACTTTCAGGCCATTCTCAAGACGGAATTCCTGGGTGCCGGAGACTGCCCCGGCCGCTGCAGGCAGCAGGCTGAAAACGCTGGCCAACAGCAGCCACCGGCTGGTCTTGATCAGCGAAAACGATACGGGCCATGCCGACGTACGGCAAGACGACCTCAACGCGGCCAGCGGCCTTTGGAGGGAGGCTCCAACTCGAAAGATCATGTTCTCGGCTCTGTTAAAATGGATGGTCTCGGGTTAAACAACTGAAAAGTGCGCCCGATTTTATCTTTTGCTGCCATCCGCCGCTGCGCGCCCCCTGAACCCCCGAATACCCCCATCCCGGATGTTTAGTTTTTTCAAGAAAAAACAGCCCGCGCCTCCTCCGCCCGTCGTCGAAACCGTGCCGGCCGCTCCCGCGCCGGTAACGGCACCGGAGCCTGAGCCGGCGCCTGCAGTAAGACATGCCCTTGCTCAGGCAACGCCTGCCGAGGTCGTGATCGAACCGGCGCCAGCGCCCGCGCCCGAGGCAAAAAAATCCTGGCTCAGCCGACTGAAGGCGGGACTGTCACGCACCTCGTCCGGCATCGCGACGCTGTTCACCGGCACGAAGATCGACGATGACCTGTATGACGAGCTCGAGTCGGCGCTGCTGATGGCTGATGCCGGCGTCGACGCAACGCAGTACCTGCTCGACGAACTGAAGAAGAAAGTGAAGGCCGACAAGCTGTCCGAAGCGCCACAGGTGAAGGCCGCGCTACGCGAACTGATGGTCGGACTGCTGAAGCCGCTGGAAAAGCCGCTGGTGCTCGGTCGCGAACAACCGCTGGTGATGATGATTGCCGGCGTCAATGGCGCCGGCAAAACCACCACCATAGGCAAGCTAGCCAAGCACATGCAATCGCATGGTCAGAAAGTACTGCTGGCTGCAGGCGACACCTTTCGCGCCGCCGCACGCGAGCAGCTGACCATCTGGGGCGAGCGCAACGGCGTGGCCGTGATTGCGCAGGAATCCGGTGATCCGGCGGCGATCGCCTTCGACGCGGTGCAGGCCGGTCGCGCGCGCGGCGTCGATGTCGTGATGGTGGATACCGCCGGTCGCCTGCCGACACAATTGCATCTGATGGACGAGCTGAAAAAGGTCAGACGTGTGATCGGCAAGGGCATGGACGGCGCGCCGCATGAAGTGCTGCTGGTCATCGATGGCAACACCGGTCAGAACGGCCTTACGCAGGTCAAAGCCTTCGACGACGCGCTGCAGCTGTCCGGCCTGATCATCACCAAGCTTGACGGCACGGCCAAGGGCGGTGTGCTGGCTGCGATTGTCAAGCAGCGCGCGATTCCCGTATATTTCATCGGCGTCGGCGAGGGCATTGACGATCTGCAGCCCTTCGTCGCGACCGAATTCGTCGACGCGCTGCTCGGCTGATCACGCATACCATGTCCATCATCTCTTTCTCTCACGTCGCCAAGAAATATCCGGGCAATGTCACGGCACTGTCGGACGTATCGATGGAAGTCGCCGAGGGCGAACTGATCTATCTGGCCGGCCCGTCAGGCGCCGGCAAATCGACACTGCTGAAGCTGATCGCCGGCATCGAGCGTCCGAGCGCCGGCGTGCTGCTGGTCAGCGGCCAGGACATGCGCAAGCTGAGCCGCGCCACCTTGCCCTACCTGCGCCGCAAGCTTGGCCTGATCCTTCAGCAGCACCAGTTACTGCAGGACCGCAGCGTGCTGCAGAACGTGATGCTGCCGCTACTGGTCAGCGGCTCGACCGTGAAGGAAGCGGAACAGCGCGCCCGGGTCGCCCTCGACCGCGTCGGACTCGGCGACAAGGCCGGTCTGCGCCCGCAGGCGCTGTCCGGGGGCGAGCAGCAACGGGTGTCGATCGCGCGCGCGATCGTGCACCGTCCGCGCATCATCCTCGCCGACGAGCCCACCGCCAACCTCGACCGCGCCAGCGGCAAGCTGGTCACCGACATGCTGCAAGCCTTCAACGCCGCAGGCGCGACCTGCATCATTTCGACCCATGACGATCGGCTGCTGCAGAATGCCGATCGCGTAGTGCAGCTCGACCAGGGCCGCGTCAGCGCCATGCATGACGCCGAAAGCGGGGTGGGCGCATGAACTGGCTGAGAGCCCACGGACTGGCGCTGGCGGCTGCGTTTGCGCGCATCCGCAAGATGCCGGGTAGTTTCAGCTTCAATGTGATCGTCATCGCGCTGGCGTTGATCCTGCCGCTGGCGGGACTCACCCTGCTGGAAAACCTGCGCCCGGTATCGCGCGACCTCGCGGTCGATCCGGAAATCAGTATTTTTATGAACGACGCCGCCGCGCCGGAGCGCGTACGCGCCGTGGGCGGCGAGATCCGCGATGCGGCGCGGCGCGCCGGTGTGCCGATAAAGCTGGAATTCATCGATCGCGATAAGGCACTGGCCTCAATGAAGTCGCGTGCCAGCCTGGGCGAGGTCGTCGATGCACTCGGCGGCAATCCTTTGCCCGACGCCTATGTGGTGCGCGTGGTCGGCGCTGAACCGGCGGTGGCGCCAGCACAGATCGAGCAACTGGCGGCCAGCCTGAAAGAACTCAACGACGTCGAGACGGTGCAACTGGACGCTGCGTGGGTAAAGCGGCTGGCGGCACTGCTCGATCTCGCTGCCAGTGCGCTGCTGCTGCTGGCCGGCACACTGTGCGGCGTGGTGCTCGCCGTAGTTTTCAATACGATACGGCTACAGGTCGTCACGCAGCATGAAGAGATCAGCGTGATGCGTCTGGTTGGCGCGACTGATGCCTTCGTCTCTCGTCCGTTTTACTACATGGGCGGCCTGCTTGGGCTGTGCGCCGGCGGTATTGCGCTGCTGGCGGTGGCGGGTGGACTAGGCTTGCTCAACACCTCGGTGAGCGATCTCGCGCGGTTGTACGGCTCGAATTTCCGGCTGGTACCGCTGGATCCGGCGTCCATCGCCGCGCTGCTGGGCGCCAGCACTGCGCTGGGTGTAGTGGGGGCGGCGCTGTCGGTCAGGCGCGCGCTGCGAACGGCGGCTTAGCACCGTCTCGTCAGGCCGATGGCAAGCTGGCCGCCGGTCGGAAACCTGCCAAGGTCGCTGGTTCACGACATCCATGCCATCCGATCGCGGCGGTCGTTGCATTCGACTACCAGTCGCTGCGGCGCCCGCGCTTCAGGCATGGCTTCCGCCACCATTTCATTTTTCATAACACCCCCCGGCAAATGTGACATTTGTAAGGAATTAGCACTCTCCGTTTGAGAGTGCTAATATTGACGGTGTCAGGGCCTGCCGGAGCTGGCTGCGCCCTTCCAGTCCCACTCAGGAGAAACTATGACTGCTATGTCCGCATCGTCTGCCCTTGTGCCGGCCGGTCGCCAGGCACTCATTCCCGGTTTTTCCGCGAATGTCGGCAACCTTGATGCCTATATTTCCACCGTTAACCGTCTGGCACTGCTGTCGCAGGAGGAAGAAACGTCGCTGGCCCGCAAACTGCGCGATGAAGGCGATCTCGCCGCCGCCCAGACGCTGGTGATGTCGCATCTTCGTCTGGTAGTGTCGATCGCGCGCGGCTACCTCGGCTATGGCCTGCCGCACGCTGACCTGATCCAGGAAGGCAATATCGGCCTGATGAAAGCGGTCAAGCGCTTCGATCCGGAGCAGGGCGTGCGCCTCGTGTCTTATGCAATCCACTGGATCAAGGCAGAGATCCATGAGTTCATCCTGCGCAACTGGCGCATGGTGAAACTCGCGACCACGAAAGCACAGCGCAAGCTGTTCTTCAACCTGCGCAGCCACAAGACCAGCCTCGATGCGATGACGCCGGAACAGGTGGATGAACTCGCGCAATCGCTGAACGTGAAGCGCGAAGAAGTGATCGAGATGGAAATGCGTATGTCCGGCCGCGACATCGCGCTGGATGGTTCGAACGACGATGACGACGACGCGAAGTTTTCGCCGAGCTCATATCTGTCGGCCGAGCACTCGGAACCGCTGAAGATGCTGGAGGCGAAGCAGTATGACCGCCTGCAGTCCGAAGGCCTGGAGGCGGCACTGTCGCAGCTCGATGCGCGCTCGCGCCGCATTGTCGAGTCGCGCTGGCTGGCGAACGACGACGGTTCCGGTGCGACCTTGCATGAACTCGCTGCAGAATTCGGCGTATCGGCCGAGCGCATCCGCCAGATCGAAGTCGCCGCGATGAAGAAGATGAAAGCGGCGCTGGCTGCTTACGCATGATCGGCGCAGCGCTGCCACGATGCCCTGAGCACCCCTCTGGCTCCAAGCAGATCAATTAGCCTTGAATTAACCGTTCACCTTCGGACGAGCATGGGTCCCAGCTTGCGCTGGGACGACGTTTCGTGGGGTGTCGCCTCTTAATTGGGATCCGGCCTTAAGTCGTGTTCTGGCCGCAGGTCGTGTTCCGGCCGTAGGTCGTGTTCCGGCCGTAGGTCGTGTTCCGGCCGTAGGTCGTGTTCAAGCCTTAATTCGGCTTCGGGCCTTAACTGGATTACCAATCTTGACCCATCTACCCCCCCAACTCGTCGTCCCAGCGCAAGCTGGGACCCAGCGTCGCACTAGACCGTCTCACGATTCAGGGTTTGACCGGCATTTTTCTTTCGGGGCGCTTTTAGTTCGTCAGGCCCGGTGCCGCGGTCGTCGTCAGGCGCCGGCGATTAGCTGACGAATGTCATTCAGCACGGCCGCCGGATCCTGACCATGCCGGATAAACAAACGTGCACGCCCCTGCGGATCGAACACATAGGTGGCTGCGGTGTGATCGATGGTGTAACCGTCGCCGTCCCTGGCCTTCACTTTTTGCATAAAAACCTTGAAGTCGGCTGCCGCTTTTTGCGTCGCCTGCGCGTCGCCTCGCAAGGCGACGAAGCTCGAGTCGAAGGCCGGGACGTAACCGGCAAGCGACTCCTGCGTATCGCGCTCGGGGTCAAGCGTCACGAACAGCACCTGCAGTTTGTCGGCATCGGCACCGAGCTGCTTGCGGATCTGCGCCATCTCGGCCAGGGTGGTCGGACAAACGTCCGGGCAATGCGTATAGCCAAAGAAGATCACGACCACCTTGCCCTTGTAGTCGGACAGCGTGCGCGGTTTCCCGGTGTGGTCGGTCAGTGCCAGGGCCTTGCCGTAATCCAGGCCGGTAATGTCGGTGCTGGCAAACGATGCCTTCGGGGTCGGTGGCTTACCGTCGCAGCCCGCCAGCGCCAGCACGCCAAGCAGTACACAACTCCATACGGCCAGCAGCTTGCGCATGCTCATTGGGTATACGGAATGTAATGGTCGGCCAATAGCGCCGCGAACAGCAACGACAGGTAGATGATCGAGTAGGTAAAGGACTTGCGGGCGATCAGGTCGTTGTAATGCCGCCAGACCAGCCACGAGTAGCGCAGGTAGACCGCACCGAGAACGACCGCTGCGGCCAGATACAGCACACCGCTCATGCGTACTGCGAACGGCAGCAAGGACGTGGCAAACAACGCGATTGTGTAGAGCCACACATGAAAACCGGTGAACGCGGTGCCATGCGTAATCGGCAGCATCGGCAGACCGGAACGCGCGTAGTCGTCACGACGGTACATGGCCAGCACCCAGAAATGCGGCGGCGTCCAGATGAAGATGATCAACACCAGCAACCAGGCCTGCATCGGCACGTCATTCGCGATCGCCGCCCAGCCGAGTGCCGGCGGCATCGCGCCCGACAGGCCGCCAATGACGATGTTTTGCGGTGTGGCCGGTTTGAGCACGATGGTATAGATCACCGCATAACCGACGAAAGTCGCGAAGGTGAGCCACATCGTCAGCGGATTGACGAAGGTGTACAGCACCCACATGCCAAGGCCGCCGATAGCGCCGGAAAACGCGAGGGTCTGCGGCACGGTAATCTCACCGCGTGCCAGTGGACGCCGTGCCGTACGCGCCATCCGCGAATCGATTTCCCGTTCGACCAGGCAATTGACGGCAAAGGCAGCGCCGGCGAGCAGCCAGATACCAATGGTAGCGGCGACGAGCAGGCGCCAGTCGGGCAAGCCCGGCGTGGCCAGGAACATGCCGATCACGGCACAAAAGACAGCGAGTTGAGTGACGCGCGGTTTGGTCAGTGCCCAGTACTGGGCAACGCGGCCGGGCTGCGCAGTGAGTGCGGTCATGATGGTCTATCTCACGCAGGTATCGGATGGTGACGGGACTCCGCCGCCTTGTTTGCCGCGCCAGAGGCGAGGCGGGAGTTTAACACGGTCAGCAGCAGGACCGAGAGGGCGGCGCCAGCGTTGTGCAGTACGGCCAGGGTCAGCGGCCAGTCGAGCGCGACGGTGGCGATGCCAGACATGAATTGCAGCAGGATCAGCAGCAGCAACCCGCGGCCGAGCCTGCTGGTGTCCGAGCGCTGCGCTGCGCGCCATGCCACAAGCGCGACCACCGCCACGACCACCAGCGCGAATGCACGATGGACCCAGTGGACCGTGACGAGCGCGCCGAACGGCAGGTAATCTCCGGCGCGGGTGCGACCGAGTTCACGCCACAGCGAGAAACCGTGCTCCCAGTCGAGTTCCGGCAGCCACACGCCTTGGCACAACGGAAAACCACCGCACGCCAGCGCCGCATAATTGGTGCTAACCCAGCCGCCGAGCGCGATCTGCATGAAAACCATAAGCAGCGCGATGGCGGCCGGCAGTCGCAGCGCGGAGGCTCCGTGCGGCCGCATTACCGGCGTCAATGAAGTTGCAGCGGACACCGCCGATGACTGACGCGCTGCATGCCAGACAAGCAAGGCAAGCAGGCCCATGCCGAGCAACAGGTGCATGGTGACAATCGCCGGCTGCAGCTTCAGTGTGACGGTCCATGCACCGAATGCGCCCTGCACGCAGACCCACACGAGCAGCACGGCGGGCAATGCCGGGTGATAGCGGGCCAGCCGCTCGCGCCGCCACAGCCGCAGCGAAACGATCAGGGTGGCAATGATCAGCACTCCCACGCCCATCGCCAGATAACGGTGGATCATCTCGATCCACGCCTTGAACACGGTGACCGGACCGCTTGGCAACGCTGCCTCGGCGGCACTGATTTCCTGGTGCGCGAGGAAGGGATTGGCCTCGCCATAGCAGCCCGGCCAGTCCGGGCAGCCCAACCCCGAGTCAGTCAGGCGCGTGAACGCGCCGAAAACGATCAGATCGAAGGTAAAGAACACCATCGTCCAGGCGAGTTTGCGGTAGCGGTCGCTGCCGCGCGACAGATAGACCAGCGTCAGCGGTATCAGCGCCAGCAGCAGCGCCTTCAGGGCCAGTGTCAGCAGCATGGTGTCAGCCTATGCTGGAGGCCTTGAGCAACTTGGTGATGTCCTTCTTCACCTTGTTGTAGTCGGGATCCTTGGGGAAACGCATCATCAGGTTGCCGAGCGGGTCGATGACGAACAGATGGTCCTCGACCGCCGTGCCGGCGTCCAGCGGCAGCCAGGCCGCGAGCTTTTTCGCATCGACGCGCAGGATGCGCGTGCCGTCATATTCCTTCATCAACACGGTTGATAGCGGCGCGTTGTCGGTGACGAGCCAGACGCGCTCGATACGTTCGCGCTCCTTGCCCTGAGTCAGGCGCAGCTGCCGCTGGTAGTACAGCTTGTCTGAGCAGCGCTTTTCGCAGGCGCCGGCATCGGCTTGCAGCAGAATCCATTTGCCATGGAAATCGTTCAGCGAAGCCGGCTGACCATCGAGCGCTACTGAGCCGAGATCGGGGATCGGATACTGGCGCGGATCGATCAGTTCGCCGTAGTTATTCCGGCGCTCCGGCTTGATGACGTAGTAAGTGAAGTAGGAGAGAACGAGTGGTGCCGCGCAAACTGCGAGCACCAGATAGAGCATCCAGTGGCTGCGCTTGGCAGGCTTGGCTTGTTTGACTTCAGTTGCTTGCACGTTTGAATCCGGTAATGACGAAGAACAGCAATGCGGCGGTTGCCAGTGCATACCATTGAAACGCATAGCCATGATGGGTATCGATTCCGAAGCTCGGCAGTGGCCAGTCACGGCGCAGGCCGTCGCCGGTATCGCTCGACTGCTCGATTATAAAAGCGTGTACCGGCAGCTTGCTGGCGGCGGCAAAATCGGGCAGCGCAAGGTTTTGCAGAATGCTGCCAGGCGATGGCGGCACCCGCTCGCCGATTTGCATCACTTGCCCGGTATCGGTACGCACGCGGCCGCTCAGGCGCAGCATGCCGGCTGGCGTGGGTATCGCGGGAATTTGCGCACGGTCGCGCAGATCACGCGCGAACCAGCCTCGCTGCACCAGCACGACTTGCTGACTGCCAGCCAGCCGGAACGGCATCAGCAAATAGAATCCGGCACGGCCATCGAGGGGCCGGTTTTCGAGATAGATGGGCCAGTCGGCGATAAATTCACCGTTCGCCACAATGCGGCGAAACTCTGGCGGGCGCGAACCCGGCGCAATATCGACCGCCTGCAGCGGTGCCTGGTTGGCGCGCTCGGTGATCTGCTGCTGCCACGTAAGCTTCTGTGCGGCGCGGCGCTCCTGCCAGTTGCCCAGCGAAATGCCGATCGCCGCCACGACCATAGCGGCAACGAAAGGAATCCAGCGGAATCGGAACGTGAATCGCATCACATCAATCGCATTACAATCGCTGCTTTATTTCAAAACGGTGCCGAGGTGGCAGCCGTCCACACAGGAAATCTGATGAAAATACTCGTGGCCGTAGCCTTCATCCTGATCATCGCCAGCCTGGGCTCTGCACTGGTCTTCATGATGCGCGACAAGGGTCGCAGCAATCGTACCGTGCACGCGCTTGCGCTGCGCGTCGGCTTTTCAGTGCTGCTGTTTGCTTTGCTGCTGGTGGCCTACCGTCTTGGGTGGATACAGCCGACCGGTATTCTTTATTGAACATCTGCCGCTGCCCAAACAAAAATGCCGCACCGAAGTGCGGCATTTTTTTCATGTACGACGGCTTACAGCCAGTACACGACGACGTACAGGCCGAGCCAGACGACGTCAACAAAGTGCCAGTACCAAGCAGCGCCTTCGAACGCGAAGTGGTTGTCTGCAGTGAAGTGGCCCTTCATCAGGCGATACAGCACCACTGACAGCATGATCGCGCCCATCGTCACGTGGAAGCCGTGGAAGCCGGTCAGCATGAAGAAGGTCGAGCCGTAGATACCCGAGGTCAGCTTCAGGTTCAGTTCGCTGTAGGCGTGCATGTATTCATAGGCCTGGAAGCCCATGAAGATGGCGCCCAGTGCGATCGTGGCAAACAGCCAGAAAGCGGTCTTGCCACGCTGGCCGGCACGCAGTGCATGGTGCGAGATGGTCAGCGTCACACCCGATGCCAGCAGCAGCGCGGTGTTGATCGTCGGGATGGGGAACGGGCCCATGGTCTCGTACTTCTCGACCAGACCGGCCGGGCCGGTGTTACCCCAGTTGGCGGCGAAATCCGGCCACAGCAGCTTGTGGTCGATATCGGCCAGCCAAGGCATCGAGATGGCACGAGCGTAGAAGAGCGCGCCGAAGAAGGCACCGAAGAACATCACTTCGGAGAAGATGAACCAGCCCATGCTCCAGCGATACGAGGTATCGATACGCTGGCTGTACAGACCGCCTTCCGATTCGGAGATCGCGTCGCCAAACCAGCCGTACAGCACGAACAGCGCGGCGATGATGCCGATGAAATTGACCGGCTTGCCCCAGCTGACGTCATTCACCCAAGCGGATGCGCCTGCCATCACCACCAGCAGAGCTGCACCCATGAGCACCGGCCATTTGGACGGTCCGGGAACGAAATAGTAGGGCGCATTGCCTTGTTGTGTACTCATCTACTTCCCCTGATTACGATATATAAAAATTATTGAGCGACTACCCACTTCACCAACATCAACAGACCCAGCACGAACAACACTGCGGCGATGATGCCGGCCACGATCACATGCACCGGATTGAGCCGCTCGGTGTCGGATTCGTAGGCGCTCTTCTTGCGCACGCCGAAAAACGACCACAGTACCGCCTTCACCGTCGCGCCGAACGACATTTTCCGTCGCGACGCCAGTCTCAGATCTTCCACGCTTGCCTCAGTTCGATTTGCCCTTCAGTCCGACTTCGAAGAACGTATACGACAAAGTGATCGTCTTCACGTTCTTCGGCAGCGCCGGGTCGATGTAGAAGCTCACCGGCATCTGCCGCGCTTCCTTCGGTCCCAGCGTCTGCTGCCGGAAACAGAAACACTCCAGCTTCTCGAAGTACTTCGCCGACTCCTGCGGCGCGTAACTCGGGATCGCCTGCACATCGATACTGCGGTCCTGCGTATTCACGACGTCGTACACGACCTGCGCCATCTCGCCCGGATGAACCTGCAGGCTGCCCACCGCCGGCCGGAAGCGCATCGGACCGCTGGTGTTCGCATCGAACTCCACCGTAATCGTCCGGCTGGTGTCCACCTGCGTGTTGCCCTTTTTCGGGGTCAGCGTCTCCTGCACGGCCAGCACGTTGATACCGGTGATCTCGCAGATCTTCTTGTACAGCGGGACCAGCGAATATCCAAATCCGAACATCAGCAGCGCGATGACGGCCAGCTTGCCCAACATCCGGGTGTTACGGCGGGCCTTGCGCTGCTCGCGCGACGGCTCGGTGTTGCTCATGCTTTCCGCCTCACTTCAGCACGGTCTGCTTAATGATCACGCCAATGAAGAAGACGACGACCACCGACAGCAGGACCAGCGCAGTGCGAAGATTTGCGGGGCTTTTTTTGTCAGACATGTTTCTCATTTCCGCCGGCGGCGACAGCCGCCGGCTTGTGAAGCTCGCTTGCCGAATTACTTGACGGTCGGCGGCACTTCAAAGGTGTGGAAAGGCGCCGGACTCGGCACAGTCCACTCGAGGCCTTCTGCACCATCCCACGGCTTGGCTTCCGCCTTCTTGCCACCGCGGATCGACGGGATGACGACGAAGAACAGGAAGTACACCTGAGTCAGACCGAAACCGAACGCGCCAATGGTCGCGATCATGTTGAAGTCCGTGAACTGCGCCGCATAGTCAGCGTAGCGGCGCGGCATACCGGCCAGACCCACGAAGTGCATCGGGAAGAAGGTCACGTTGAACCAGATGATCGAGTTCCAGAAGTGGAACTTGCCGCGGCTTTCGTTGTACATGAAGCCAGTCCACTTTGGGCCCCAGTAATAGAAGCCGGCGAACAGCGCGAACAGCGAGCCCGCGACCAGCACGTAGTGGAAGTGCGCCACGACGTAGTAGGTGTCCTGCAGCTGGATGTCGACCGGGGTGATCGCGCAGATCAGGCCAGTGAAACCACCCATGGTGAACACGAAGATGAAACCGACGGCGAACAGCATCGGGGTCTCGAAAGTCATCGAGCCTTTCCACATGGTCGCGATCCAGTTGAAGATCTTCACGCCGGTCGGCACCGCGATCAGCATCGTCGCGTACATGAAGAACAGCTGGCCCGTCACCGGCATGCCGGTGGTGAACATGTGGTGCGCCCAGACGATGAACGACAGGATCGCGATCGACGCGGTGGCGTACACCATCGACGTGTAGCCGAACAGCTTCTTGCGCGCGAACGCCGGGATGATGGCGCTCACGATGCCGAAGGCCGGCAGGATCATGATGTAGACCTCGGGGTGGCCGAAGAACCAGAAGATGTGCTGGTACATCCCCGGTGCGCCGCCTCCGGCGGCGCTGAAAAAGTAGGTGCCAAAATGCCAGTCGGTAAATACCATCGTCACCGTGCCCGCCAGCACCGGCATCACGGCGATCAGCAGATAGGCAGTGATCAGCCAGCTCCAGCA
>JACCDQ011432890.1_pt1 | contig 21719 bp, 20 predicted proteins | sample 7446031 | NCBI WGS metagenome assembly JACCDQ01 (sample SAMN15323442, study PRJNA562643) | freshwater metagenome | isolation source: river surface water | place: USA:Blue River Watershed | collected 2017-08-17
ATTTGATAACCCAACAGGAATATCCAATCACTACTTATTTCGATAAGTTTAAGTTGAGTTTACCCGACCTAAATGCAGGAATCTATTTCTTGATTTTAGAAACTGGCAAAAGGAGGGAGGTAAAGAAAATAGTAAAGTGGTAGAGGCCAAAAACAAAAACGCTGGCATGATTCAAAACCATGCCAGCGTTTTTATACCTAATTATCAATTCATTGATTTTACCGAACCCGCACCCGAAGTACTTGACTTTACTGAAGCTCCACCTTTGTAGCGTACGCTACTTGCACCGCTGGCATCGGCCACGATTTTGCTGGTTACGAAAAGTTTTATATCGCTTGCCCCTGAGGCATCAACACTGGCTGTGGCAACTTTATAATCAGAGCAATTAGCGTTAGAAGCCCCCGATACCTCCGCATCAATACTTTGGCCGCTCCCGATAAGTGTAAGGCTCGAAGCTCCCGAACAATCGATTGATAAAGCCTTGGCATTAACCTTAAAATTACCAATAGATGCCCCCGAAATACTGATAGACATTTTATCAGAACTGAAACCCGAAACAGTTGATTTGGATGCTCCCGAAAATTCTGCGGCCACAAGTTTCGGCATCGTGATATTCACGTAAACTTCTTTTCTGTTCTTGCTGCTGTTTCCCCAACTTGATGGATAGTTTAGTTCGAATGTGTTTCCACTGACTTTTCCTATTATTTCTTTTACATCCTGCTCTCGCCCTCTTACTTCAACGTTGTAGGTATTTCCCTGTGTAACCGTAATGATAAAGGCACTGCCCATATCGAGCCTTTCAAAATCTTTCACCTTGAAGTAGCGTTTTATGTCTTGTGCAAAACCGCAGGTGCTAATCAATAAAAATAACGTAAATAATCTTTTCATGCGTTTTATGTTTAAGTTTCTTATTAGATGTAGTGACTGAACGGAATGTTGCATGAAAGTGAGAAAATAAATTGATATTTACCTCTTCTTTAACCAAACAATCTGATTTTTATCGGCTTTTACTATTTTCTTATGAAAATTTATTGGAGGTAGCCGCAGTTCAGCCCTTTCAGGGTAGTTTTGCGTACCATCAGTTATATATACATAAACTCTTTTTTGTACTTTTGAACATAAAATTCTTTTCATCATTTATTCAAACTAATTATTATGAAAAAACTATTGACTTTATTAATGCTCACAGCCGCAACCCAGTCATTTGCCCAAACCGACGAAGAACAAATCAAGGCAACCATCAATCAGGTATTCGATGGAATGCGTAAGAGCGATTCGAGCCTCGTACGTGCGGCACTTCACCCTTCGTGTACACTCAAATCAATCGGAAAAAGTAAAACAGGGGAAGTCCATTTGCAAGAAGATGCGATTTTAGGCTGGTTAAAGCAAATTGGTACCAAGCGTGAAGGTGTAATTTTAGACGAAAGATTGACAAGCTACGATATCAAGGTCGATGGAGAAATGGCAATGGCTTGGACACCCTATGAGTTTTACGTCAACGATAAATTTAATCATTGTGGAGTAGATATGTTTACGATGATAAAAACCGACAAAGGTTGGAAGGTTGTAAGTATTATAGATACTCGCCGAAAAGAAAATTGTGTGAAGTAACGACAAGCCTATTGGCTACGGATATTTACTAAAAAAAATCTTAAGAGCAAAGGTGCCCTTACGCCTACATAGTAAGTTTCCAGTTAAGGTTTTCAAGAGAAACTGTCTTGCTGAGGTTATACACTCCACCAAAGACATTTACGAAGGCTAAGAAAATGTAGTTTTGTGTTTGCGACGAGAATACGTGAATTTTGAATTGTCACAAAGCTCTACTTCTTGCCCCCCCTGTTGGCTGATTACTTTTTCTGGATTAATTAGTACGCCTTTATTGATTCGCTGGAAATCTTGAAAAACACTTTGCCAGTAACTAAGACTGTAGCTGACAATGAGCTTCTTCCCGCAGTCAAATTTGACTTCATTATATGGCTCTTGGCCAAGATGCTTGATGTAGAGAATATTTTGGTGTTCGGCTAATTTAATGAGCCTTGTATTACGCCGTGGTCTATTGGTTTTCATATTGCCTGTGTGTTCTTAATTTTTACTTTTTGAGTTTTTTAATGCACAAACATAGGAAGGTATTTTAGGGGTATACCCTCGTTTTTTTCCTAAACTTGAACAAGTTTGATAGCTATTGGCTTTGCCATTTTCTTTACAAATATTTATTTATATTACATGACGGGCAATAGGAGTGCGGGTTCTACACCGTGAATGGTTAGAAAATTATACGTGAATGGTAAGTATGATTACGTGAAAGAGTTGAGCAAAAAGCGAAAAATATGACGTATGAAGACTTTTTTAGGAAGAATTAGAGTTTGTTAGTAAAAAAATATACCAAGAAAATACGTTTTCTCAGTGTAATCTTGAATTGATTAGTAGGTTTAATTAGTATATCCTTGACTATATCCTTGAAAAACTGTGCCTTTGGTGCTTCAAAAGCTATTTTGTTCCACCATTGTCACTTGAGTAGTGGTAGTGCTTGCCTAAATAGTTTCGGAGGCTTGGAAAATTGTAGTGCCAATTGCTTTATTATCGGACATACTAATCAAAATCAATATTGCTGGGCAAGGTGTACTGTTTTAATTGAGTTTTGTTTTGAAAATAGTGCGTCCGTTAGTGGCTACTGCAACCATGTTATCAGAAGAACAATAGTGTGCCAATAGCTCCAGTATCAATTAAGTTAGCCTGTAGTAGATGTCAATAATGAAGCTTGTATTACCATTAGTTGATTTCCAGCACCACCAGTGCCTGTAGTGGTACTTCTGCCTATATCTAAGCACCCAATTTGGGGATAGTCCGTTTTTATGAGACAATAAATATTATGAATAGTTGTTCTTAACTCTCTATGGTATGCAAATTACGTTTCGAGAATAGAAAAGACTCAATATGCGTTTTGAAGATAAATTCATCTACTGGTTTCTGTACATAAAATTTAGTGAAGTGTAATGCCTTATATTGGTTATAATAAACTTGACTTTCGTAAGCACTGCAAATAATTACCCAAGTTGAAGCGTCTTTCAAAAATTGTATGAGGTCGATTCCTGTTACTGATTCTTGGAGTTTAATGTCAACAATAATGAGTGTGTATGACCTTTTCGAGACTTCGCTTAAAAAGTCTTTAGAATTACTTATGTAGAGTGTTTCGATTTCGGGAAACTGATTGAGAATCATCTCAATAGAAAGTTGGTCATTCAGAGAATCCTCCAAAACCAAACAGTTGAATTGTTTCATTATTTGTGTATTGATTCAATACACAAAGGTTCTGAACTATTCAAAGAAATGCAATACCACTTTGCCTACCATAACGTGAATGGTAGTTTTTTTTACGTGAATGGTAGTTTTTTTAGCGTAGTTGGTAACTTGTATCTATCTTATAGTAGTTATTGTTATATCAACTATGTCATTGTACGGCTTTATCGATATACTTATCAATAAACAATTGCTTGTTGCTTCGACTAATCTGTACTTGATGTTTGTCGATTTCAATATAACTTTCTTTGATATTGATGCGTCTGACGGCGTTCATGTTTACCAAAGAGTTGCGATTGGCTTTCTCAAAGTAGTATTCTTTCAGTAACTCTTCAAATGCCTTTAACGAAGTGTAGGTAGTATATTTGGTTTTATCGGTATAAACGGTTGTGGCGTGGTCGGTGGTTTCGATAAGTATAATATCGGTATAAGATACTTTGTATAGATAATTGCCTTGCTTGAGTATAACGTAGTTTTCAGGACTAATGGTTGTACTCACGGCAGCAGTTTCTTCTTTTTGATTAAATAAAAACGACTCGAGATTGGTCTTAAATATAAATTCGTCAATAGGTTTCTTGATGAAAAACTTATTGAAATTCAATGACTTATACTGCTCATAGTAATCTTTACTATCCATTGAACTCGAAATGATAACCCATGCTGAAGTATTGGTAATCGAATGAATCAAATCAATCCCTGTGAGTGAATCTTGAAGCATGATATCAACAATGAAGATGTGATATTTTTGTTTCGATAATTCTTGCAAAAATCCCTTTGGGGTTTTGACATACGTAGGATATATCTCAGGGAATTGCTCTAAAACCATCTCAATAGCCAGTTGGTCGCTTAGAGTATCTTCCAATACTAAGCAGTTGTAGTATCTCATTTGTGTTTAGGTAGTGTTTACAAGTTGCAGTTTGGCGATAAAAGTATCGTTACTCTCCAGTTTATCAAGTTTAATGCCCGCTTTTTCTAAGAGTGGTAGCAATAGAGTTAGCCCCATTCCCAAGCCGTTGTGTAATATACGGTTTTCGATATTTCTTTGGTTTTCTATTTCTAAAAAATAGTTTTTCTTTGATTCAATAATCGAAACCTTGATTTTTGACTGTGGGGCTGAATGTACAATGGCATTAAAAAGTAGATTTCTTAGTATAATAACGAGTAAACCATAGTCGAATTTTGCCCATATATCGGCATTAACGATTTCAAACGAAAGAGATTTTTCGTTTAATTCATCAGTATAAATATCGAAAATCTGCTTGACGAGTTCACCTAAGTTTCGCTCTGTGAGACTCAACTCCCAATTTTTGTTGGTACTCTTCACCCAATATACCAGTTCATCAATGAGCCATAATACTTTTCGACTTTTGTTTTCGGTTTCTTTGCCGAGCAAGAAGAGCCTTTCATGGTCATTTTTTTGCGTGAGATAAGCCAGTTTTTTCGATAAATCATAGAAGCTTTGTATTGGATAGCGAACGTCGTGTACCAACAACGAAAGTAAAGTTTCTTTCAGCGTCAAACTTTCTTTGAGAGAGTGCGTTTGTTCATCTACTTTTTTTTGTAAAAGCTCATTGCGTGAGCGTAATTGATACGTGGAGTAGGTGATAACTCCCCAAATTAAAAGACCTAAAATAGCCAATACGATTGGCGGGAAGTACCATTCGAAATACAGCGGTTTTTGTCGGTTGATGGTTAATTTTTCGATACGAGCTTCTGTAAAATTATCGCAACTTACAACCCGAATTTCGATGTTTGTTGTACCATGTTCTATATTGTTGAGTAGTAGTTTATTGTCAGATAGTGGTAACCAGTCGCTTTCAACTGACTTATCGCTACGGTAATAATATTTTTTGGTGCAATCATATTTAAAATCTTCGTAAGATAGCAACAGCTCAATGCTGCTTTCGTTGCGGTTGAGGTCTAAAGTCGAACTTGTAAAGTCACTAAACTCCCTATTCTTCGACATTCCTTCGTAGGTAAATAAAGCATCTATTTTTATACTATATTGTTTTTCTTTTTCGCTTGAAAAATTAGTAGGATTCAATATGTTTAGTCCGTTGATTCCGCCAAAATATAAAATATCATTATCGTCTTGATAGTGAGCCAGACGATTACACTCTTTGGTAGTAAGACCGTCGGTTTCGGTATAAATTTTTAGTAAAACTCCTTGGTCATCAAAGTGCCAAACCCCTTCGTCTGAGCTTGCCCAAACTCCGTTGTTTGTACGGTAGGCCGACAAGTATTTTTTTCTTTGAAAATCAATATCTTGTATAAAAGGGCTTACGGTTCGTTTGGTTAAATCATACGCCCAAATACCACTAATACTGGCAATCAGTAGTTGATTTGCTTGTTTTTTGTCTTTTCGTATCGAAAAACAAGTCATTTGAAAATCGGCTTGTTTAGGAAACGGTATTTGTTCGAAGACCTCATTATTCATCAGTCGGTATAAGCCTGCTTCTGAGGCTACCAAAACTTCGTTGTCGTTGACCACAAAGAAGTCGTAAATGATAGAATTCTTTAAGGTCTTATCAATCTTAGGATACTGTTTGGTTTGTTTTCTTTTTTTATTGTAAAAAATAATTCCTTTCTTTTCGAGACCCAATAAAAGTCCATCTTTATATTGGGCAATCGACCAAATTTTAGTGCTATCGAGTTGGCACAGAGTAATATTTTTGTTTTGCTGTAAGTCTGTTTTAAACAAGGCATTTTCGCCAAAGAGCAAATCGCCATCTTTGTCTTTCAGTACCGATAATATAAATCTGTTATCAGCTCCTATTTCTTTCTCAAATTGTTTGATTGATATAATTTTATCAGTTTTAAGATTAATTAACTGCCTTCTTTTGTTGGTGTTGACAATGAGTCTTTCATTATCAATTTTTAAGATAGCTCGGCACGAATAATTATCGTTGATTTTATCAGGTTGAGCATTTTTCAAAAAAGTCTTTATTTTTTGTTCAATTAGCCTAATGATATGCACACCATTGTTGGTCGTCAGAAATAGATTGCCCTTATTATCGCTCACTACATCATGAACCAAAAAATCAAACTTTTCTCTTTTGAGTAAAACCATCTCTTTACTGAATAAATCAATGGCATTACCTTGGTTAACTACAAAGCAATCTTTGCTTTTATCATAAATGATATTTCCTAAATAACTATCTTTTGAAACCACAAAGCGTTTACTGAAAGTACCACCAACTTCAGTAAGTTCGACAATTCCTTCGGTGATGTGTGCTACATAAAATAAGCGATTATCAAATTCCAGAATTGACCGTATAAACTTAGATTTTAGGGGTTCTTGCCTAATAACTTTGCCATCGGTATTTAGCTGTATGAGGTGCGTATCGTTTCGGGTGTCTTTCTCGGTACATACCACTATGCCTTTTGTGCCAGCATAAAGTAGTTTGACTGGCATTTTGGCCAGTGTAGCAAGTAAACTCAACTGTTTAGTTTTTAGGTTGAAACGATATAGCTGCCCAACTTTTGTGCTGATATAGATTTGTCGCTTGGAGTCGGCTATGATTGAGTGAATAGGCAGATTTTGACCAATATATTTTTCAACCGCAACCGATGTCTTACTAATGGGGTTGAAGATGACGCATCGCTGGATATTAAATGGATAATACCACTCGAAGTTTTCGGTGAGCCAAAAATTTCCGTTGGCATCTTCAATGGCAGAATTATAACCTTTGTTTGAATAGGCATTCGCAAATTCAAAGTTTTTAATGTTTCCATTTTCTAACAATCCAATTTTGTTGTTGGTCAGAAACCAAACATTACTCTTGGAGTCAATGAGTGTAGAGTTTACATGACTATCACTCAGACCATCGTTGTTGGTCAGGTGTTTACGGATAAGTGCCAAATCATAGTGAACTGTTTGGCCAAAGAGGAGAGTATTCAAGAAAAAAAAGCTTAAAAAAAGCATTTTTTGGCTCAAAAAACGTGATTTCATCGTGGCTTGGTTATTAAGTTGTAAAACTAAGTAAAATGCGAAATACAAAAAAATACCTTCTGATAAGTATTTTTATTATTTGATTCGCTAAGTTTTCACGATGCGAAATTATAATTATCGTAGTTTACTGTATATAATGGCAAACCCCTGTTTTTTTGACATATATGATTAGTGGATATTTAATAAAATACATTTGTTTTTTGAAGGCTATATGAAAGATTTAAAAGAGAGTTGGCCACTGTTTTTGTTAGTGGTATTTATAGTTTTATTGGGCAAAGTTGTGGCTGCGACGCAAAAAACAATGAGTAAATCTGAAACGCAAACCTCAGATAGTGTTTCAGATTGGCTGCTAAACGATAAAAATTATGCTAATAAAGAGAAATAGCGAAAAGTATTTATTACGCATTTTGATGAGGCTATTGCAAAGAACAACTATGATGAAGCAAAGAGGGATGGCGATATGATTTTCTCGTTTTTTGCTTACGATAGTGTCTATCATAGAACGTTAGAGAAGTTTATTGAAAAGCAAAATAATACGCTCGTGCTCGTTGATAATGTGGTGAGCGATAGTTTGTTGGAGAAGCTGACCTTTACCGAAAAGGAAATTCTTGAATTGATAGCCCAACAAAAAACTCGAAGTAAATAGCTGAAATGTTATTTATCTCCGAAAAAGCTGTTGAAGGGCATTGAACAAGTATCATTCAGAAGCTCAAACTTTCGAAAGAGAAAAACGTATTGTTGGTTTGGGCGAGTAAGTATTTCAATTAAAATAATTACTTAAAATTAGTGGTTTGGGAAATTCCATTTCAAAATCGCTAACGGCCAAGATAGATAAAGGTTTTAGCTGAGAAATAGGAGGGAAGTAGGAAGAATTGACCTCAATATTGAGCAATTTGGCAAATGATGCCTTTCCATTTGCTGGTGAATTAGTTATCAATAAATCATCGCCAAGTTTTTGGGCGAGTTTCAGTGGAAAAAATTTAGTAGTAATCGGGAATTTGAATGAACTATCTCGTAGGTGTGTTTTAAAGAATGTTTTCCCGTCAATTAATACTTCCACAATCGTTTCTTTGGCGGTTGGTTTCGAGACTCTAAAGTCGGCCAATTCTTTCGGAATCCCCCAATTAGCAATGCCATTTTCTACACTATCTTGGCTCGAGACATAGATTTTTGAAATCGAAAAAATCTTCTTTTTATCAAAATTCAATCTTCCAGGTACAAATAACAGTTCGTGATATGGCCCAACGGCTGATGTGGCATAATCGACCAGCATAACCGTGCCAACAAAATCACCTTTGAATTTATCGGCCTGATAATCGGCTAAAAAGCCAAACTTTTCAACAAACGATTTCGGGAAATGATAAAGAAAAATATATCCATTTCCTTTGAGTTTCCACGGAGGCAGTGCTTGCATACTTTGTTATCAGTTATTGGTTATTAGTTGTTCCTGTCTACTGAGAATTACCTACTGCTCGCTATTTCAAAACGCTATCAACGCCTTCGCTTGTTTTTCGAGAAAATTTCGATAGACTTCAAACGTAAATTCTTCGCCATTGAAATGGGCTTTCATGTTGCCGAGTTTCATGCGTAAACCCAACACGTCAGTTCCCATGTAGCTTAAAATATCATTTAAGTGGCCGAGTCCAACGGCATTGCCTAAAACTCCTGCCGAAATACCGACCAAAGCCGCTTTTTTGTTATTGAAACTATCGGGATAACGTAGGCCATCAAAAAATGTTTTCAGAACTCCAGGGAAAGAGCCATTGTATTCGGGTACAATAAATACAAATTTTTTGGTTTCGTCAACTATTTTCTGAAACTCGTTGAATGCCTCATTTTTACCCGAATTGTGGTACAAAGCCGAAAACGCAAAATCGGCTGGAAGTTCGGCCAAATCAATAATCTGACTTTCCTGACCGAGCGATTTTAAAAGATTTTGATAATTGACTCCTACTTTTCTTGAAACAGAGTTTTGGCGGTTAGTACCTATTATGATGGCAATCATGCTACTATTTTCGATGGTTTAAGTGCTTATTTGGGTGAACTTCAATTTCACCCCATAGTTTAGCTAACAAAAAAAACAATAAAATGTTCAATTTTTAGAAAAGCCAAACGCTCAATTCGCAAATCTCGTATCTTTGTCAAAAATCAAAGTTTTATGCTCAAAACCACTTTAGATAAATTCAGAGTTGTAGCCTTTTTAGAGGGCTGTTCATTTATACTTTTCGGAATCACGATGCCCCTCAAATATATGCTCGGAATGCCCAAGCCCAATTACTTTGTGGGTATGGCTCACGGGGTGCTTTTCATTGCCTATGTGGTGTTGTTGGCTTTGGTAGTCATTCAATATAAATGGTCATTAAAGAAAGTCGTTTTGGCATTTTTGGCTTCATTTGTACCGTTTGGTACATTCTATGCTGATAAAAAGCTATTTAGAGAATAACCATTCTCCGACAAAAAAGTAGTCTTCTCCTCAATATTTGCCGAATTCTCGTCCGAAACCGTTTAATTTATAGTCAAATTAAAGACAGATGAAAGACCAAACACGCCAAATATTTGTTCAGGCAATAGCCATTGTTGGTTTTTTATTAATGGCGTTTATTCCGTTTTTTCAAGGGAAATCTGATGTATTTTTTAATCTTTTGACAGGACGAGAATTTTTGGGATACGGTCTTTTAATTTGGGTTTTCTATTTTAATTTCTTCGTACTGGTTTCGAAACTTTACTTTTCAAAAAGATACCTTATCTATATAGTAGCAATTTTTGGGATGTATCTATCTTTTTGATTCGTGGGAAATATTGTTTTCGCACAAAGCGATTTTTTGAGAACTCCCCTCAAAAGCAATTGAATAGGCATTTAGGATAGTAATCAATAAAGATGCTCAATCTCGCTGGGAAAAATACGTTTGGGATAGCACTTATCAAGAGTTTTTGATGCAATCGCAGTTATACAATGATGCAGAAAATCCGTGGACAACTTTTAAGCAATTATTGAGCAAAAACGAAAAAGCCGAGCAACTACATTTTTTAGTAAGTATGGCGGCTCATCCGTATCTTTTACAATGGAAAGGACTGACCTACCCGATGCCCGATGTATTGGGAAATAATTATTTGCCCTTCCAAAACTACCGACTTGATATAATTGATTCGAGCGTAAAAGATAAAAATACTCATGAAATAGGTATAACGTTCTATTCTCCCTTGCTAACGTTGGTTGATATTATTGAAGGACATTACTTAGTTTCGACCAACGAAAATATCTATGAAGGAGTAGAAACCACGATGTATAAAATGCAACCACGCCTTTCGATAGTTTATTATCAACCGCTTGAGTAGATTATGGTTTGCTTTGGCTAATGAGTTTGCTGTCTGGCTTTTTACTCGAAATTCCCATCGGTAATTCTTTGATTTCTTTCTTTTTGAAGATTGTATTAAAACTACGAGTATGTTGTAAACTTACGCCATTGACCGATACGTTACTATTAAAATTGTAGTAATAATTTGGTACGCTACGGCTGTAAGCCTTCAATCGCCATGAACCATCTTGGCTCAGTAGCCATTCTACTTCACCACCGTAGAAATAGTTGTTGGTGGTTTGGCCTTCGTTTTGGAGAATCGTATTATTCAGACTTACCTTGATATTATTACCAAATTTATACGAGAAATTGAGCTGCGTATTATTAATTAAACTTTGACGAAGATTATTCAGATTTCCTTTACCAAACTGTACTGCCACCTCCAAATTCGGGTCGATTTTCGAGGCAATATTCCCAAGTTGGTTAGTAAGAATTCCACTCACATTATCCAATAAAAGCTGCGTATCGAGGGCATCTCGGAAACTATTATCTGAGAAAAGACGGTTCAAGGCAGTTATACCCACAAAATTATTATTCAACAACTGCTCATCATCATGCAAACGTTGCTCAAATGCAATCACTTGTGGTTGAAGGTTCAGCGGAATCCTGCGTTGGTTAAATTTAATATCAAATTTGGTCGTAGGTTTCATGAGCTTATCAGTTAGCATGATTGATGCCACAACTGGATAGAGCGTATTTAACTCCGACGAGTTGGCCGTCGTACTGGTAGCAATTCCAGTCAATGATACATTGGCTGTGTAACTCGCACCAATGTTAATATCTGCATCGTAAGGGTCGCCCGTCCACAAGATTCTACTGCCCTCCGTAATATCAAATTTTCTTAGTTTCGAGATATTCTGCAAGCTGAAATCATATTTTCCGCTCTTAATCGTATATGGCCCCGACATCGTGAAGCCCCCACGAGTGTCGTATTCGATGCTGATGTTCCCGTTGCCAATGGCATTGAGTTGGTCTTGGTTAGTGCGGTCGAAGATTACAATACATTCGGCATCGGGTGTTATTGTGAAGTTAAAAGCCATCTTCAAGCCGCCTTCAGTTCGTATAACCGTATCTTTCTTTACCTCCTTATCAACATTCTTTTGCGTGTTTTTACTCACAAACGTAATGCCTTGCTCTTCGGTGTTTACGGTCGTTTCACCATCAAGTGGAATCGTAATTTTTGTGCCTTTTTTACTCGTTAGGTTAGCCGAAATATTCACATTGTTTAAGTCTCCCGTAATGTGTAAATCGCCCGTAGTGATGCCCGTTCCGTAGAAATCTTCGTTGTCTCTGATGCCCGTGTTCATTATCTTGAAACCATCACGGCCTCGCATGTAGGCATGAATACCCAACATGAAATTGCCGCCGCCACCATTAAAAATACCCCCTTCCAACTCAGCAATATTGCCATTTTGAGCCGCATCACGTACTTTAAAACCTTTTGCTGCTACAAAACCTTCTTCATTGAAATTCAGTTGGTCATCAAAATACAAGTATGAGTTCAGTTCATTGATGCGTAAGACACCTTTCTCAAAATCAACGCCACCTCTGATAATTGGGTCGTTGGCTGTACCTCTTACGGTAAGTGTACCGCTGGCATAGCCGCCAATATTCGAGAAAATATCATCGACAAACGACTCAAAAATCTCCAGATTGGTTTTCTTCAATGTTGCTTTCAAATTAAGCGGATTACGGTCGTCTTTTGGGTCATACGTTCCCGAAACTCTAAAGATTTCGTTATTGATTCTGATAATATTTCCGTTGATATTGAGGCGTTGCTTTAGGTTATCCCAAAGGGCTTCGCTGGCAATTGTACCTATCAAAATATTTTTATAAATCAGCTCATCAATACCAAAGCTACTCGTTACGATGGCGTCATCGTAAATATCCCGCATCATGAGTTTGCCGTTTACAATACCCTTTAGGTCGAGGTCAGAAAGTGGCTTTAGGGTTTGTAAATCAAAATCACGAATATCAATGAACGATTCAACCGTAGAGTCGGGCGAGAACGAACCATTCAACGAAATACTCTGATTTTGGTTCGATAAAGCCACATCTTGGAAGCAAATATCATCGTTTTGGATATTGATTAAGTTATTTTTCCCCAATATCCATTGACTACCCAGTAGGTCGAGCTTGGTGTTTTTGGGATTAAAAGTAATATCAAATCCTTCCGATAAAAATGCCAGTTTTCCAAAAATCTTAGCTTTGTTAGTGCTTTTTTGCTGCTTAATTCGCCCATCAAACTCAATCACATTTCCTTGTCCCCACATTCCCGAAACCTCTATTTTTTCGGTCGGAGTCATATCACCCAATTTTTGCGTAGCCGAATTGAAAATCAACGAGGTCAAAATTTTGGGCGAAGTAGCTTCTTTTGAGGTATTGAAATCAAGGTCATTGCCATAAAATGCCAACGTTCCGTAGCGAAGCGTATCTATTTTTCCTGACAATGATAACTCAGCTGTATTTCTTATATTTAGATTGCCGCTCAATTCGGTTCCGTGCGAAACATAAATATCGGGGTAGAAATACGCAAAAAATGGGTCAGATTTTTTGAATGTCACTTTGTAATCTAACTGATATTTATTGGCCACATCGGCATACGGCAGTTGGGCGTAGTAGTCGAGGCGGGTTTGTTCTTTATCGTAGAAATATTGGGTATATTCTTTCGATAATCGAGTAACATCGGCAATGACTTTACTCGGGGTAAATTTTCCCGAAATATCAACATTGAAAAACTCAGAAAGCAAGCTGATTTTTCGAGAATTATCTGATAATTCGGAAGTGACAAAAAGCGAGTCGATACCCAGTTGGCGTTTATCGTATTGCAAAACAGTATTCAACAATTTTGCTTCGCCAAGCCAATTATCCAACTCATTTCCTTGAAAATTAAGGTTGATTTCGGAACGAAGTTTTACATCGTTTTTCGAGTAGCCGAGCGGTCGGAGATTGGCATTCTGAACAATTCCGTGAATATCAAATTTATTTAAAGCCTTGGCGAAATCTACTTTTCCACTTACATTAAAGGCCAAATTCGTGTCTTTTACGCTTACTTTTCCATCAAAGAGCGACTGGCTCATTCGACCATCGACATAGATGTTTTTGAAGTCGTAGCCATTAAACCAAATACGGTCAACTTTCCCATCGAAATCGAGAGCAGCATCTTTGATGGTGAAACCTTTGCCTTTGATTTTTCCAGCAAACGAGAGTTTTTGTAGAAAATCAGACTCTTCGACTAATTTGCCTAACTCAAAATTTTCGACCGTCAGCGAGCCATCATACGTTGGCAATGCTCCATTATCAGGAAGTTTCATTTTGATATTTCCTGCTACATTTCCCATGGCCGATTTAAACGTGGCATTGGTTACGAAGTCGTTATAAACACCTTTGAAAGTGCCCGCAAAATTGACAACTCCAAATTTATTTACTTGCGAATTGTAAAGAGAGTCGCCCACGTATTGGCGAGCATCAACGGCATCTATTTGGCTTATTCGCCAGTTTAAATCCATATCAGCTTTATACAAATCGGGCAAATGCTTGAAAGCAATATCGCCATCGAGAAAGCTATTTTTACCAAATTTCAGATTAAAACCTTTCACCTTAAAATCGTGAACCGTGCCTTTGAAATCTCCATTGAGCAGGTAATTTTCTCGATACGCATACATATCGGTAGCGAATCTACCAAGGTCTTGGGCGTCGATTTCGCAATCTTTCAAATTGCCAATCATCACTACTTTTTCGTTGAAATCACCGAAGTCTCGTGGACTATCATAGTTGAAAACAACCGAGTTTCGGAGGGTTGAATTATTGATTTTTGCATACAAATCATTCAACCGCATTGATTTTCGAGAATAGAAGAAATTGGTATTTAATTGCTTGATTGTGAGGTCACTACGGCGTTCTACTCCCTGCATATTTTTCAGGCCAAACGTAATCGTATCGCCCATGATGAAGAAGTTTTTGATGTTTCCGTGTAAGTTATTGACGGTGAAGTTATTATAGTCAAATTCTTCTTTTGGGAAACGTGCCTCTTCGGGGTCGGCCAGCGTGAAAGTACCATCTTGAATGTAGGCTTCGTCAATCGTAAATGGTGTATTGTGTTCGCCTTTCACCCGATTTGTGGTGTCGGTCGGAGCCGTTAATTCTTCAATTCTGGCAATCCATTTATCAATATTCAAATCGCCGTCGGGTTCGTAAATAAGTTTTACTCTCGGATTACGAATCATTACGTAATCGAGGTTATTATCGAAGGTTAGAATCTTTTCCCAACTGAAATCAAAATTGGTTTTGCAGTTGACATAAAGCTCTTTCACGAAAATCATTTCACGGTTTTTGTGGTCATAAATCGTGATGTTTTCGAGCGTAATCTCATCGAACCAAGTCATTCGAGCCTTTTCGATGGTTACTTTCGAGCCTAATTTTTTAGATAATAATTCGGTAGCTTTTTGTAAGGTAGTAGTCTGAAATTGGGGTAATTGCATGGCGTAAAATACCAGCCCGAAACCCAATAAAAGTTGCAAAAGAATGGTTGAGATGGCACGTTTTGAGTAATAGCCCCAAACTAAGCTACCCAACAAAAGAGCAATTAGTATGAGTAAAGTCTTGGGTACGGGCGTAAACACCAACAAGCCACTCATCATCGCAACAACGATAAGAGAAATAAGCGTGAGAGTGATTATTTTTATGACTTTACCCATTTTTGTAGGACAGGTTTGCAACCTGTCACTTGCAATTTATTTAAGCACAATTCGGAGAATTGTGTTACAAATAGTACTAATTTTGTGTTTTATTTCAAAAAATTAGGTTTGCGGACTGTCGTCTGTCGACCATTGACTATGAATATTTTAGCAATCGAATCTTCGTGCGACGATACGTCGGCCGCTGTTATTTCTAACGGCAAAATCTGCTCCAACATTGTAGCTGGGCAGCTAATTCATGAACTTTATGGAGGTGTTGTACCTGAGCTGGCTTCCCGAGCTCACCAACAACACATCGTTAGGGTGGTTGACAAGGCCATACAAGATGCGAAGATAACAAAAAAAGACCTAAATGCCATAGCTTTTACTCGTGGGCCAGGCCTTTTGGGGTCTTTGTTGGTCGGTACATCGTTTGCAAAAGCAATGGCTTTGGCGTTAGATATTCCGTTGATTGAGGTTAATCACATGCAAGCCCATGTGCTGGCTCATTTCATTGATGAACCTCGACCAGCCTTTCCTTTTTTGTGTTTGACCGTTAGTGGTGGACACACGCAAATTGTACTTATCAAAGACTATGCGACAATGGAAGTTTTGGGCGAAACCCAAGACGATGCCGTTGGAGAAGCCTTTGATAAAACTGCAAAATTGCTTGGACTTCCCTACCCTGGTGGCCCGTTGGTAGATAAACACGCTAAGTTGGGAAATCCGTTGGCGTATGAATTTCCGCTCGCCGAAATGCCGCAATATAACTTTTCGTTTAGCGGCATAAAAACCTCAATTTTGTATTTTTTAAAGAAAAAAACTGCTGAGAACCCGAACTTTGTGGCCGAAAATTTGAATGATATTTGTGCCAGTGTGCAGCATACATTGGTGCGAATGGTGCTACAAAAACTACGCCGTGCGGCACGTGAACTTGGTATCAAAGAGGTAGCGATTGCGGGTGGGGTGTCGGCCAATTCAGGATTAAGAAAAACGTTGCACGAAATGGGCGAGAAGGAAGGTTGGAATGTGTATATCCCTGATTTTCAGTATTGTACCGATAACGCAGGCATGATTGCGATGGCAGCATATTTCAAATACCTAAAAGGAGATTTTTCAAGCCAAGAAGTTAGCCCATTACCGAGAATGGAGTGGGGGTGAGCGAACGAGATGTTCGCCCCATATTAAAAGCTCCTTAAATCATTTATATAAGCTACGCCACCCAACGCACGCATTTGGCGAGCTATAGCTGCCGTACGGCGGTTGACATAAGGCCCTGGTTTAGCCGCTGACCATTTAATGGGGCTTGGCAAAACAGCTGCGATTCGTGCTGCTTGTGGGCGAGTTAGGTTTTTGGCATTTGTATTGAAATATCTTTTCGAGGCTTCTTCTACGCCAAAAGTCATGTCGCCCATTTCGGCTACATTGAGGTAAACTTCCAAAATGCGTTGTTTTCCCCAAACCAGCTCTATCAAAACCGTGAAATAAACTTCAAATATTTTTCGGATATAACTCCTTGATTGCCAAAGGAATACGTTTTTAGCAACTTGTTGTGACAGTGTACTTGCACCACGCAATTTTTTGCCTTTTAGGTTTTTGCTGAAGGCATTGCTCATGGCCTCAAAATCGAAGCCATTGTGTTCGGGGAAAAGTTGGTCTTCTGCAGCTACAACAGCCAATGGTGCTTCTTTCGACATATTGGTGTACGACACCCAATCATAGTAGATTTCGCTATCTCGGCCATCGGCTATGGCTTCCATCTTGCGAGCAATCATGGTTGAGGTCACTGGTACTGGCACAAATTTGTATAGCACAACCATCCCAATTGAAATGGCAAAAAAGTATAGTGTTATTTTTATAGCCCAGTATTTTAGTTTGCTTTTCCAATTGCTCGATTGTTTTTTGGAACCAGCATCTGGTGCTTTTGTATTTTTGGTGCGAAATGTGTTTTTTCCTCCTCGTGGGTCGTTAGCCATAGCTTTGGTTAGTAATTTACTGCAAAAGTCGGAAAGAATTTTCTTTCAAACAAACCATTTTCCTTGTGCAATCAACTTTGTTTTTCCACCAACTTTCAAACTAAAACCTTGTGTTTCGTTTAGCTCTCCTTTGATTTCGATGAGCGAAGGACGCCCCATTTCGTACCCTTGCTCTACTCGGTAGCTAATTTTACTGGATTCGTATTTAAGCAAATAGGCAAGTAAACACGAATTGGCACTACCCGTGGCGGCATCTTCTACGACTTTTCCGTTTTCGTAGCAAAACATTCTTGCATGAAGCTGGTTGTCGACTTTTGCGGTTTCACGAGTGAAAGCAAAAAATGCCGTTGTAAGTTTATCAGGAGCGTTGGTTTTATAGAGATTATTTTCAAACAGCCAGCTTTTTATTTGCTCATTATTAAATCTGATACGTTTGATAGCATCGAGATTTTTAAGAGGAAGAATCAGATACGGAAGCCCCGTAGAAACTACTTCGATTGGGTATGTTTCGTCGACGTCATCAGTAGTTAAGCCAATCAAATTGGCAATAGAAGGCTGAAAGATTTTACTGAAGACGGGGTTGCCAATTTCCAGCCAAAGCCTATCTGCCTCTTTGTTTACGGGTACTTGTCCGACTTTCAGATTAAGGGTAATGTTTTGTTTATCAGTATTTTGGGCTGAGTTTAACAGTATAAAAGCCGTTCCGAGAGTTGGGTGGCCGGCAAACGGTACTTCGTATTCGGGTGTGAAAATTCTCACATCAAATCCACCTTTTTTTTCTTCGTTGGAAATAATAAAAGTAGTTTCTTGAAAGTTGATTTCACGAGCAATTCTGAGCATCATTTCGTCGCTCAAGCCACTTGCATTTTCAAAAACGGCGAGTTGATTGCCTTGATATTTTTCTTCGGCAAAAACATCAACGATATGAAAATTGAGTATCATTAAATTTGCTTATTTCTTACCAAATATTCGTTGAAATGGTCTAACGTTTTGACCAACAAAATCATGCGGAAAATTCTCTTCTTCGGGTAAGCCAACGGGTAGATTTTCATCATCAGAAGGCCAGTAGTTAGTGCCGAAAATAAAATCCCAAAGGCTTAAGGTGATGCCGTAATTAAAGCCATTGGGGTGGCTTTCGGGCAAGTATTTGGCATGATGCCAAAGATGCATTTGTGGACCATTGAGCAGGTATTTAAGCGGCCCAAGATTGATTTTTAGGTTGGCGTGCCCAAGCTGCCCCGTGACGAGTGTGAAAATATGAACAATGAAAAAATCGGTTAAGCCAACACCTACCATCGCAAGAGGAATGTATTCGAGGCTGCGGTAAATTACGTTTTCCATCCAATGATACCGTAGGAGGGCGGCAAAACCCATGTGTTCGGTGCTGTGGTGTACCTTATGAAATTCCCACATCCAGCCAACTGTGTGCAATAAACGGTGGATTGCCCATTGCATAAAATCTCTCAAGATGAAAATAATAAGAATTTTGAGCCAAAATGGAAGCTGTTCGATATTTATGGCTACAATATTGGTAATACCAAAAAGCCCTAAAAAATCATTGAAAGCCTGTACTGCAACCATTGAAAGTGCATTGTAGGCAATGAGCGAAAATAGGAAATAATTCCAGAGTAAATAAAATGCATCGAGCCAAAAATCTTGACGAATAAGTGGCTGGTTTTTTCGCCACGGAAACATGATTTCAAGAATCCAAATAGCCAACGAAGCTCCCACCAACCAATAAAAATAGTTGTGCCAGCTCGGATTGAGCATTTCGTTGACGAAATAATTGAAATATCCCGAATATGCCCCCTGAATAATTTTTAGATACTTTTCCATATTTCAATAAACCGTAAAAACTAACATTTAGTTTTGCGAGTGTTTATGAGATTTATCAGTTTTTTTAAGAATAGTAAGAGAGAACTTAAGCTAAAATACTCTTTTGTTGTGGTAATGATTTGGTAGGTAAATTGGAAGGTTTGAAACCTGACAATCTCTGTAAAGCTAATGAAGTCATTACAGGGTTGAGTTTTACTCATTGAAAACTATGTTGATAAAAACGATTGGATTTCTCAATGCCCTCAAGATTGATTTTAGAGCATTGAGAGGTATCCATTTTTTTCAGATTAAAACGAAATCGGTACTTCAACCAAAGTCGTGTCCCAAGCCATTTTCATGATTGTTTCTTTGTCGTTGCTGCCTTTTAGGCATTGAATCGAGAAGTTTTCAATCATTTCATCGGTTTTTTTGGTGGGCACACTCACACGTAGTACGTCGTTATCTTTATTGTAGCTATATGCACCCCAAAAATCGAGGTCTTTGTTCAGAATAATTGTCCATTCGGTAGCCGTCGGAATCGCAAAAAGTGAGTATGTGCCTGCCTTTACTTTTTTTCCTTGAATCGTTACATCTTGATAAAACTTTATTTCGGTCGATTCGTTTGCTCCCAAACGCCATACTTCGCCATACGGCACAATTTTAGTCCCGAAAACCTCACGGTCTTTTTTAGCAGGTCGGCTGTAAGTTACACGCACAATAGCGGGCATATCGCCAATGAGTTTTGGAGCAAATTTTCGGTCGTGGGCAAAATTATCGGGATAATACGCCATATCCATTGGACTTTTGTCGATTCCACGCATTTTTTGAGCGTTGGCTTCAACCACCAATAGAGCAAAAATGCAAGCGAATAAAATGATTTTGTTCATAGTTTTGATTGATTTTATGTTGAGTTTTAGCAAAAATACGTAATTATTGAGTAATAAATTCTTTATTGAGTTGAGTTTATTTCAAGAAAAGTATTTTGTTAGAATATGTGATTTTACAGTGTTTTTTTTCTAAATTCGAGTAAAATATATCTATTCAAAACCACTCTTAACTGCTATGAAAAAATACTTTTTTGCCTGTTTTGGCATACTTTCGTTAATATTCAATTCCTGCACATCGACTGAAAAAACAGCAGATTTTAATCCAAAATTCAAGCTTTTACCCGCCGAAAAAATCAAATTTAATTCCTTTGTAGATTGCAATATGGCCGAAGTTTGGGTGGGTGATACTTTCAGAATCTTCCCTGGTAAATACGGCGAAGACCCACTTTGGGGCTATGCCAAAGACCTAAAATACGCCGATGGCAAAAGTGCCGAAGAGACTTTTAAGAGCAAAGCCGATAATTTCCACAGTCCAATAATGCCCAAGAATGTATTACCAACCGAAGATGGTTTGCACGGGGCAGTTTGGTTCGAGACGGTCTATCAAGATGTCAAAGATAAATCGGGTCGAACACTTTATGCGGTGTATCACAACGAAAATTACCCCCAAACTTTTCCTTATGATTCGCTCACAAATGCTGGTTATAAAGATAGTCCGAAATGGCCACAAGGCTTAACTGGCGAAAAAAGCCCTGCTGCAGTTTGCCGAATCGGTATTATGAAATCGGTCAATGGCGGAAAAAGTTGGGAAAATAAAGGGATTTTTATTGAAGATTTAAACGCCCGAATGATTTTGAAACCACACAATACATCGAATACTTTTGCTGGTGGCGTAGGTGACCCTTCGGCCGTTGCGAGTGGCGATTACCTCTATTTGTTTTATGGAGAATATGGTTACCCAGATGTTTATGACGAAGCTAATTACGATGCAAAAAAGGAGTGGGCGGGCCAGTGTATCAGCGTTGCTCGAATCGCTCTCAAAGATTTGGATAATCCAGTTGGTAAAGCTAAACGCTGGGACGGAAAAGGTTTTAATGCTCCGCATGATGGTATTGGTAAACCGATTGCTTCGTTACAAATTCCCCAAGAAGGTGGCGGGGGAGCGGCTTCTTCACCAACGGGTGGTTTTCATTGGGGACCGTCGGTGAGTTGGAATACATATTTGAATTGTTGGGTAATGATGATGGGAAAAGTTGTTGGGAAATCGTGGAAGGGAAGCCAAGTTTATATTTCGTTCAATAAAAATCCTGATTTGACAGACGCCATGAATAGTCAAGAGTGGACAAAACCACAGCTTTTTTTTGAGAAACCAGGTTATATTCTTTGGTATCCTTCTCTACAACCGCTCAATACTGATGAAGACATTAAAGCCCGCAATACGTGCTTAAAACTGGGCAAACAGGCTCGTTTCTTCGTCAAACGAATCAAGCCTGGTGATGATGAATATGCCTCGGAGCATATTGTGGAGTTTGAGAAATGATACAAAAAATAAAGGGTAGATTGTCGCTACCCTTTATTTTTCACTCCAACACCAACCAAGTAAATCCCTCCGCAGGAATTACCACATTAACTTCAATTTCGTAGTTACGACTGAGTGTGTAACTTTTACTATTTCCTTCTTTTTCTCGTACCAAAACTTTATCTGAAAGCCCCGTGTAATAGAGTGGTAAGCTGATTTTTTGAGAAATACTTTTTTTCAAGGGGTTGTAGAGCATCACAAAACCTTTCTCTTTCAGATTTGGGTTTACGTGCATGATTCC
>JACCDQ010493689.1_pt1 | contig 21717 bp, 24 predicted proteins | sample 7446031 | NCBI WGS metagenome assembly JACCDQ01 (sample SAMN15323442, study PRJNA562643) | freshwater metagenome | isolation source: river surface water | place: USA:Blue River Watershed | collected 2017-08-17
CCCCCATTGGGCGGATAAATTGCGGATAAACTTTATATATTTATTTCATATTCCAAGGCAAAGCTTTTGCTAGGCTTTAATGGTAATTCAAGCAAATAATCATCTTCATTGAAAAATTCCCCAAAATCCATCAAAGAGCCTGAATCTATAAAAACCAAATCGCCTATATCGAACGAAAAGATTTTACCATTGATATATACTTTTCTGCAATGGTAAACAAAAAGTAATCCCCGCAAATAATAATTTGGCCAGATATACAAATTTTCAGAAACTCTGTATTTTTGAAAAACCAATCCCTTGTCTAAACATAGATCACAATCATCAAACAATAAATTGAAATAATGGCGTATTTTAGGAATTGCACAAAAGTATTTGATAGCCTCTTCTAAATCCATCCCAATAACTTTTTTCAATTCGTTACGAGTTAATACTTTTCTGACTATAGCAAATCTATTCTTTTGAATATCTTTATGGAATTTCATAAAAAGTTTAATTAGCCTTCACCTTTTATATAATTTTCACATGAAGCATAATTCTTCAACTGCGCCACACCACTTATTGGCCCAAACAGCTATTTTTTTCTAATTCATAATCTGTGCATTCTATAATATAAGGGGCGATCATTTTACTTTAAACAAAATGTCGAGATTTTACCAACGTGAATACATTCCTGAAGATCGCCCTACAACTATTAGAGTCACTCCCTTATTACCCGCTGATCAACAACCTGATGAGTTATCAGTCTTTGAAACTGTTGCCGGTATATTACAAACTGAAGCTTCACGTATTGCCAGCAATTTAATTCGTGATCAAATTGTTACTCGTCCAAACTCTTTAGCAAATGCTAGTGGATGGTTACAAATGACTAATATTGAAAACTCTGCTCATGCTCATACGGAAGATGTATTAATTTCTGATCTTGATGTTTTTACATTACTAGATCTATTTGATCGAGCTCATTCTGAATCAAACCCGAATCTTACAGTTTATTCTGTTTACTGGGAATTTTGGGTCAACCCTCAATCTGTTTTATTGGGTGGAGCTCGTTTAGCTTCAGCAAAAGATGGAACATGCGTTATATCAAACAAGATTTACGAGTACAACCAAATTAGAGCAGGATGTGCAGCAGTATGTTGCGCTGTATTTCTAGTCAAGACTTTACCAGAATATCGTAACATTAATAACCAAATTAAAAGACCTTCGTCCCATAAAAAAATTTACGATATTGCTATGGATTTACAAACTGAATTTGGTATATTTAAAATTAATATAAGGCTGGTCAACCGAAATTCCTCCAACTCAACTTGAATCATTTATTCAAAAATTCCCACAATTTCGTTTAGTAGTTGTTCACCCTGGAACTAAATACTCTACAATTTATTCTGGTGAAAATTATCAACATCCAGGTTACAATGATCCCACAATTACAGTTTGCAAAAATACGCTTTATATTTACTTTGATTATAAAGAAGCGCATTATTACCGTATTACAGGATTTCAACCATTCATCAAAAAACTATACTCAGGTTTTTACAAATTCTGTACATTTTGTTGCGTTATTCACCATCAACAAAATTCTTGTGGATGTTATAATATTGAAGACGGTCGCCCATTCAATGACAAGAAAGGAGGAGACTGCCCTAAATGTTTAAAATATTCGAGGGATTTATCTAAACATCGTTGCTATGAATCAAAATGTTTTTCATGTTCACGGTTTATAAAAAAAGGATTAGAAAAAATGACTCACCGTTGTGTAATCATGGAAGAAAAAAAGAAACCTAATATTTTTGTACAATCAGACGATGGTTGGGAAGATAGTGGTCCCCAAAGATCTAAAAGGTTATGGGTATACGATATTGAAGCTTGCCTTGTTTTAAAAGAAGAAGAACGCGGTAAAAGACTTGATCACCATTACATTACCGATCAAGATGGGTATTTCCAAACTGATGAAAACGATACTTTAGAATTTTATACTCAAGACCGTAATCACCAAATCCCAAACCTTGTAGTTTACAAGGACGTATTTGGCGAAACCCTAAAAATAACTCGAGACATTAACGTTTTTATTCGTGACATGCTTCAAAACGAAAATGATGGATACAATGTAGTTTTAGCTCATAATGCTTCTGGTTACGATTCTCGTCAAATATTTGATGCTTTACTTAAATATGTTGATCGAAACGAAATTCAATTAACAGCTAAAGGAGGAAAAATAATGCGTATGCAAGTAGGTAACACAATTTTCCAAGATTCTATGCTTCATGTGGTTGGGTCGCTAAAATCTCTTGCAAATGATTATTTGAAAAACCATCCTAATGGTCTAGAATTATCAAAAGGATACTTTCCTCATTTATTCAACAAGGCTGAAAATTATTCATACTCTGGACAAATTCCAGATAAAAAATATTTTGATATAGCATTTACAGTCAGCGACCAAAAAGCATACGATGAGTTTCATACATGGTACGATTCGCAAATCGATAAAGTTTGGAATTTCAAAACTGAACTTGAAAAATACTGTATAAATGATGTTGAATGTCTTGCTGAAATTGTTAGAATGCATCATACTCTCTGCATGGAAGTTTTGATGGACTACGATCCAGATATTGCTATTTCTCCATGGCATAGTACTACAGCAGCAGGTTATGTCCACAATTTATTTTTACGTTTACAAACGAAAAAACTAAACATAAACAAGGAAACTACAGTTGAAGAAATTCAGCAATTAGCAAAAGACAATTGGGCAGTTCTTACATTAGACGAATACAAATTTGCCAGGAAAGCATTACGAGGAGGGCGAACCGAAATTCGTAAATTTTATTACAATGGTCCAATTAAAGATTTGGATATTCAATCTGAATACCCATACTGTCAATTAACCAAAACTATGCAAATTTGTGATCAAGAAATCCAAGTATTGTATCCTACAGGTTATCCTACAATTGAAATATTTGATCTTGAACACTACCCTTGCTATAAAAACGAACATAAAGGTGAAGCATGTTCATGCCCTTTTGGAGATAAAGTATTAAAAGTTCACAAAAAGAATCGTATACTTTTCTGTACACCAGCCAATGTAAATAATCACGAATACATCAACAACTTTTTCGGAATTATTACTGTTGACGTTATTCCGCCAAACAATCTTTACCACCCAGTTTTACCACACTTTGATTCAGTACAAAAGAAATGTGTATTTTCTCTTGAACCCTTAATTCAACAAACATTTTGTTCGGTTGAACTACAATTAGCAATCCGCAAAGGATACAATGTCACTAAAATTTATCGAGCTGATCGTTACAAAGCAGCACCGTCAAACTGGGTAGGTTTACTTGGCGAACTGTATAAACTCAAAATGTATAATTCTCAAACAGCTCCTGATCAAGAAACTCAAATTCGTTTCAAAGAAATTTATCAATCAAAATTCAATATTGATATTTCGTTTGATAATTGGGATAAAAGACCTGCAGCTAAAAAGACTGGAAAAATTTTAATTAATTCAGGCTGGGGTAAACATGCTGAAAACTCAAACCATGAAAAACTCGTTATTCTCAATCACAATGATATTAATCAAGGAGAAGCATTTTATAATTCTTTATACAATAAGGAAAAGATTTTGCAACAATACATTCCAGCAGAAAATGAAACAATTTTCAAGTACAAACAAGTAGAATCTGGAGGAGTTGTAAGTCAACATTTACACAAAACATATCTTCCCTGCGCAGTATTTGTTCCAATGTATGGACGTTTAATGTTGTACAATCATCTTGATAAATTGGGTGAACGAGTTTTAATGTGCGATACAGATTCCATCAAATATATTGATATACCTGGTGATTACCAAATCTTGGAAGGTGATTGTCTAGGAGACTGGGAAGACGAAGGTCAATCAACAGAATTCGTAGCCCTTTGCCCGAAAAGTTATGGCCAAAGACCTTTAAACGGAACACCTTGGTTTAAATGCAAAGGAGTTAATCTTAAACGTGCACACGAAAAAATTTTTAATTTTGAGCAAGCAAAAAATGTTTTATTACACGGAAAGAAAATAGCTGTACCGCAAATGTCGTTTGATTATTCTTTTAATCAAGGAATACGTACGCGTCATTACGATAAACTAATCAAATTTGATCCTTCAATTTTAAAAGGAAAATATAATCCAAACAATCATCAATTGTATCCTTTTGGGCACTATTTAATCCCGACATTTTGTATGTGAATATTAATAAATGATTGGTAGCTATTTTTGTAGTTGGTCTTCTAAATGGACCAGTAAAAAAGAAGATTTGGATATAAAGGATGTAGAATCCGATATTATTTATATTTCGTTTGCTCAACCAGATTGTTCTTACACAAAAGGATCTTTTGAAGGAACAGGGCTTTCATTTTCATCTAGTTTTGAAGTTGTTGCTGGAGCTTGCGAATTACTCAAAGATTCAAAAACTGTAATGCTTTCAGTAGGAGGAGGTACTTATCACGGATGGGCATCATTAAACGTTGATGCTATTATTGCATTGGCTGAAGATTTACATTGTAAGGGTATTGATATAGATTGGGAACCTCAACAAGGAGCAGCTTCAGCTCATGAAATGGCTCCAATTATTGACGCGTTTCGTGAAAAGTATACAGGATACTTGTCATTTGCTACAGCCCATGTTGGAGCTTATGGCCATGGAAATTTTGTTAACTCTCAACCAGTTAGTTTATATACTTCTGTCAATTATTCAGGTTTACTTCAAAGTGGACATAAACTTGATTGGATTAATGTAATGGCTTATGACGCTGGACCAACATTTGATCCATTAGAATGTTTTGATTCTTACAAAACAATATTCCCAAAAAAGATTTATATGGGTATTGAAATCGGAGACCAAGCTTGGGGAGGAGTTATTACTACTTTACAAGATGTTAAAAAATTATACGACCACATTAAAGACAAGGGAGGAGAATTATTTGTTTGGTCATGGCTTAAACCTGGACCATTTACTTTTCAAGATATTGTAGCAACTATTAAAGAACCAATTACTCCAACACCAGCACCTACACCAGTTCCTGAAATTGTAGTAACTCCAAGTGAACCTGAAAAACGCCCTATTGAACAAGTAGAAGATCCAGCAGTTCAACCAGACAAACCTAAAGATACTACTCCTGAACTAAAAGTTCCTGATGTCCCAACTTTTGAACCAAAACTTGATATTATTTCCCCTGGAGAAGGTAAAGCTATTTGGGAACCAGGACTACCATTACACAAGGATAATTTAGTATTTTATAAAAATGCTACTTTTAAATGTTTGGCATCTCATCGAACTCTTAAAGGTTGGGAACCGGATGTTGCTATATCATTATTTACCCTTGTAAAAGACCCATTGAAAACCGATTGGCTTGCTCAAATGGAATATACTAGTGGAGAAACTGTTATGCACAAAGGTAAAAAATATACTTGTGTGATTAGCCATGTTTCTCAAATTGATTGGGAACCAGGTATGGTTGGGTTATGGAAATAGTTTTATATAAAGTTTTATTCTTTTTCAATAACTAATTGTATTTTTTGGCAAATCTTACAATTAGTATGTAATACACAGTCGGGGCAGAAATATATATTCTGAGGTTTATGGTATTCGCCAGTACATGAAACCAGTTCATAAACAAATTTATTTTTCAAAATATAAATCCTACTTCTCATTTTTTCAAACATTTTTGACGCCCCTCAGACATTCCTATAGCAAGGGCTTGTTTTCTTTTTGAGACTTTATGCCCGCCTCTCATGCTTAGTTTATGCATTTTGTACTCTTTCATTACTTTTTTCATTTTTCGAGTCATACAACGTTTCACAGACTTTTTCATTTAAACGTAATCACATACTTTTTTATCCAAATGGAAAAATCAAAACTATTATTTGCCGAAGAAGGAGCTGTATACTATTTGGAAGGTACTCATGAAAAAGCCGAAATCACTAAAATGAAACCTTTCAATATTGATCAGTCAATTTTTATTCCAAAAGATTTTGTTTACTTTGATCGTCTTCCTAGAGAGATTAATGAACAAATTTATTACAACCTGTACTTGGAATCTTTAAAGGAACGAAATTTTGAAGCTGCTTACTATTATGCTACTCATGTTTCAGTATGGCTTGCTAGAAAAATTTATAGAATCTGGTTTGAAAACCCATTGCTTGATATTGATTTGGATTCCCCATTTGAAATTCACGCAATGTATGCTGAAATTAGAGCCTACATTACATTTGCATCATTAATTTTTGATGTTTATTCAGAAAAGGAAGAGGGTTACAATATTTTTCCAATCAAGCTTGAATTTACATCAAAATTCAAAAAGCGTACTCGACCATTACCATTAGCCCGCATACCAGAGCCGTGTTCGTTTGTTGACAATCATATCAGTTTCAATCTCGTCGAAATGCAAGAACCCTTGGAATATGCTTCTGTACAAGTTTCAAATCAAATTTCCCCTCAACTTGTACAACTTGTTACAAGCCTTGAGCCAATGGACATGTCTAGCGATGATGAAGAATTTGCTACGGTAATGACTGAACCACCAATTTTTCAAAACATTCATTACCTTGAATTTAAGAAAGGGCCTACGAATGGCGATTATTGTTTAGTTGACGGTAAAAGTATTGCCCCTGGAATTATTGAAATTGAAAAGATAATTCATCCTTGCATTTTTATCGAACTTTTTGATTGTCAAGACGATACTTGGGTTAATGTTGATAATTACCGTAACATTCAATATTCAGTAGTTTGGAAAAAATTTGAAAAGTTTTTACAATTTACATTGGATCCAAAATTAGGCTTGTTCTTCCGTGTTGCTCCTACGAATACATTTGTTGCCTTGCAATAAATTAAATAAATATTCAGTGATTGAATTATGTTTACAAGAGGACCAGCCCAATAGTTCAGACATTACTAATAAAAATGAAATTACAGCGTTTGACAATGCTAATTTTTCTACTTCATCCATCTATCTCTATTAAAGATAAACGCATACAAAATGTATGCTTTTTATAATAATGAATGGTCCAAGATTTGATGGATTAGATGATTCTTTAGTATACAAACATGCAGTATTATCACGTCAAATGAATTCCGATCAAACAATTAGTAGCGGAGGAACATCCCAGTATCCAATATGGGATTTAGCTGGATTAACCTATGGAAACATCGATTTAATTTTACAAGGCAATTATATATTTAGAAGCACAGCTAATTATACTACAACATATACTGTTTCGTTTAATATAACATGGGAAGCTCATAATGGCTCAAATGGAGTGAAGCAAGCATGGATTGCGAGAAATGGTAGTAATAACGAACGTTTAGGGTTTCAATCTCAACCTCAATTAGCCAACCATAGTCAATCGTTATGTTCTACAGCAACAGTAGTTCTTGAAGCATACGAAATGTTTGTTGTCGCAGTATATCAAACAACAGGACAGGATTGTTTAATTGATGGTAATTCCCAAGAAAAATCCAAAATACAAATTATTCAAATAAAGTAAATTAAAAAAAGTATAAATACCTCTCCAAAATGTATGCATTTAAATTTAAATGAGTTATTACGGTCCACCATTTGATGGAGAAGATTCAGATCCAATAATTACTCAATCGACTAATCAGGCCGCATACTATATTGCTACAGATCCTGAAAATCAGTACAGAACAACAGGACAAAATTTAGATCTAGTAGCAGCTGCCTCAAATCCTATTTTCTCATTAAAAAATTCTAGTGGTGTAGTACAAGGAGAATTACGTGCCGCTAAAGTTACACTTTCACAACCTTCAACAATCACTGGCAGTACTGGAGGTTTAACAATTCAAAACGATGATCAAACTGCTGGATTAACCGTTCAAAAATCTGCTGGAACAAATTTAGGTTTAGCGGCTCAATTTACTACTTCATCTACAACTAGCCCTGCTATAAATGTAATTAATAATTCCGGTAGTTCCAATAGCGGTCTCAATGTTCTTGCCCCCAATTTGGGCACTGAAGAAAAAACTCAAATTAGAATAGGTAGAGATATTTCAAATAATGGAAACTCATATTCAATTTCTTCAGTTTATTCAACAACTGCCGCGAATCAACGACTAGAAATTAATTCTTTTGGAGAATCTGATCCAGCATTACAAATTTACAAAAAAGCTACAACTTCAACATCTGCAACAACAGGGTCGGTAGTTGTACCTGGAGACTTGACTTCAACTACAAAAGTATCTTCAAAAGAACTTGTCTTGTATGGTACAACTTCAGGTTCAGGAACTATAAAAGCTGCTGCAGTAACAACTCCATATACAATTGTTTTACCAAACACTCTTGGCACTAACGGTCAAGTTTTAACTCTTGGAACTCCATCAGGAGGTCAAGCTACTACTGCATGGACTGATGTTCAAACAACAGTTACTGCAAGTGGAGTATACGCTCGAGAAATTAATCCTTCCAATCAAGCGGTTGGTTCAGGAACAATTAGCGATGTACAATGGACTGGAGCAGCTTCAGCTAACAATACAGGAACTGTTCCAATATCTTTAACTTCAAATACGACTTTTACGAACACTGCTTCATACACTACAGCATTTACAATTACACTTAACATTACTTGGCAAGAAAATACTCAAACTACAGGAGTTAAACAGCAATGGGTTGAAAAAAGTAATGGTGAGAGATTTGGGTTTGCCATGTCTTTGCATACCGCAAATATTCCTCTTAGTATAGAATCGTCGTGTACAATTGTATTAGCATCAAACGATACATTTAAAGTTAAAGTTTGGCAGAATACTGGGGCAAATATTGATATTAATGGGTCGTCTGCTAGTGATCGCTGTAAAATTCAAATTACCCAAGTTCAAGGAACTGTTCCTTCAGGAGGAGGTGTTATTCAAACAGTGGCTTTAACAACTCCTTCAAGTTTGTTTAGTGTTTCAGGAAGCCCTACTGCTGGAGCTAATCCTACAATTACTTTTAATACTGTTTCTTCGCCAACAGGAAGTGGAACACAGTTAGTTTTAGCCAATTCACCTTCAATTTCAACTCCTACTCTAACAGGAACAACAACAGCTAGTACTATTGAATCTCAAGTTTTGAAAACTGATCAGTTTAACGAAAATTTTTTCGATTTAAGTATAGTAGCAGGATCAAACGTTACTTTAACTTCCTCCGATAAATACAGTATTCGTGTTAGCGGAGCAGGGGCAAATTTTTCTATTACTTTACCGAATGCCGCAACAATTCCTCCTGGAACAATTTATAAATTCTACAATATTTCTTCAGACGAATTTTTTATTAGGAATAATGCATCATCTATTTTGTATACTGTAGAAGTAGACCAAGCAGTTTATTTTATTCTTGAATCCAATTCAACTACAAACGGTACATGGCAAATTTCATCTTTATTATCTTCAAGATATTCTGTAAACAATACAAATTTTACAGTTGGAGCAGGAGCGCGTTTAAAATTAACAAATAACCTTGGAAACGGAACTGTTCAAATTTATCCTAGTTCATCCCAATCAACCAATTATGATTTTATTCTTCCTACAACTCCGGGAAATTATGGGCAAGTTTTAACTTCGCAAGGATCCGGTACAAGAATGACATGGTCAACGCCGCTAACCAATTTATCGGTTTTAACTCTTACATCTACAGGCAATACAATCACTTCTACAGGAAATTTATTAACACTTACAGGTAATGGAAATACACCTCTAAGAGTTTTTAATAATGCTTCTGCTGACGGAAACATTCTTGAATTGTTGAGTCCTAATCTTGGATCAGTAAGCTCTTCTAGAATACTTTTTGGACAAGGTACTGGTATTCGCAACTCTGTCTATTTGGACTACTATCATTTTTCTAATACAAGTTCGGCAAATGCCTTACTTATTGGTTTGTCAACTTTAAACCCTTCAATTAAAATTAACCAGTTTGATCAAAGCGAGACTGTACGAATTTATGGAGGATTACAAGTTCCTTTAATAAGTATAGATTTTGGCAAAATATTACTCAATCAAGATGGAGATTTAGTTATGACTGCAAGTACTGGTAATATCCAAACTAGATACGGTAACCATGTATTGGGAGATTTAGCATACGCTACTCATGATGCAGCACCAGTTTTAAAACTACAAGCAACAAATTCCGTTTTAGGAAACAATGTTTCTATACTTGATATTACAGCTCAATCATCAACCACAACTTCAGTTGGTCTTACAATCGCTAATCCTACACTTTCTTCTGTATTAGGAGAAATTCGGTTTAGATTGGGAAGAGATTTAAATACAAACAATATGTGGGAAACAGCGTTTGAATATTATGGAGATGGGTCGATAAACAATAACAAAATCGATCGAATGGTTAATGGAAATGTGTCAACTAGAACATATAAAGATTCAATTACAGCAACAGCTTCAGCTGGGACTTTTAGGGTAAATGGAGGTTTAACAGCAACATCAATTTATTGTCCGGGCAATACAACTTCAAATACTGCATCTTTTGATTCTGTGAATGTTACAGGAAACGTTACAGCAAATTCATTCACAGTAAATTTAGGAGGAGGACAAACTCGTAATTTAACTTATGATTACGGTTCTGCAACAGCTACTATCATGCCCATTCCGGGAGCATCAATTACATATCCTTCTATTGGAACTTCTCCTCTTCAAAATCAACAATATTCTTGGCAAAAAATTGGGAAAACTTATACGTTTTCTTTAAATTTCTTTGTACAAATTTCTAATGTTGTCAATCCAATTTATATACTTTTTATTGACAATTGCAATCCACCTGTTCCTTTTACAGGAACTTATTGGGCTGCTACATATCCACCTCAATTTACTTATGACGGTTTTGGAGTATATATTCCCGCAGTGTATTAATTATATTTAAACAATAGCATTAAAGTTATTCATCCCCTTGATGGTGATATACCGACTTTTGTTACTACTCAGTTTGGTTCTCCTGAATCTAAATTCGTTGCAGGATTTTTAAAATGGGCTAGAATAGAAGTTGCCGGAGTAGCAAGAAATGTATGGATACTATGTTACCAGGATGGGAGTACAATTCAATATCCTGTTACATATACCGGAAATGGTTATATACAAGTATGCGCTTCAGGATCATACGTGACTGATACTGCTTAACTACATTCATTTATTATCTTTTCTAAAATTTTAAACTTTCTACGAGTTCGAATAAATGGGATTTTCAAATTAAATTTCCCTCCATATTTTTCAATTAGTTTAAGAGCGACAAAACGTAAATTTGGAAAATATTTTCGTTTATCACCCTTTTTCAAATTAAAATTGTAATGAATTTGGTTAAATTCTTTTAGAATTCCAATATATGATTTATGGAAATTTTCAAACTCTATACAATTGCCAAATCCAAGTTTACGTATAATTAAAGGTATCTGGTTATACAGTTTGGGTAATTTGTTTTGTTTTAATATTCGGCGGATTTTTTCCCAACTGAAACCAACTCCTTCCATTAATGACATTATTTCGTCGCTAATGTTTCCACGACATCCAAGTAACTGATCAAGAGTATTCTTGAACCTTTCTAATCGATTGTACCGATGTATAGGCCGACATTTTTGTTTAGCTTCAATTTCTTCCTGGTACCCATACGTTGTAGGCCAACTTGTTCTACAAATCAAAAATTCGATTACTCTCTCGATTCTATAATTCGATAACACTCGTAACCGTAAACTTCTGGCGGCCCGTAAAGTTCAACAAGTGTAGACGAGAATTCTATCGAGTCATGATATCGAAATACCTGGTATACCATTAATAATTTGGATTGGTTCATAAAACGACATTTATTAATTATTATAAATTCTTGTTGAACCTTTATATGTTTTTCCAGTTAAATCGTCAGGGGCATTACCGGCCATACGTCTTGATTCAAATGTACGTGGATCTAAAAAATCGTATATTTCTCCTCCTTTTTCAGCATATTTGATTGCTGAAATAGGATCACCTTTTGCTAAACCTGCAGTGAATCCAACTGCTTGAAAAGCTAAACGACCTGGATCAACTTGTTTATCAAGTTGAGGTTTTATATATTTTTGGTACTGACGCATCTCTGTATTAATTCGAGATTGTGTAACACCGCTGGGTTTATAAGCACGTCCTTCAATACCTCCCATTTATAAAAGCAACATACTTTATTAATTAATTACCACTCCAAAAGGTAAAATGGATGAAAGAGCTTTTTCACCAATAAATTTACCAATACTTTCACCTGTGGAAATTTTTGCTCCCAAAGTAGGTAAACCAGATATTAACCCACTTAATCCTTTTTGAGCCAGTTTAGTTGTTTGAGAAGGATACTTTGAAGCTAGATAACCTAACGTTCCAAGTCCAGCTAATCCTGCAGCTCCTACCCCAATTTGCCGAGGAGTAGGTTTCCAAAAAGATTTTTTATTTGTAGATTTTGATACTCGCGCCATTTAATATTTAAAAACATACTTTATTAAAGAGGAATCATTTGAATCAAGGGGCTAACTGAATCATTAACAGCCCCAGCAATTTCTTTAACCTTTTGATAATTTTCGTATGCTTGATATGCTTTTTTACCGCCATAAGCTAAACCTCCTAATCCGGCTAAACCTAATCCTAATTGTGAAGTTGATGGACGCCAGTTTGATCCCCACCTCGTATTACTCATTTTCTCATTTGAAGTTCTTTGAATTATAGCCATTTATAAATGTACCATACTTTATTTCATTAAAGAAGCTCGAGCTCTAGCTGTTGGCCCCATGTTTGCGTATGGATCAACTTTTTTAGGTTTTCCAGCAATCGTATCGTAAATATCGGCTCCTTGCATTCCGCCTTTTAAAAACCCTGCTCCAATAGAAAACGGATTGCCTGTCCCTGCTCCTAATATTCCTCCCAACAATGCCCCACCAATTGATGTTAAAACTTTACCTGTATCTACTTGATTCACCGATCTAGCTCTTGAAATACCTCCCATTTATTAAAAACACATGCATTTTGTATGTGAAATATATAAAATGTCTACTCACTTTAAATGGTACCCCGGTAGTGATGATGTAGTTGTTCCATGGAACGCTCGTTATTCTTTTCCTTCTCAAGCAAACAAGACTGTTAAATTAACTCCAAGAATTCCTCCAAAAAACGGATCTGAATTTCAACCAGGAAATGTCATTAGATTAGAATTCCCAGCTCAGGGATACGTCAATCCTGCAAATACTACTCTTTCTTTTGATGTAGTTTTAACTGCTCCTGCGGGATCAACAGCTGACCAAGTCCGATTCCAAAACAATATTCAATCTATATTTTCACGTGTTCGATTGTTATATGGAAGTACCCCAATTGAAGATATTGTAAACTATAATGTTATTGTTCGAGCATTAACGGAATGGTCTTCTTCAAATATGCAAGTTGTTGATCAAGCCGCTTGCAATGAAGGTATTGGAGGTGTTACTTTTGGATCAACTCCATCTGCTAATGGTGTTATTGGAACATCTCCTTCATTGAATCCTCAAGGATTGGTTAATGTTAGACAAGCCCATATTCAAGGTATTGATAATATCGCTGGTCCTACTACTAAAGTAGCACTTGTAGGTGCTGCTGGGTTTGGAACTGTTCCAAATACTGGCGATAATTCTCGTTCAATTCGTAAATACCAAATTTCATTTGCTTTGGGAATGTTTACTCAAGAAAAATTGATTCCAACTAAATTCATGGCTTCTCAATTAGCTATTGAAATTACTCTTGAAACCCCCGCTGCTTGTATTATTCACAAATATGATGGAACTGTTACGACTACTCCATCTTATTTGGTAAAGAATGTCAATTTGATTCCTGAAATTTTGGAATTTGATGCAAGTTATGATTCCATGTTTTTGATGGGATTACAACAAGGCGGTGTTCCAATTAAATTTTCATCGTGGCACACTTATATCTTTTCTACGGGTGGGGCTTCGCGATTGAATTTACAAATCCAAGAACGATCTCGATCTGTAAAAGCCTTGTTTGCTGTACAAAGAAGATCTCCAGCAACTTTTACTACTGATTCTGGAGCTTTACATTTTGTTACTAATGCTTCCTCAATTGCTTCAAATACTTCAGTTTTTCCTGCTGCTACAACTTTACAAGATTTCCAGTTTCGTATTGGCGGGCGTTATTATCCTGCTGCCCCTGTTCAATGTTCTATTTCCGCAGGTTCAGCAATTCCAAATGGTGGTGCAGAAGCTTTGGTTGAATTACAAAAAGCTTTAAATCAAGTTGGCGATTATAGATTGTCTACTGCTATTAATCCTCGTACTTGGGCTATTGGTACTACTTTTAGTGGTGAATCAACTGGTTCAGCTGTACGTGGTGGGTACGATTATAGATACGTTGAACACGATTATACAACTTCAATGATTGCCATGAATTCAGGTGTTGCTATAACTTCAGGTGTTACTTCTTACAACAATTCTACAGTAACTGCTAATGCTCCTGCTGGTGGTAACGCTTTTGCCGGAAACACTGGAAGCGCTAATTTCGGTATGGCTATAGATTTAGAAACTTCTAACGGTGTTGAAATTTCAGGGCTTAATGCTGAAGAACAAGTATATTTTTATTTATTAATTCTAGTCTGATATTTCTTTGCTTGTTAATTATTCTTGCGCTCAAGAAGGTACTTTTAGTGTTGAAGTATACTCTTACTATGATGCTATGATTATTTTAAGGGAAAACAATGTCCTTGAACTCATTCAATAAAGTATGTGTTTTGATATAAATGAATAACGATTACGAGTACCACGAATTGTACCTTGATTCATCTGATGCAACACAAGGAATTACAGCAGGTGTAGATCCATTAAATTGGCCTTTATATAATTTACCTTTTCAATTGAATAATATAGAAAGTTTTAAAGTATTACAAGTAGAAATCCCCAATTCGTATTGTGTTTCAGCAGGAGCAAGTTTAACCATTGATTATTACCCCGCATATACTCCACCGACATTATCAACACCAACTAGCAGAACGTATCAAATGATATCTACTGGAAGTCCTTCAGGACAACAAATTGCTGCTGATTTGAGCACAAAGTTGGCTGCTGATTCAGGAATTGTTGGAGCGCTTGCTGGTTGGGGAGGAAATTATTTGAAATGCACTTTTGTACCTGGTCCTTCTACGGCTGATGGTGTATCTAATTATGTTTTTGAAACTATTACAACTTCATCAGGATCAGCTTTAAATTCAAATTTGGATTTTACTATAACTGTTTCGGATCAAAGAAGTGAAGATTGTTTAGGGTTAAGAATTGGTACTAAACAATGTGCAAGTTTTGGTACAACTGGTACACTAGCTAAAAGTTTGACTACTACTCGCCCTGTTTTAGTAACTGGTCCTCCATATATTTACGTTTCTTCAAATGCTGTTGGGAATCTTTGTAGAACATATTTACCTTCTGGAGCATCATTACTTAGTGGAGGTGTATCTTCACCACAAATGGCTAAAATACCTGTAACTGCTGATCAAGGGAGATTTATTTTATGGAACGATTCAAATTCTAGTCATTGGTACGAAGTAGATACAATTTCATCATTAACCCAAATTGATTTGTTTTGTCAATTAGGGAATTATGGTGGATATATTGATTTCCAAGGATTAAACTTTTCAATTAAATTGGGAGTGTTGGTTAGAAAACAAACTAAAACTACTTTTGGTGCTGGTGGTTATACTAATGCTCCAAGTGGGTATATTTTCCCAAACCGTTAAATAAAGTATGTGTCTGTTTTTAAATGACTACACTAGTTCACAAGAAAAGATTAAATGTCATGGAAACTGCTAGACCAGGATTGGAAGCAAGTGTTGGTGATACACTTGTTACTCCACAATTAACTACTTCAACTCCTGACATGCCTGTTCGATACGATAAACAGTTTTATGATCGCCCTTCAAATGGTAGTTTGATGACTGCTCAACCTTACGTACTTGATTCTAATTGGAATATGGGTAGAAGTGAAAATACTGCTTATGGATTAATTCAACAAGATTTGCGTGCTCCTGATAAATTGCATGAACCTACTTTACAAGGCGTGCCTCAATATGAATGGAGAAACAAAGTTGCTACAGTTTATGAAGCTAAAAGATCAGGATTTAAATTTCTACCTTTACCTGGCCCGTACCAAGTATCTCCCGGAGAAATGGTTCGTGGAGGTCAAGTAGTACGTACAACCGATATTGAAGGATTATATAAAGTCGTAGAAAATCAACAAGAATCTCCTTCTGTTGGTTTAGCAAGAAGAAATGATGCAATGTTTAGAAAACAGTTTGGATTAAATAGTCAAACTAAACGGAAATAATGTATGCGGTAAATAAAAATGCCTGTTGTATTAAAAACTCAAAGTACGTTTCATAAATCTTCTCCTTGGTCCAATTTTACTTTTCAACATGAATTACCAATAACCCCTGAAACTAGAGCCCCTAAATTTCAAGTCAAGTATGATTTAGTAAAAAGAAATTCTGAAAGTGTTGCTACAGTAATTGAACCTACTACCTATGTTCCATTAACTAGGCAGCCTTTTAATGCTGTTGTAACGCCCGTGAAAATGGAAAGCAAAGTTGAAGCAGTACAAACTGAACCAATTGATATTAAAAAAGAAGCGGAATTTTTAAAAACTGTTACAGGTATTGCCGCATATGAAAAAGCAATGGCTGAAGAAAAAATTTCAAAAATGGAAAAAGAAAAAGCAATGTCCGATTTTCAAGCAAATTTTGTTCAAGACTTTTTGAATACTTTTTTGTACAGTAAATTTAAAGTTCCTGTTAGTATGGCTGAAGAATTGAATTTGATTATTCAGGCTGCTAAAAAAGTTGAAGGTAGTGTTGATAAAGATGGTAAATTTGTTTTACGTCAAGATTCGCAATACAACAAAGATATTGAAGAGCAATTAAATGATTGGCTAGATACTGCTGTAGCTTCAGGTATTCAAACACGTCAATATACTATTGATGATATATCAAAAGAAATTGAAGAATACTTCAATTCTAAATTACGTCCTCTAAAACGTAAACGCTCCCAAGAACCCCCTAAATTTGGGAAAAGTTTTAAAAAAGTAAAGGTGGGGAAACCCTCTGGAGATAAAAGTAAAGTCACTTATGAGAATATTCTTTTGACTAAAAGAAGAAGGGGCACGAAAAAAGTATAAATAGCTCGACATTTTTTAAATAAACAAAATGGTACTTTACGCAGCAAAATTAAAGGAAAAAGCAAAACCTGTTTCTGATCTACCTCTTGTAGAGAAAAAAGGTAAATCTAAAAAAAGAAAACAAGAACCTGTTGAAGAAGTTCCTCCTCCTCCTCCTCCGCCAATGGATAAAAAGGAAGCTGCAAAATTAAAACGAAGGGAAAAAGCCTTGTTGAAAAAACAAGAAAAAGAGTTGGAGTTGCAACGTCAAGAAGAAGAAGCCAAAAAAGCTTTAGCTGAAAAAGAAGCTGAATTAAAAGCTGCTGAAGATGCATTAATTGCTAAAAAAGAAGCTCAAAAAGAAAAACGTAAAATGAAACGTCAAGCCAAGAAAGCAGAATCGGTTACTGAATCTAACCCTTCAATTGAAACTACTAGTACTGAAGCTACTCTAGTTACTGAAAAACCTAAAAAGACTCGTAAAAGAAAACAGGTTACTATTGAAGAACAAGTAGATCAAGAGGTTGAAAAGTTAAATCTTTCAAAAAAGAAACCTGATGTTGAACCTCCTGAATGGTTTAAAAAATATGTGGCTGGTGTAAAGAATGAAGAAAGTTTGCATCGCTCACCAAAGAAACCTAAAAAGGAAATTGCTAAGGAGGCAAATCAAGTTGCTAATGAACAATGGGGTAACGGACTTGTTCGCGATAGAGTACGTAATGAAGTTGATCAGCACATGTCAAGAATGTACCAAATGATCTTTAATAGGGGATTTTAGTATAAATTGAATAAATGTATGTCGTTTGAGATATGAAAGTATTAACTGTTAAACCTATTCCTGTGCCTGCAAAATGGAAACATCCTCCTCCTCCAAATGATGCTTTACCAAGACATGAATTTACAATGGGTTTGATAGCACCAAAAGGTGCAGGTAAAACAACAGTTATTTGTAATCTCTTGAATTTTTACAAGGGGTATTTTCACAACATTTTAGTTTTTTCTCCAACTGTTGCTAGTGACGAAAAATGGGATTGGATCAAAGAACAAAAATTATTAAGCCAAAACAAACCATTGATTGATTTTGTGAATAAGAGCAAAAAGAAGGAAATGAATGGAATTGTTGAAGGAGCTGACGATGATGATGAATTTGATGGATTGGTAGATCCTTATGATCCTGATTTTGATGGTAAAATACCTGAAGAATGTTTTTTGTCTGATTATAACGAGGAAACTTTAAAAGAAATAATGGACGAACAAATGAAGGTTGTAAAGTTATTGAAAAAACATAAAAAGAGTAAACATTTGGCAAACAGGATTTTGATTATATTTGATGATTTGGTTGGTAGCAGTTTATTTAGCGCTTCAAAAAATAATCCTTTTAAAAAATTGAATACTACTCATAGACACTATTCATGTAGCATGTTGATGGTTAGTCAGGGATATAAAGAAATTCCAAAAACTGTTCGAACCAATTGGAGTTGTTTGTTGATTTTTGAAATTCCCAACGATAAAGAAATTGAAGTGATTTATGAAGAGTTTCCGATGGGTTTAAAACGCGATCAATGGATGGAAGTTTATCAGTATGCTGTAAATGGTGATCATGATTTCTTTTTCATGAATTACCAAAAAGAAAAAAGATTGAGAATGATGAAAAATTTCAATGAAGTATTATTTTATGACACGTGAAGTAAAGTATAAAAGGTTAAGAATGATGAAATAAACAAAAATGAAAATTGTGGTTTTTACTGATCAGCAACCTAGTCAATCGGATAATGCTTTAATTTCAAAATTTGAAAATCAAGGATATAGAGTGTTGGTAGATTCTATTCATAAACAAGAAATTACCTGGATTATAGAAAATTATGGAAATTGTCCTCACAGAGTTTATTTTGCTGATAGTAATGAATTATACGATGGTATTGTAAAAGAGTTGGATCCAAGAGCCCCATTCAATTTTATTGCTTACTTTGATGAAGCTGAAGTATTAAATAATGCTGATTGGGTTTATATCAGGTTATTTTTAAAATCATTCTTGTATAATGGGAAAATGCCTCGATTAACTAGAAGAATGACTAGTTTATTGGGAGGGCAGCATAGTGAAATAGCAATTTATAATAATCCCATTGGAAACAATAGACAAGATGATGAACCATGTTATTCATTTAAAAAAGCGGTTTTTGAAGATAGGAATATTGCTCTTTGTGAAATTATTAAACCGATTATTGTAAAGTGTACGGATAAATTGGATAAAAAAGTATTGGTTGAACAAAGCGTGCCTTATACAATTGTCGTTCGAAATTTTGCTACTAGAGGATTTTATCCTGTATTTTGGAGTTTGTTTATTTGTGACAGTTGGGGAAAAGATAACAAGGATATTCAATTTTTAAAAGCTTTATGGAGCGATTTAAAAATGGAGGGAGAATTTGATATGGATTTGATTCTAGATAATGGTATAAAAGAATGTAATTGGGGAAATGGTGAAGGAGCTTGTTCTGGACCTGAAGTTTACAGAAAAAGTTTAACTGATACTCTAGATACATTATTGAGTAAAGAAAGAGGATATGTTCAATAAATCTTTTTTATTCAGACTTGATTCTTTTTGAAGGAGGAGTGGTTGAATGATCAAGGGATTTGAGATCAATGAGATTGATACTAAAACCATACATCTTGTCTTCCAAATTGATGTAAGCCAAAAGTTCAACTAAAAGTTCTACGGGGTGGTAAGCTCTAAAAGGTGAATCAGCAGGTTTCTTTGGGTTGAGTTTAACGTTTGAAGTAAATTTATACGAAGACTTGTCTTTAGGGTACTTGAGTTTGATCCATAAAGTTTCATTCTTGATAAAGTCTTTAGCTGTCCATGAATCATCAAAGTTGTATTGTTCGAATAAAACATTAAATTGTTCAATAGTCTCCAAATCTTCATCGTCACTGAATTTGAAACCTAAAGAGTGTGTACCATACTCTGTAGAAACTACAATACCGTCAGAACTAACTTCCCCAATCAAAACAAGTTTCAAAGGGCGCTTTTCTTGTTTAACTCTGATAATGTGAATTGATTTCTTTGGATCTTTCTTGTATTTGGTGAGCTCTTTTTGAAAATCAAATTTATCAAATTCAAAAGGGGATTGGACAATTGTTTTAGGAGTAAGATCTGCCATTTTTGAGAATGTAAAATAGAATTGTGTGTAACTATTTATACTTTTTTGTGATATTTTTATGTGCATTGAGGAATGTGAAAGGTTTGTGCGAGGTGCCTCTTGAATATTTTAGGCGATTTGAAATTTTATGAATCATGATGTATGCGAAAACTTTTCAAGGAGCAATTGATTTACGCGAAAGTATTATATACCCAGATTGCTATGATGTTTTTAATAGCTGGGAAGGATTACGATTACGTAAAAGAGGAACAACTGTAATTTCTCTCGGAATAAAAGTAATTGCTGGTTTGGGGGAAAAATGTGTGCTCACTGACCGGTATGGAGCTTGTGTAACAAATTTCATTGAAGTGGAAAATAAGGTGGTGGGCGATGACCAGCCTATTTCTGTAAAATTGATTAATCGGTCAAATCAAGATGTTGTTATTAAACATGGAGAAATTTTATGTCAAATAATGATTTTGAGCATTGATATGGTTGGAAGATAAAATGTACGAGTATAATAAAAAATGGAGCATCTTGATTGGAAAATGAATTTGAATAATGATCAAATTTGGACTTTGGTAATTGGTATTTTGTTTGCAATCAGTGAAGTGATGGGAATGTTCAAACGTGGGCCAAATGGGATCTTGCATGGAGTTTGGAAATTTTATAATCTCAAAGTTGATATTGAATACGATGCTAATGGTGAAGAAGTGGATGAAGACCATAGAGTCAATCAAACTAATTTGCCAAATAGAGAAACAGTCGTTATGGAAAGTCGGGAAGGTGGTAATATTGTTGACCCAAATGTTTTATTAATTCGCAATAAACATTAGTTTTATAAAAAATATATTAACGAAGAAGAAGGTGAAGAGGTGCTTTGTTATTATATACATTAATTATACCTTTTCACCCTACTCTTCGTAAATATTTTTATAATTGTTTTTTATTTAAATTTCTTTTGGGAAGAATATAGTTTTTGAAAATGAATCGCGCTATTCGTTTCGCAATAATTTGTCGTAAAGTGAATATATGACGTAATCGCGCGTATTCTTGGATCTGTAAATGGCGACGGCGATTCATTATAGTTTTAAGGTGTTGAGCATGAGATTTTGTGCGCCCCATTAAAATTAGAGAGAAAAAATCTTTTCTTTTTTATAATAAATGGGTGAGTGAGTAAATGGGGAATGAATGGGAAATTGTGAAACCGTGGCTATGTATAATTTATCCTGATTATATAAAATAGTTTATCCGCAATTTATCCGCCCAATGGGGGAGGGATGAGGGGTGAGGGCTGAGGGCTGAGGGATGAGGGCTACTGTGGCGCAGTTGTGGCTGTGCTGCTAGGGTTAGGGTTAGGGTTAGGGTTAGAGTGTGACAGGCTGGGTGTGACTGGATCGGGAACTGTCGAAAATCACCCTTAATAC
>JACCDQ010272135.1_pt1 | contig 21715 bp, 21 predicted proteins | sample 7446031 | NCBI WGS metagenome assembly JACCDQ01 (sample SAMN15323442, study PRJNA562643) | freshwater metagenome | isolation source: river surface water | place: USA:Blue River Watershed | collected 2017-08-17
CTCCAGAGCTAGCTGTCTGAATGCCAGGCTCATACCATGTTTGATTGGAAATTACAGTAAAATGTTCATTTTGAAACTGCAACTCACATAGGTAATGAAAGCTCTTCAGGGCGATTTGCTGAAAATTTCGATTGCCATCAATTTGAGATACCATGAGGAGTGCTTCAGGCAAGACCGCATTGGCATAGGTGATTTTCGATTCAAACCAAGGATGCGAAGTTGTATGATGCAAGCGGTAATTTGCGGCTAAGCGACTGGCTAACTTTTGTAAGAGTTCATTGATTTGTGGATCTTTAAATACCTCATTATACTTAATTAACCCCTTGATGCTAAAAGCAGTGGCGCGTGTCGAATACATGTGTTCAAGGGCGTCAATAGCCTTGCGCAGCATGCGTTGAGTAAGTCTGAAATAATTTGGGTTAAATAAATGATGCAAGGCCATCATGGTACCCAAGGCCCAAATAGCCCTCCCGTTGGCATCATCTAAATTTTCGACATGGTTTTGCGTGCTGATTTTTTTGTCCGCATCTAAATAGTTGTAAAAGCGGCCATTGGGCTGTTGCATGCGCTGTATGAATTCAAAATGCACTTTGATATTGGACAACACACTGTTGTCAGATTTCAATTCATAATAGTCAAGTAAGGCAATTAGGGCCCGAGCGTTGTCATCGAGTGTATAACCCGAACTCAATTGCGGTTCTTCTGCCTTGCAAAATTGTAACATCCCAATATTAGTTGTGCAGCCATGAAAATGACTCAGGTTATAGGCCGGCAAACTAAAATGCAAAAGTTTGACCTTTTTTGAATGACAGCGCTCAATGAGATTCATGTGCTGTATGGCTACATTTTGCCAAGCAGAAGGCCTGATTTGTTGCAAGGCCGCTTGTTTCATAGACGACAAGCGTTCTGGTGCATTTAAAATCGTTTGAATGGCAGCGGCCATTTGCTCAGCATCATTGAAGTCAATAACAATTCCAGCTGGGCCGAGACTATCTTTTGCTTGCGGAATTGCGGTAGAGACAATAGGGCAACCACAAGCCATGGCATAGGCGAAAGTGCCACTCACGGCCTGATTCGGATCGATGGAGGTAAACAAGTAAATGTCGGTGGCTTGCAGGTAATCTTCGAGCGTTTTTTTGTCTACAAAGGAATTGACAAAGCGAATATTTGCGTTCAAACCTAAAACACTGATCAACTCCTCTAAATACATCCTGTAACTTTCACCTTCGGTCTTGAATACTTCAGGATGCGTTTTTCCAATGATTAAATAGAGTACATCGGGATTTTCCTTGACCACCTTAGCTAAGGCATAAATGGCAGTTTCAATGCTTTTTCCTCGACTTAATAAACCAAAAGTAGAGAGTATTGGACGCGTGCCCAAGTTCAGCTTCGCCTTTAATTCATTGGGTTCTTTATACGCAATAAGCGGAATTCCATGCTGAATAACACGGCACTTCGTGCTCGGGCATACGTAATGCTCACCAAGCAAGCGAGCACTCGCATTGGTCAGGCATATGACAAATTTTGAACGCCGAATCAACTCATTGACGACTTTAAAACGCAACTCATCTGGTGTTGGTAAAATGGTATGAAAAGTAGTAATGACAGGTATCTTGATTTTTTTCAAAAACTCCAGTAAATAAGCACCATAAGCACCACCGAAAAGTCCAAATTCATGTTCAATGAGAATGACATCGTATCTTTTTTCCGAATTGAGTTGCTTCGCTAAGGCATGATAAGACCTCAAGTCATCCACCTTTAAAACCTGGGTAACAGGCGCTTTGTAAGCCAACTTTGTTTGGCTATTATCGAGCGCACAAAAATCGATATGGCAGCTGCCACTGAATTTTTCCAAGATACTTTCTCTGAGGTCGTGGCTAAAAGTTGCCAAACCGCATTCCCTCGGTAGGCTACTACTCATAAGTAGTACCTGATAATGCTGCTGGTTCTGAAATTGAGACATGTTAGTAGTAGTTTATGTAAACAAATTTTCAACTAGAGCCGCCTTTAAGTCTGCAACCGAAACTTTAGCGCAGGCAATACAGGTGTCGGCCGCACCGTAATAGATATACAACTGCGCATCGTAGAAAAGGCAAGCAGTTGGAAAGACAACATCAGGCACATTGCCAAAGCGTTCGTAATCCATCATCGGCTCCAAAATTGGGTAGGGCAGTTGTGCTAAAATGTGCATGGGGTCATTGATATCGAGCAGCGCTACATGAATCTGGTAAGAAATTTGTCCTTGAGATTCATATGCCGCATGAAAAATAAGAATCCAACCCAAATCAGTTTCGAAGGGTGGACAACCCGCACCGACATAATTAGGCTGATTCAAATGAAATTGAAAATTAAGAGTGTGCGCGTCTTTTTCATTTAAAAAGTTGAACCAAAATAAGGGTGTAAGGTCGCTTAATGAAGCTACTGCTGTAACTAAAATAGAGGGTTTGATGCGGTGAAAAAAATAGAGTTTTTGCTTGATTTTCCTTGGAAAAAAAACCAAATTTTTGTCCCAAATTTTCAGAGAACCTTTTGTAAAGCGCTCCTCTCCTAGTGGTATTTCAGGTACAATGACACCAGCGCGCGAAAACTCCTTTAAATCTTTACTCAATAAAAGTGCGCCGAGGGCATTTTTTCCGTCAAAAGCGGTGTAACTCAAAAAAAAATATTGGTCGATTTTAACAATTCTAGGATCTTCAATGCCCATGCTTTCTTGTGGGCCTTCAGGAGAAACTACTGGCTTTTGCTCACGCAGTTCAATAGTGAGCGGATCCGACAACAAACAATGCCCGAGTGTTGAAACCATATTATTTGAAACCGCTCTGTAAAACATATGTATTTGTCCATTAAATGTGATGACTGCCGGATTCAAAACTCCTTTTGCTTCAAAAGCAAGTTCTGTTCTTTCTAGTACAATTCCTGCTCTTTCGATTAGCAACATAGGGTCAATGCCTCGCTTTAAAAATGGTTGGCTGAATGATACACAGCAGTCGCTTCGTTGGTTGTTTCCTTTTGTTTTTCTTCTATTGCACCTGCTTTATCCATGGCTAATAGCAATTGCTCGACCAATAGATGCAGTGCACTCTTTACAACAGGTGATTTAATTCCCATTTGGTTTGTCAAAGCGTCCCACAAATGGCTATAGCCTTGCGCTTTGGTTTGCTCATCTTGCGTAGGCGCCGTTAAAACCTGTTTTACCGTTTCGGTTAAGGCTTGAATCGGGGAGAAGAGTTGCCTAACTTCTTCTAGGTTTTCAACTAGGTCTTTTTCCTGGGTATTTTGTAATTGATACAAACTACTTAATTGATTTTCAAGTTCATTGATAGTTTTCATGGCTTTTATATTTAAAAAACTAAAAGGCGTCCTGATACATCTGTTTGAGCAACCTGCTTTGCAAGCGTTGTTTGATAAGCTTGGCAGCAAAAAGTACCACAAGTAAAAGGATACAGCCAATTGAAGCTGCTAAAAGTCCAAAACCAAAAGCATAATTTTGCAGGATATCTGAAAAGTAAAAACCTAAGGCCAAGCCTGAAAAAGCCAGAAACAAGGCTAAAAGCAAGCCTATAAAAAGCTGCAAGAGTAACATAGAGCTCATCATTACGGTGCGTTTGAGTATCTCTAACTTGACAATCTCTGTGGTTGTTTTGACATATTGCTTGAGTTGCTCACTCATTTCTGTAAGGGTTTGATCTGGTTTCATATTGCTTTTATTTATTAAGATAAAAAAACCAGCGCGAACGCTGGTTTTCGCTTTAACCTTTAAGCTTTCTCTGCAAGCTCCTTCTTGTCGTTGGCAAATCCCATTGTATGAGAGAGGTCGTTGGCAAGTTTTTTGGCTCCGCCTGACAGCTTGTGACGCGTAACACTCCCTTTATCTGGTGCGAAGAGCACGCCAAGTAAGGCGCCTACAGCTGCTCCGGCAACAGCAAGTGTAACGTAAGTCGAGGTGTTTGTTTTTGGAGTTTCCATGATTGAAAAAAATTAAAAAGTGAATAAATATTGTATATTTCAAATTTATATAATGCTTAATTACAGTGATTTACATAATTATACATAAAGTTTACATTTAAATCAAAATGTACTCCAACCAGCGTCGGCCACCAAGATTTCTCCATTGATCATTGAGGATTCATCAGAAGCTAAAAACAATACCACTTCAGCTATTTCTTTTGGCTTACCAACCCTCGGATTCAACTTCATGCCGTTCACGAGTAATTCATTCATTTCAGCCGAAACTTTAGAATAATCAATGGAGTTACCAATATTGGTCTCAATGGCACCAGGTGCCACTGCATTGCAGCGCAAACCAGAATCGGCATATAAATAGCCGGTGTTTTTCGTGAGGCCATTCAAGGCAAACTTGCTCGCTGTATAAGCCGCGCCCGCTCTGGCACCTTGCACACCTCCAATTGAACTAATATTGATAATATTTCCTTTTTTATGATGTAAAAAATGTGGAATCAAAAGGCGCATCAACATAAACGGCCCTCTTAAATTGACATTCATGATCCGATCCCATTGAGAATTAGTAACATCGGCCACCGCTTCGAAGTTATCCATTACCCCGGCGTTGTTCACCAAGATTTGAATGTGACCAAATTCTTTGATGGCATTACTCACCAATATTTCTATTTCTCTTTCTTTAGTGATCTCACAAAGAATGGTATGCAAGCGGGTTCCTTTTTGTGGTGCTTCTTGCTGTAGGGCATCTAAGGCCGAACTATTGATATCTGTGGCAATGACCGTACAATCTTCTTGTAAAAATCGGTAGGTAACATCTCGTCCTATGCCGGAAGCGGCGCCTGTTACTATGGCTACCTTAGCGTTAAGTTTTCCCATATTTGTTGATTTTGATTAGATGAAAAGTGTGTATTTATTATGCACAAAGGTGTGCTTAAATGCATGGTTCGACTTACGGCATTCTGTTTTAGATTTACATAAATCGCACCTTGTAATTTTTCAAATTTCTTACACCTTTTTACAACTTACTTTTTTGAATTCATCCGACTTTGGCGCATGGAAAATTTTGAAAACCAAACCGGACTCGGCCTAAACAAAGTCAAGGAACTGCAAAAAAAACACGGTAAAAATTTAAATAGCACGGCTCAAAAAAGCACTTTTCTCAAGCAATTGGTTCAAATCGGGACCGATCCACTTTTTTTACTTTTAATCCTTTGTGGCCTGCTATATTTTTTACTCGGTGATTTTCAAGCTGGCAGTATCTTTCTGGGCTGGACCCTTCTTGTTGCCATGAGTAGTGTTTTTCAGCAATACAGGACACAACATGCCTTAGCTGCTCTACAAAAATTGGCCCCAGAACGCAGCCATGTAATTCGAGCAGGAGTAGCGCAGCAGGTAAATAGTGAAGATTTAGTACCCGGTGACCTCGTACTTCTTACGGAAGGAAATCGTTTGGCAGCTGATGGCGTGTTATTAGGCTCATCTGTTTTATCTATAGATGAATCTATTATAAGCGGAGAGGCATTGGCGGTTCAGAAGTCTGAGAATAACAAGCAACTCTATAGCGGCACATTAGTTGCTAAAGGACGCGGTCTGATGCGCGTAACGGCTATTGGCAAGAACTCAAATATTGGAAAAATCAATGCGCTTTTAAAAGCCGAAACAAGCCTTGAGCGGTCTCCGATTAAAAAACAAATCCAAAAATTAGTCAGGTTTCTGTTAGTCATAGCACTGCTCGTTTGCACTTTTATAACAATTACTTATACGGTCATGCGCTCGGATTTTATGAGTGCTTTCCTAAATGGCCTTGCCGCTGCAATGGCCATTCTACCTGAAGAATTCCCGTTGGTGTTTGGCCTTTTTATTAGCCTCGGAGCTTGGCGCATGACCCGACAAAAAGTGCTCACCCGAAAGCTTGGAGCCATTGAATGGTTAGGGGCTATTTCAGTGTTATGCACCGACAAAACGGGCACACTCACTGAGAATAACATGAGTGTGCATACGTATAGCACTGATTTTAAAAATCAATTTGTTCAAAGCTTACAGCAAAAAAGCCAAGCAGTGCTCAATTTAGAACGCTGCGCAATACTTGCCACACCCAAGCGCAGTCACGATGCCATCGAAAAGGCCATCCGTCAGCAAATAGAAAATCATAAGGACCTCGAGTCATTTGAACTCATTCATGAATATGAACTCACGAGTGACTGTTTGGCCATGACTTTAGTTTATAAAAACATGGATAACGGTACTGAAGCCTACTGCAAAGGAGCTCCTGAAACTATTTTAAAGCTCTGTAAGCTCACAAAACAAGAAACGCAAACACAGTTGACTCAAATGGAACAAATGGCTGCACAGGGCTTAAGAGTACTTGGTTTTGCAAGTGCCAAATGGACTTCAGCTCCTTTACCCAACACCCAACACGAATTTCCTTTCGAGTTCGAAGGATTTATTGGTTTTGAAGATCCAATTAGAACCGGTGTTCAAAAAGCAGTTCTAAAATGTCAGAAGGCTGGCATTCGGGTACTTATGCTTACCGGAGACTACCCGACAACCGCACTTAGCATAGCCAAACAAGCAGGTTTTTTGGAGCCTATTGAAGTAGTTTTAGGAAACCGCGCCAATTTTAATGAAGCTTTGCAAAAAGCAGCCAGTGAACCTACAAATTCAATTTTTGCTCGGATCAGGCCCGAACAAAAGCTACAACTGGTGGAAGCACTGCAAGCAAATGGCGAAATCGTGGCCATGACCGGTGACGGTGTTAACGATGCGCCTGCCTTGAATGCAGCTGACATCGGTATCTCAATGGGGAAGAGGGGTTGTGACGTTGCGCGGGAAGCCTCTGCTTTAATTTTACTCGATGACAACTTTACGCATATTGTTAGTGCCATTCATTTAGGAAGAAATATCTTGGATAAACTTCAAAAAGCACTCTTGTATATCTTGGCCATTCATGTGCCAATCATTGGACTATCTATTTTGCCAGCGATCTTTCAGTCTATGCCCGTATTACTCATGCCTATGCATATTGTCTTACTCGAATTACTTATTGACCCTATCAGCACTTTAGCCTTTGAATCGGCAGCAGCCGAACAAGACCTCATGGAAAAACCACCCCGAAACCCAAAAGAAACATTTTTTGGACCACGCATGCTGATACAAAGTATACTGTATGGTCTGATCTTACTACTGAGCGTTTGTGCAACACTTCTTACAGCAACACTAACACATGAAAAAGCAACCGTAATCAGAGCTTTGTGTTATGGCACCTTGATGTCTGCTAACTTATTGTTGGTGTTGGTTGTGCTGTCGCGCTCAAAAAGCCGTTGGCAAACCCTCAAAAGTAGTAAAGCAATCATTTGGATCATTTTTGGTTTTGCCATACTTGCGCTTGGCTTAACCTGGAGTCAAGGATATCTTCAAAAGCTCTTTGCATTTGAGCTACCAAAGTGGCCTGCTATGCTCTACGCATTTGGCTACGCCTTTTTAGCCTCGTTTTGTCTGAGCGCATTAAAAAAAAGTTTTCAAAAAAAAAGCCTCAACGAATTGAGGCTTTCTAAATCGGCTAATTGAAAAAGTGTTTACTGCAAATCAAAGCGGTCTGCCATCATGACTTTAGTCCATGCAGCAACGAAATCTTTCACAAATTTTTCTTTTGCATCTGCACTGCCGTAAACTTCGGCAATCGCGCGCAATTCTGAATTAGAACCATAAATGAGGTCAGCGCGGCTAGCCGTATAAACTATAGCGCCAGTTTTGCGATCGCGTCCTTCAAATAATTCTTGATTGGCATCTGTAGGTTTCCAAACAATGTTCATGTCGAGCAAGTTTACAAAGAAATCGTTGCTCAAGGTGCGCGTATTTGTAGTTAACACGCCTACATTTGAATCGTCGAAGTTCGTACCCAACACACGCATACCACCCACTAAAACCGTCATTTCAGGAGCAGTCAGACCCAATAATTGCGCCTTGTCTACCATGAGTTCTTCTGTGGTAAAAGTATATTGGGCTTTCTTGTAGTTTCTAAATGCATCAGCCATAGGCTCTAATACAGCAAATGAATTGACATCTGTTTGCGCTTGTGTGGCATCCATTCGGCCCGCCACAAAAGGTACACTGACATTTACACCTGCATTTTTAGCTGCTTGCTCTAGTGCAGCTGCACCACCAAGTACAATGAGGTCTGCTAAAGAAACTTTTTTACTCGCATTTTTAGCATTGAAGTCTTTCTGGATTTGTGTGTACACACCAAGCACTTTATTTAACTGCGCCGGATTGTTTACTGCCCAAGAACGTTGTGGCTCAAGTGCAATGCGTGCTCCATTGGCACCACCTCTGCGATCAGAATCGCGGTAAGTGGAAGCTGATGCCCAAGCTGTTTCTACAAGCTCACTAATGCTCAGGCCTGATTTCATGATTTGTGCTTTTAAATTCGCGATATCAGTAGCATCAATTAAAGCATGATTAAGCGCCGGAATTGGATCTTGCCAAATCAGGTCTTCTTTTGGTGCCTCAGGACCTAGGTAGCGCGTGCGTGGGCCCATATCGCGGTGTGTGAGTTTGAACCACGCTTTAGCAAAGGCTTCTTCAAACGCTTTTGGGTCTTCCATAAATTTCTTTGAAATTGGCCCATAAATTGGGTCAAAGCGCAAAGCGAGGTCCGTGGTTAGCATGGTTGGTTTGTGCTTCACGTTCGGATCAAATGCGTCCGGAATGATTTTATCTTCTGTTTTTGCCACCCACTGCTTCGCACCTGCTGGGCTTGTTGTGAGTTCCCATTCATAGCCAAACAAAATCTGAAAATAGGAATGCGTCCAACGTGCTGGTTGGGTAGTCCAGGTTACTTCTAGACCAGACGTAATCGCATCTTTTCCTTTTCCACTTTTGTAGCTTGAGGTCCAACCAAACCCTTGCTCTTCAATAGCAGCTGCCTCGGGTTCTTTTCCGACATGAGAGGCAGGGCCTGCACCGTGTGTTTTACCAAAGGTGTGTCCACCAGCAATAAGCGCAACGGTTTCTTCATCGTTCATTCCCATGCGCCCAAAAGTTTCGCGGATGTCTTTTGCTGAAGCAAGTGGGTCTGGGTTTCCGTTCGGTCCTTCAGGATTCACGTAAATGAGCCCCATTTGAACGGCAGCTAAAGGGTTTTCAAGCAAACGTCCTTCGCTGTAGCGTTTGTCATCTAAGAACTTGGTTTCTTTTCCCCAGTACATATCTTGCTCAGGCTCCCATACATCCGCACGGCCTGCTGAAAAACCGTATGTTTTGAAGCCCATTTCTTCTAAGGCGACATTTCCAGCCAATACCATGAGGTCGGCCCAAGAAATTTTGTTGCCATATTTTTGTTTCACTGGCCATAGAAGGCGGCGTGCTTTGTCGAGGTTACCGTTGTCTGGCCAGCTATTCAAGGGTGCAAAGCGCTGTTGACCAGCAGATGATCCACCGCGACCATCTCCTGTGCGATACGTCCCGGCGCTGTGCCAAGCCATCCTGATGAACAAAGGTCCGTAGTTACCGAAATCTGCAGGCCACCAATCTTGCGATTCTGTGAGCACCGTTTTGATATCGGCTTTCAAAGCATAGTAATCAAGACTTGAAAATGCTTTTTCATAGTTAAAATCAGCTCCCATCGGATCAGACATACTAGAATGCTGACGCAATACCGTCAAGTCTAATTGATTTGGCCACCAATCGCGGTTGGTATTCCCGTTAGGATTTACCATAGGATTCACATGCGCACCTTGACCTGCTGGAGGAGGTGTAGCACCATGCATCACGGGACATTGCCCTGCAGGGGGAGGTGGAGGTGGTGGAGGGGTGTTTTTCTTTCCTTTTTGAGCTGACAAGTTCAAAGCCAAGCCAAAACTCAAGAGTAAATAAACTTTTTTCATAGCATATCGATTAATGTTGCCTCAAAAATAGGACACCTAATCAATCGATGGCATCGATAGTGTTTATATATAAATAGAAATTATTTATAAGGAAATAAAGTTGAGCACAATTGGAAAATGATCCGATGGATACGAGCGCTCAAAAGTATCTCGCAGCACTTCGTATTTGATTTGCATTAATGAAGCACTTCCAAAAAAGTAATCGATGATTTTATCATCAGTATTGGAAGTTGAAAAAGCATTAAAAGTTGGACCTGAACACAACTCCGGATGGCGCATACTGCAGGATAAATCCTTGAAACTTTTTCGCAAAAAGATAATTGGAAATGAATCGGGCTCTGCATTGAAGTCTCCCATTAATAAAATAGGAGCGGGCTGATTTTGCTGCAGCTCTGTGTATTTTTTCTGAAGCAACTGTGCCGATTGCAAGCGCGCTTCCTCACCAATATGATCAAAATGCGTATTGAAAACCCACAATAATTGATGATCGTATTTACTTTCAAGTAGCGCATAGGTGCAAATCCTGTTCAGCGCTGCATCCCAACCTTTTGAAGGCTTTTCTGGTGTGAGTGAAAGCCAAAAAGTGCCACTTTGCTGACAAGCATAGCGCATGGTATCGTAAAAAATTGGAGAAAATTCACCCGCTGTTTGCCCGTCATCACGCCCAACTCCGATAGCACGATAAGAGGTAAGTGCCGCTTTCAAATCCGTTAATTGGGAATAAAGCACTTCCTGAAACCCTATAATGGTTGGCGCCTGAGCTTGAAGTTGAGCCATAATTGGAATTTTGCGCTCCTTCCAATCAGGTGCCAAATCTGTGTGCCCATCATAGCGAATGTTATAGGAAAGCGCCTTGTGCTGCTCGGGTTGAGCAAAAACAAGAAAAGGCAGGAATACCAACAAGAACCTAAGCTGCATTATGAATAGTGATGTCTTCTCAAATGTAGCTTTTATTTTGCTTGTAATGTTCGAGTACTTTTTCAAAACATTTTATAGTTTTATTGAAATTTTTCTTCCATGAAATCCAATCAAATCATTCAACGCCTACTTTACAGTGGCTTTACTTCGCTAGGGATCTATAAAATTGTAACAGGTCATTTTGGCGATGCTGCCATGTATCTTGGAATTGCTTTAATCAATGATCCTTTTGACCAAACAATTACATGGAAAGAACGCCCGTTTTGGCAGCGTGCGTGGTTAGTGGTTCATTTGGCTATCTGCGCCGGCTCTTTAGGAATGGAGATTGGGCTCGGAGATTAAAGCAACTCCTTCTCAATAATCTCCTTTAAGGAACTTTTTGGTAGTGCACCTGCTTGCATCATGGGTTGTTTGTCTAGCGGGATGAAAAGCATGCTTGGGATGCTCCTGATATTAAACACTGCTGACAATTCTTGCTCAATTTCTGTATCGACCTTATAAATGACGAGGTTTTCATATTCATTGCTGAGTTCTTCCAAAATAGGAGCAACCATTTTACAAGGCCCACACCAATCAGCATAAAAATCAATAATGGCTGGTTTAGCTCCTTTGAATTTCCACTCTTTTTCTGTGGTGTAATCAAAAATTTCAGCTAAAAATTTGTCACGGGTTAGTTGTACGGTTGGCATAATTTCAATTTTGAAACAAAGTTACATTCAACTTAAGGTATGAATTGTAACTCAGGTTGCATGCTCAACCCTTCAATTTCAATTTTTGAAACTTTTGGGAAAGATAATACATCCCAACACCGAAAGAGACGCCACTAAGGATCAAAAGTTGGGCAAAAAGACCTTCGGCACTGAATGATAGTTTTAAAAGAATTGTGGAAATTACAAAACTTGAATTGCGCATGATGAGTGCATAATCGTCTGTGTAGAAAAGGGAAAGCAGCAAAATAAGTACATCACTTACGATCAACAAGGAAAAAAAGTGATCGAAAAAGATGCCATTCAAATTTAATGCTGTACCTAATGAATAGTTGCCAGAAGCGTGCAATAAATAATCAGTGAGCGAGTACACGCCTAATAATAACGAACTGATCAGCAACAAAACCGTAATGATTTTCTTAGAACGAATAAAGCGCTGAACCGACTGCAATTCAGGTTCTTCTGTTTCTTCATGCAGAGGTCTAAACCGATTACAGAGTTTGTAAAAAATATAAATCAGTAGAAATACCAATACCACTGTTATCAAATCGCCGAGTAACTTGTTGTACGCTCCGTGTTCAGGCCATTGTTGCGCTAAAGGTAAGTGGGTGATATCTTTAAAAACACCCCTGATCAAGATAAGAGTCATGATTTCATACTGCTTACCAATGTAGATACTGGTGGACTTTGGTAGATAATAAAGCAGCAGAAAAGCTTCAAAGACTAATAGAAAAGAAAAGGGTGTGTAAAGCGCATTAATAGGACTCGAAAACAATTTATCGGCAGGCCCCTGCCAAACATATTGATGCAAAATGTACAAGCCAAGATGTCCTAGAAAACTAATAATGGCGACATACAGCACCGCTTTACTTAACTTTTCCTTGAAGGCCGGCGTTAGTAAATAGTGAAAGTTTTTTAAGTAATTCATTATTAGCAATTTATGCTAATATAGGGTTTTAAATGTACCCTTTCACATACAAGAAAAATATAGCTAAAGCTGATGGCTATGGAAACGATCTACTTCAGCAATCATGCTGTGGTAATAGCGATACCATTTACCTTGCCCAAGCTGTTTTGCCTTTTGATGAATTGGGTTTTTGGCCCATTCGGCAATAGCCTCTTTGTTTTGCCAATAGCTAATAAACATCCCACGACCTTCATGCTTCATGCTTTCATACCCTAAAAACCCAGGGATTTGCTTCACTAGTTCTAAGGTCTCAGTGTCGTAGGCTTCATATCCTTCCAAATCATCACTCAAGTAATAATTGAAAATAGAGGCATAAAATGGCGCCGTGGGTGGGGTGGGAGTGTACCAATTGATCATAGTTAAAGGTAGTTTTTTTTGTTTGAACAGTTGTGTTTTCTCCATCAATCGGTTTCACCATAAAAGAATCCTTTTATTTTTGAGCTATGCAACTTCCACAAATAACTTTTACACGCTTTCTTGCTGCGCTCTCCATTGTTTTTCTGCACTATGGTTTATTGACTTGGCCTATGAATACGGAATTGCTCTCACCATTCGGAGGTGACTTGATTGCAGCCATGAGTTATTTTTTCATTTTGTCGGGGTTCGTTTTAGTGATTTCTATTGCCAAGACTGAACAACTTCCTGACAGAATTGACAACTGGGCTTTTTGGAAGCGCAGAGCTGCACGAATTGTTCCGCTTTACTTATTGGCTTTGGTCATTAGTTTTGCAATTAACTTTCGCTATGACCCGAGCATTCCGATAAAGTGGCAAATTCAATCCTATTACCACGCCTTGTTTTTCTTGCAATCGTGGAAATACAAGATGGCGCTCGATGTCAATTATCCGTCGTGGTCTTTATCGGTGGAAGCCTTCTTTTATTTGATATTCCCTTTAGTCTATCGAATTCTTAACGAACTCAAAAACAGAAAGCTACTGATCGTTTCCATTATCGCTTGGTTATTGAATTATTATATTTTTATGTACTTGAAAGAAGAGAACGCGCCTACAAACTTGCTGCATTTCTTTCCAATGCTACACGTTGCCACCTTTATTACCGGTATTTGCTTTGGAATTCTTTTTGTCCGCAATTACAATTGGCTGCAAGGCACTGCCAAGAAGTACATTTTTGGCGCTGCAATTATAGCCACGCTTGTCATTTTGTATACGGCTAGAAAGAATTTTGCTTTTCACGAAGATCAGCACAACGGCCTTTTATCTCCGTATTATTTACTGGTAATTTTTAGCCTTTCTCTAACTTCCGGAAGGCTCGGAAATTTCCTTGGTTCCAAATTCATGGTCTTTTTAGGTAGCATGAGTTATGCCATGTATATTCTACAATTTCCTGTGTATCAAATTTGTCAGAAATACTTGCCTTGGTTTAAAGACCACAGCCCCGAACAAATCTTCTTCCCTTATTTACTGGTCCTTTTTGCAAGCGCAACGCTTGCTTATTTCTTCATCGAAAAGCCTGCTAGGAGCTTGTGGATGCGAATATGATAAAAAGGATGAAGAATCCTGCAGATTCAAGTTTTATTAGAAATTTCTATAGGTCTTTACTTTAAAATCTTCTGTAACTGTTCTTTAGCTTGCTCAATATGACGCAATTCATGTTGAATGATGATGTCAAAAACCGTATCTAATTCATAAACAATGACTTTACTTGCGGGCGAATGTATCACTGTTTTATCTTGAATGAACGGAGTGGCTAATTCAACATAGCGCTTTAAATCCTGATGATGCGCCGTAAATTGATCAATAATATCGTGTAATACTGTAGCTTCTTTAGGCTCCCAAACTGGAAAAGTCTTCATCTTTTTTTGACGACTAGGTTCAACAGATTGCTTAACAAAGCCCCCTAAAAATTTAACGATGAATTGAATTCGACCGTGAAAAGGACGTTTGTAGACATTTTGGTTAAGCTGATCAATGATCGGAAAATAACTCGAGTTGATTAAAATCAGATGTTCAATATTCTGAGCAATACTCCAATGAGCACCATCGGTTTGATTTAGCTGCTCATCTGTTAAATGGCCGAATAAATCTTGGACTAATTTCGTGTTTGAATCAATTTGATCGAGAAGCGTAGTCATGGTGAATTAAAGCAATTTTTGTGATTGAATTTGATTAATAAATCAGCGAATATAGAACTTGACCTATTCCATTCCAACAGCTAAAAAAGCCCAAATTGCTAAGAAACCGAGAAGTGTTAATCCAAGATAGATCAACTTTTTAAAGCGTGTATTGGCTTTTTGCCAAACTAAATCTCCAATTAATCCAAAGGCAAAAAGCAAAAGGCCCATTGCTAAGAAATCAAAAGAAGTCCAATTAAAATCTTTTGAGACTTGAGAGGCAATAGCAGGAATAATTAGAAGAACGAGTGGGTAAAATGCTTTGTTCGTTGTTTTAATAAAGGTCATGTCGTTGTGTTTTCACAATTATTGTGGGAGTTGAATTATTATTGCATGCGTTCAGAAATAAATTTTCAAACGCGTTATTTCGACTAAATTTACTTCAAAATTCAATCTATTTTCAAATGGCCACTCAATTTTCTATTTGCCTCTGGAACCAAGATGCTAAAGGCATGTCACAATATTATCAGCAAATTTTCTCGGATTTTAAACTCATTTCAGAAAACCCTATGGCGTCCGTATTCGAAATTGTCGGAACGCGCTTTATGTGTTTGAATAATGCGGTTCCTAACATTCAATTCAACGAAAAAATTTCATTTGTTCTAACCCTTGACACTCAAGCCGAAATTGATACTTATTGGGACTACTTCTGCCAAGAGGGGCAAGCAGGGCAGTGCGGCTGGCTCGAAGATAAATACGGTGTCTCTTGGCAAATTGTACCCAGTATCTTGGGCAAACTCATGACCAACCCTGAAACCGCACCTAAGGCAACTTACGCGTTTATGCAAATGAGCAAGTTTGATATTGCGAAGTTAGAGGAGGCGGTAAGGTAAAGTGTCCTAAGGCTAACTCATTTATTTTGAGTACATTTAAGTTGATTTTCATTTTCTGTTGAAAAGGAAATCAACAAACATTCTTCAAGTTTTATTGTTTTAGGCAAGTAAAGTTTACAAACTGAAAATCAAATTGATGCGTCTTTTCCTTTCTATTATTTCTTTTGGATTAATTAGTTTCGGTTTTGCGCAGCAGACCTTGCAAAACAACAACTGGATGTTTGGTGCAACGACAGTAGGGTTCGGTATTCCGCAATCGACTGGACCTTCGCTTAATTTCAATAATTGCATCCCAACCGTTGCCAATAATTCACCTGGCGTTCAATTTGAAGGGCAGACAGCCATTTCAGATGCTACTACGGGTAATTTACTTTTTTACAGTAGCGGCAGTCAATTGAGAAATGCACTTGGGCAAATAATGCCCGGTGGAAATTTGGTCGCTACATCAAATAGCATCTCTCAAAATTTAATTGTAAAAAAACCAGGATCAAGTACAATTTACTATCATTTTTCTCCTGAAACACAGGCTGGAGCAATTATAAGCACAACTAATCCTGGCTTAAACGGATTCAGTTACTCGATTATTGACATGTCTTTAGCAGGTGGTTTAGGAGCCGTGGTTTCTAGCGGAAACTTATTACAACCCTTTCAAAATTGCGAAATGGTCACAGGGGTCTATCATCCAAACGGACAAGATATTTGGATTATCGGGCACAAATTCGGTAACAATACTTTTTTCGCCTATTTACTGACCCCATCTGGTATTAACCCAACTCCAGTTTATTCGAACGTAGGTCCAAGCATCGTCACCCCTGGCTCAAACAATTATGCCAATTCAAACTACGATGCTGTTGGCGAATTAAAGGCATCTCCTGACGGTACAAAATTGGCCTTTACGACCTTTTACAATAGTTATACTTGTCTCTTTCAATTCAATAGTACAAATGGAGTAGTTTCCAATCCAATACCACTAAGTTTAGGCCCAAACAGTGCTGGCTATGGCACCTCTTTTTCCCAAGACAACTCAAAATTGTATTTTTCGAGAGTAGACCCAACTCAAGGAGGAGTGAGTTTTCTTCCTAACGGGGCGATCATTCAATTTGATATCAGCACTTATTCTCAGGCAGCAATTCAAGCTTCATTTTATGTCGTATTTTCTTCTCCTACAGGGTTCAGAAGTTTAAAGTTAGGCCCCGATGGCAAATTGTACGCGGCAAGAACTACCCTAACTTCCGGAGGAAACGGCGCTTCATACTTGGCCGTCATCAACAATCCAAATCAGGCTGGCCCAGGATGTAATTTTGTCAATGATGGCATCTTTATTGGTGCAAATAAGGGCAGGTGGGGGCTCAACAACACCATCGAAGAATTTTTTACCTGCAACAATTTGATTTTCAACTTAGGTCCTGATATCAATAAATGCCCAGGAACTTCAATAACACTCGTAGCACCTTCAAATCAAACGGTGTATAATTGGAGTAATTCTGCGAACACACAAAGTATAACAGTTACACAACCAGGAACCTATTGGGTAAATGTTTCAGGCCCCAATGGAACTGGCAGCGACACCATTGTAATTAGTGATTTTCAGCTTTCTCCATTAAATATTTTCGGTACTATTGCACTGTGCCCTGAAGATTCTACTTTACTTACTGCCAGCCCGAATTTTTCAAATTACATTTGGAATAATGGTGCTCAATCTCAAAACATTTTCGTTGGCCCCGGAACTTACTCTGTAATTGCAACTGATGCCAACGGTTGCATGGCTTATGATACCATAACACTTATCGCATTTCCAGCGCCAACAATTTCCATAGCTGGTGACGCAGGGGTGTGTCAAGGTGCGAGCACAGAACTCATTGCTAGTCCAAATTTCACCAATTACCTATGGAACGATGGCGTTCAAACTCAAAATAATATTGTAGACCCGGGCACCTATTGGGTTACAGCAACTGATGCAAACGGCTGTATTGCTTCTGACACCGCAACAGTTGTTTTATGGCCAAATCCACAAATTGTTTTTTTAGGGGACACCAATATTTGTATCGGTCAACAAGCCTACATTCAAGCCAATCCAGGTTATGTCTCGTATCTATGGTCCGATGGGGTCATTTCTGCTGACAATACCTTAGAGGCAGGATTTTATTACCTAACTGTTACGGATAGTTTAGGTTGTCAAGCCACAGAATTCCTTACAGTTAATGCTGCTGCGCCAACTGCTGCAATCGCTCTAAATACATCTATAGCACTAGACAACTCCATTCAATGGCAAAGTACAGGCACAACTGGTAACTTCCCCATTACATCTTGGCTCTGGGATTTTGGTGATGGTAATTCAAGTAATCTAGAAAATCCGATACATACTTATTCACAAGGAGGTAACTATACCGTGAACCTCATTGTGACCGATGAATTAGGTTGTTCAGATACCACGAGCTATCTGATTGCTTTCGATCCTGAATATGCTTATTATGTACCGAACACCTTCTCTCCCGATGGAGATAATTTGAATCAAATATTCAGACCCATCTTTTCAACAGAAATAGACCCAAGCAATTTCCAAATGTTGATTTTCAACCGCTGGGGAGAAATCATCTTCGAATCTCAAGATCCAAATACCGGTTGGAATGGTTCTTTTGGGCCAAACGGCAATCAATGCCAGACAGGCACCTATACGTATATCATATCTTTTATAGATCCTTCCACTAATGAACTTTTGAATATCAGTGGGCATGTTATTTTGATAAGATAGTTCTATTATAATCCTATCTTTAAGCAAACTTAAACCAAAGAACAATGGACTGGTACATGAAAAACAGATGGTGGATATGGTCCATTATGGGTGTTTACCTTGCTTACAGAATTTTTGTGAGTATCTATTATTTACCTTAAAATTCTGCATGAAAAGTATCCTACTCTTTGTGACCCTAAGCACCAGTTTATTTTCCTGGTCTCAACACATTTACGGCTCCATTTCCGGTGGATATCTTTTGAATGCAAGCAACAATCAGGCGCCAAGTTATATCGTCAACACCTATCATCAAATTTCCTTGCCTTGGTTTTGGAGACAAGAAAATTACGCCTTCAAAAATAGTCTGCATACTGACTTGAATTTTGGACATTTGATCACGGAGCAAATCGGTTACGAGCTTTCATTTAGCTACCTTAAACCAAATAGTGTTTCGGACAACTTCAGCTTCGGGCAAAAAATCATGTCGGGCGCGTTCTTTCAATCGGCAGCCAAAATCATCTTATCCGTCCCGCTGAAAAAGTTCGACCTCTATGCCAAACTTGGCCTCAATATCGTTAAGGGAAATATGACTTATCTCCAAACAATTGAAGACGGCAACTTCAACTCACTCGGAACCTCCACCGCATCGCTGACCTATACTTACACTAGTCCAATATCACTCGGCTATAATGGCGCTATTGGCGTTAATGTTCCGGTTTCAAAAAGGTTTTCTTTTTTCACAGAAGTGCGGTATATCAATCAAACTTTCTCTCCAAAAATGGGGAAAATGACTAGCTTTTCTTATAATGGCTCTGATTTATTAGCGAACAATGATTTTCAACCCTACTATGCTCAAATTGAATTTGGAAGTGAATCTGAATGGCTGAACTACAACAGCACCGACAATTCTAAACCACAAAAACTATACGCGCGCAGCTATGCTTTAGGCGGCCTTGACTTCACGGTAGGGTTAAAGTACTTGCTTTGGACTAAGGGGAATTAGTTGACCGTTCGCACCTTTCAGTAAGTCTTAACTACCTGCTTATTTTAAGCAAGGGCTTAGTCAAGAAATACCCTTCAAAAAAGCCATGATTCACTGAGGCTTTATATCGCTCTCCTATCGAAAATTGCTGCATGCTTTTTTGGACCTACTTTATTTTTTAATCTTCCACAATTGGAGTCAAATACAATATAATAAGCTGTTGATTTACCCTTTAAAATATACTTGTCTATGACCAGTAACTCCATCTTCTCCACAGCATTGTCTTTTAACCAATAATTGAGGTTCATTCTTGAGCCCATTTCAAATTTCATACAATTGATTGGAATAGGGCTACAAGTATTTTTTTTCTGATTTTGATAATCCACTGATTTATAGTTTTTTTGTAAAAAAAATCTACTTATGAAATATTTTATTTTCATTCTGTGTTTTGGGTTTACAGGAATCAGTCAAGCACAAAAAGCTAAAGTTAAAGTCGATGGAGACACCGTACTCGTAAACGGTGAACAGTCTTTTATCCTAGAAAACGCGTTTTTATCTTCTTCCATCAAAATGTTCAACATGCGACACGAGCTTTTAGCAACGTTTGACAAAACAACAGTAAAACGAAGGGTACTATATACCAACGGAGAGACAAAAGAAGAAACTATTAATTATCTCAAAGTAACGTTTAATAATCAAGAACAATCAAGGTGTGAATTAGGTTCTTATACCGTTAAGAAATTACTGGCAACGACAATCGTAAAAAATGGACTTGTTGAAAATGGAGAACTTAATAACGATAATGTAATTCGTTTTTGTAATGAAATAGGTTTTTATTGGTCTACAAAATATGGATCATAGCCAAAAGTTACATTCAAGAAAAAACCCAGTAAAGCTAATGCTAAACTGGGTTTTTTTTGCTCCCCTTTTCGACGAAAGATGCAACTATAATGCTATGATTGAGTTCTTAACCATTAGGAAATTATTTAGCAAGACCACTTTCGTCAATCTTAAATAACCACTCTTGGTCATAGCAGTCATTGGATACATTTACTGTTTTACAAATTTGTTTCGTTCCCTCAATTTGGTATAAATTATCCTCGACTGCAGCAATTCTTAATCCATAATCGTTCAAGAATTCCCCATAGGTTTTTTGCCAAAGAATTTCTCCTTGAAAACTAACTTTTACTATTAATACATCATAATTCCCTTTACCAAAAGAGCTTGTAGACCCAATTACAATGTAACTACCGTCTTTAGTTCTAATCACCTGACTTGCCTTGTCATAACTTGTCCCGCCAATGATACGCTTCCATAATATTTTACCCTTAATGTCTTTTTTGACAAGCTCAATATCGCATTCATTTTTAGTGCCACAGTTGATAGTAGAAACAGAAATGATAGAATTGTCATTTGGTACAATAAACAATGATTTTAAATCTTTAAAAAATAGAGTGCCAAATACCAAAATGATAAGCACCAATAGTGTTCTCCAGTTTCTTTTAATTAAAGTTTTAATATCTACAAAAAGGTTACTAAAGTTGGAAATGACAATTTTGAATTCAAATTTACCATCATTAGCTCCCATTGGAAATTCATTCAATTTTACATTTAAAGCTGCGCCGATAGCATTTAGAGAGTAAATACTTGGGGTTACCTCACTATTCTCAATCCTTTGAATGGTTCTTACCGCAATACCACTCTTTTCAGATAGTTCTGTTTGAGTAACCCCCTTTGAAATTCTGATTTCTTTTATGTGTTCTCCTATTTTCATTTTACAAATGTATAAGGAATAAACGGCAGCAAAAACGACTTCTACACGTCAAATAGGTGACAGGTTAGAGAATTTAGGTTATGTAACTTCTTAAAAAGCTGCAGCACACCTAACTCACTAAAGGAAATAAAAAAGCCGACCATTTCTGATCGGCTTTCGCTCCCCCTGCTGGACTTGAACCAGCGACCCTCTGATTAACAGTCAGATGCTCTAACCAACTGAGCTAAGGAGGAATGTCTCAATTCGAGGATGCAAATATATGTAATTTTTCGAATTCAAAAAGTGAATTATTTAAAAATTTCATCACTTTTTTTTCATCTTGGATCTAAGTTATTCAAAATCATCGCTATCCACAGAAAAATCATCAATGCTTGTTTGGTATTGATCTTCTTCTTCCTCGTGATCGAAAAAGTTTGTGGCGTCTTGATCATCGCGATTAGCAGGTCGAAGGATGTTTGTTTTGGAAACATTGAGGCGGATTTCTGTACGAGAAGTGCCGTCTTCGACTTGAATGGTTTTTGCGAAAGGAGTGCCTAGGATTTCTACAAGTGTTCCGCGTGTAAGAAAATCAATGATGCGCATGTTGGATCCTTCGCGTTTCCAGATGGTGCAGTTTACCCAAGTGGTTTTGGTGCGCATTTGCCCCGTTTTTTTGTCCTTCCAATTTTTATTGTGGGCAACTGGGAAGTTAATTGCCACGATGCCGCGTTCCATCGTTTTTACGTGTGCGTCTTTGCCGATATTGCCAATGAGTCTGGTTTCAAATACTGTAGCCATGGGTCTAAAATAAAATTGCGTATACCGAAATACACCGATATACGCAATTC
>JACCDQ011165401.1_pt1 | contig 21714 bp, 20 predicted proteins | sample 7446031 | NCBI WGS metagenome assembly JACCDQ01 (sample SAMN15323442, study PRJNA562643) | freshwater metagenome | isolation source: river surface water | place: USA:Blue River Watershed | collected 2017-08-17
AGCGTCAGACATCTCCGTCTACTGCGGCGGCCCCGAAACCCCCAACGGCGAGATCGCCAAAGAAGTCCTCATGGGCGTGGGCTTCGGGATTGGAGTGGGCAAGTAAAAATACCGTTCGCCCTGAGCCCCTCACACCGTTCGCCCTGAGCTTGTCGAAGGGTGTGCCCCAGTGTCCTTGGCCCTTTGACAAGCTCAGGGCGAACGGTGGTGGATTCATGCCGAACGGGGGGCGCCCACACCCCCAACTGGCAGACGCGCCACCAGCTGCAACTGCTGGTCGATCAGGCCGGCTTGGCGCTGCCACTCACGCACTGGCCTTTGCCGTCTGCTGCGGTGTCGCAAGCCCTGGCTGATTTGCCTTCCGAGCTGGCTGCGCCCGAGCTGGAGGCCGCGCGCAGCGCGGTGCTGCGCGACCTGCAGCAGCGCCAGCAGCAGGGCCGTGTGCAGCTGCAGCTGCGCGGGCGTGCGGAGGGTCTGACGGGCTTTGGCGAGAACTACACCCCCGGCAGCAGTGTGCAGGCGGTCTTTTCAGAAAAGCGGCTGGATGCGGGTGAGGTGACCCTGGCTGGCCGCCTGGGTGTGCGGCTGGAGGACACGTCTTACGCACTGGCGGCCAACCCGTCGGGCATGGGCACAGAAGGGCGCTACCAGGCGCGGCTGGAGGGCTCGGCCGCTGCGCTGGGCTGGGCCGGCTGGAACGTGCAGGCGTTTTCACACAGGCATTGGTGGGGGCCGGGTTGGCAGAGCAGCCTGGTCAACGGCGCCAACACCCCAGCCTGGAACGGTGTGGGCATTCAGCGCGGCACGGTCAAACCGTCTGACAGCCACTGGCTGAGCTGGATGGGGCCGTGGAACCTGGACGTGTTTGTGGCCCACGCCCAGGACCCGCAGGTGGCCGCCCGGCAGCCGGTGGGCTATTTGTATTCGGGTGCCCGGCTCACGCTGCAGCCTCAGCCCTGGCTGGAAGTGGGGCTGAGCCGAGGCATGCAGACAGCAGGGGCGGGCAGACCTTCTGGCGCGACGAATTTCGTCAAGGCGTTTTTGGGGCAAGAGGTCAACCAGAACCCGGGGGATCCGCCCGACACCAGCAGCCAGATCGCCGGCTTTGATGTGCGCGTGCGCTGCCCGCAGGCCTGGGGCCAGTGCGCGGCCTACACCCAGTGGATGGGCGAAGACGCGGCCGGCAACCCGCCCTTGCCCTATAAATTCATGAAGCTGCTGGGCCTGGAGGCCACTTATGGCCAAGGGCGCTACCGCGTGTTTGCCGAATACGCCGACACCCAGGCCGGCAGTGCGCCGGGTTACACGAACGGTTATTACCCCCAGGGCTACACCAACGGTGGCCGCTGGATCGGCAGCGCCCAAGGCGGGGGCAGCCAGGTCACCACGCTGGGCTGGATGGACGCGCAAAGCCAGCGCATGCTCAAACTGCATGCTGGCACCGTGCTGTGGAGCGTCGGCTCCGGCTACCCCAACACCAGCGCCCCCCACGGCACCCTGCGCGGCCTGAGCGCCAGTCAGACCGTGCAATGGCAAGGCCTGAGCTGGACACCCGAACTGAGCTGGACCCAGCTCAGCGACGGCCAGGACACAGGCGCCAGCCAACGCCATAACCTGCGGCTGGGGGTGAGTGTGCAGATGCCGATGTGAGGCGGCGGCAGACGGCGCAGCCGAAGCAAAGTTGATGAAATTGAACAGCCCTTTTGGGCTGTTTTTTTTTGCGCGTTCAAGATGCCTGTCGTGGTTCCGCTACAACCACATCCGTGGGCGTTTGGGCGATCCTGAAATGAGTAAATTGATGTTAGCTGGGAAATTTTTCGATTCTTATCGACATTACAATCAACCGGTTTACTCGCTGGTACTAGATGCACCAGTCAGGTGCATCGATTTGCCCTCGCACTCTGACAAGTTTCGTGTCATCTTCATAGCCAACAATAGTTGGAAGCTGTTCTGTCGCCTATCGATGGGACTGCGGTAGCCTGCCCAAACCAATAGAAATGAACAGCCTGATTCCATTCCCTGAACCGCACAGAGTTTCAAGCAAGCAACCGAACTTGGTTAAGCCGCTGGTGCGCAAGTGGCGTGAGTTCAGACCGAGCTTGGGAGCCTGCCCAACTCACGCGAGCGCGTGCACCAGATAAAAGCACGGTTTGCGGGTGTCGAGTCCATGAATGTTCTTTTGACAGGTGGCACGGGCTACATTGGTAGCCACACAGCAGTGGCGTTGTTAAATTCTGGCCACAAAGTTGTCCTGTATGACAACTTGTCCAATAGCAGTGAATTGGTTCTCCATAAGCTTGCGCAAATCGCTGGTCAGCCAATTCCTTTTGTGAAAGGCGATGTGCGTGATACCAAGTTGCAAGCAGAAACGCTCGCTGCTTACTGTGTTGATGCTGTGATCCATTTTGCTGGCTTGAAGTCCGTTGGCGAATCCGTAGACAAACCGGTTGACTATTACGCTAACAATGTTCAGGGCACCATCAGTTTGCTGCAGGCTATGCAGTCGGCCCAGGTCAAGACACTCGTTTTCAGCAGCAGCGCCACGGTTTATGGCGAGCCCCAGTATCTGCCGTTGGACGAGAGCCATCCCACCCGTGCCACCAACCCTTACGGCCGAACCAAGTTGCACATCGAAGAAATTCTGGCTGATGTTGCTGCATCAGACCCGGACTGGCAGATTGCCTGCCTGCGTTATTTCAACCCAGTGGGCGCTCACGAAAGTGGCCTGATTGGTGAGAATCCCAATGGCGTTCCAAACAACCTCATGCCCTATGTTGCACAGGTTGCTGCAGGCCAACGAGTAGAGCTGAGTGTGTTTGGCGGCGATTACCCCACTGCAGATGGCACCGGCGTTAGGGACTACATCCACGTCATGGATTTGGCAGAAGGGCATGTGGCCTCACTGGCTTTCTTGTCACAAAACACTGGTTGGCATGCCATCAATCTGGGCACTGGCAAGGGCTATAGCGTCCTTGACATGGTTCAGTCCTTTGAAAAAACATCGGGTCGGCAAGTGCCCTACAAAATCGTTTCTCGCCGTACGGGTGATGTGGCCGCCTGCTATTCAGACCCCAAAAAGGCCAGTGAAGTACTGAGATGGAGTGCCGCACGCACCTTGGACGACATGTGTGCCAGCACATGGCGGTTCCAGCAGTCTCAAAGCTTGAGTGTTACGTCATGATCCATCTAACCAAGGTGCAACCCGTTATTCTTTGTGGGGGCTCTGGCACCCGTCTGTGGCCGCTATCGCGGGCAGGTTTCCCCAAACAGTTTCTGTGCCTGACTGGGGCCGACAGCCTGTTCCAGCAAGCGGCCAAACGACTGATGGGCTTGGGTACTGGCAACATTCAAGTGGCCGATCCCTTGGTGGTGACCGGTGAAGACCATCGATTTCTGGCGGCCGAACAATTGCGCGAAATCGGCGTACCAGCAGGTGCCGCACTATTGGAGCCGGAGGCCCGAAACACCGCTCCTGCGTTGACTCTGGCCGCACTGGCTGCCGTTGAAAACGGAGCTGATCCCGTTTTGGTTGTTACCCCTGCAGATCAAACCGTGGCAGACGCTACGGCGTTCAGCAGCGCCGTACACGAAGCGATATGCCAGGCGGAAGAGGGCGCCATCGTGATCCTTGGCATCACCCCCGACCGCCCTGAAACCGGCTATGGCTATATTAAAGTCGGTATGGCGCCCACGCCCACTTTGGTGGTCGAGCGGTTTGTCGAAAAACCCGATGAGGCCACCGCCATGCAATACTTGGCAGAGGGCGGCTATTACTGGAACGCCGGCATGTTCGTGCTCAAGGCATCTGTCTGGCTCCAGGCCATCGAGAACTTCCGGCCCGACATCGCGGCTGCCACGCGTGCCGCCTGGGCCCAGCGCAGAAACGATGCCGCATTTGTGCGGCCTGGAAAGGCCGAGTTTGCCGCCATACCCAGTGACTCCATAGACTATGCCGTCATGGAGCGCTGCCCCGGAAGCCGCTTCCCCATCCGCATGGCGCCACTCGACGCAGGCTGGAGCGACTTGGGGGCCTGGGACGCCGTGTGGAGCGTATTGCCTAAAGACCTACATGGCAACGCCCATGTTGGCGACGTGCTGGCCACCGACAGTAGCAACACCTTGGTGCACGCCTCCAGCCGCCTTGTAGCCTTGGTGGGCGTTCAGAACCTGGTGGTGGTGGAAACACCCGATGCCGTGCTGGTGGCCGACCGTTCGCGCAGCCAAGATGTGAAGCACATCGTCAACGCCCTGCAGCAGAAGCAGCGCGAAGAGCACGCCCTGCACCGCAAGGTGCACCGCCCCTGGGGCTGGTACGACAGCATCGACGAAGGCGGGCGCTTCAAGGTCAAGCGCATCCAGGTCAAGCCGGGTGCCAGTCTCAGTCTGCAAAAGCATCACCACCGTGCTGAACACTGGGTGGTCGTCAGCGGGACGGCAGAAATCACCAATGGCAGCAAGGTGCTGCTTCTTACCGAAAACCAGTCCACCTATATCCCACTTGGTGAGGTACATCGCCTGGCCAACCCCGGCACCATTCCACTGGAAATCATCGAAGTGCAATCGGGCAGCTACCTGGGCGAAGACGACATCGTCCGGTTTGAAGACACCTACGGCAGAACCAACGCATGAACGTTCATCCCAAAATCTACGTCGCTGGCCACCGTGGCATGGTGGGTTCGGCCATCGTGCGCCAGTTGCTGGCTCAGGGCCATCCGACCGACCGCATCGTCACCCGCACGCATGCCGAACTCGACCTTACCGACCAGGCCGCCGTGCGCGCCTTCTTTGCGGCGGAGAAGCCCGACCAGGTCTACCTGGCCGCAGCCAAGGTGGGTGGCATCCACGCCAACAACACTTACCCGGCTGAATTCATCTATCAGAATCTGATGATGCAGGCCAACGTCATAGACGCGGCCTTCCACAATGGCGTGCAAAAGCTCTTGTTCTTGGGTTCCAGCTGCATCTATCCCAAGCTGGCGCCCCAGCCCATGCGCGAAGACGCCTTGCTCACCGGCACGCTGGAGTCCACTAACGAGCCCTACGCCATTGCCAAGATCGCTGGCATCAAGCTTTGCGAAAGCTACAACCGCCAGTATGGCGAAAGCCACGGGGTGGACTACCGCAGCGTCATGCCCACCAACCTCTACGGCACTGGCGACAATTACCACCCGGAAAACTCCCACGTCATCCCGGCGCTCATCCGCCGCTTCCACGAGGCCAAGGTTAGTAACGCTCCCAGCGTCACCATCTGGGGTACGGGCACACCGAGGCGCGAATTCCTTTATGTGGACGACATGGCTGCTGCCAGCGTGCACGTGATGAACCTCTCTAAGGCCACTTACGAGCAGCACACTCAGCCCATGCTTAGCCACATCAACGTCGGCTATGGCGAAGACGTGACCATTCTGGAAGTAGCACAAGCTGTGGCACACACCGTGGGATACAAAGGTGATATCCAGACCGACCCAAGCAAGCCAGACGGCACACCACGGAAGCTTATGGACAGCAGTCGCTTAAATGCTCTGGGTTGGCAGGCACAGACGGGACTGGCGCATGGACTGAAAGCTGCCTATGCCGACTTTCTGAAAAATTATTCTGAATAAATTTATGGATTCAAAAGTGACTGCACAAAAAGTTGCCCTCATTACAGGCATTACTGGTCAAGACGGTTCTTACCTTGCTGAATTTCTATTGGAAAAAGGCTACATCGTTCACGGCATCAAGCGACGTGCCAGCTCTTTCAATACCCAGCGTGTCGACCACATCTACCAAGACCCACACGTAGACAATGCTAACTTCAAATTGCACTATGGCGACTTGAGCGACACCAGCAACTTGATACGTATCGTCAAAGAAACACAGCCAGACGAAATCTACAACTTGGGCGCCATGAGCCACGTGGCTGTGTCATTCGAGTCCCCCGAATACACTGCCGATGTTGACGCTATCGGTACATTGCGCCTGCTGGAGGCAATCCGTATCTTGGGTCTGGAAAAGAAGACGCGCTTTTATCAGGCCAGCACCTCTGAACTGTACGGCTTGGTGCAGGAAATTCCACAGAAAGAAACTACGCCGTTCTACCCGCGCAGCCCTTACGCCGTGGCCAAGCTCTATGCCTATTGGATCGTGGTGAACTACCGGGAAGCCTACGGCATGTACGCCTGTAACGGTGTTTTGTTCAACCACGAAAGCCCACGTCGTGGTGAAACCTTCGTCACCCGCAAGATCACGCGTGGCCTAGCGAATATCGCTCAAGGGTTAGAGGATTGTCTCTATATGGGCAACCTCGACGCCTTGCGCGACTGGGGGCATGCCAAAGACTATGTGCGGATGCAGTGGATGATGTTGCAGCAAGACCAGCCAGAGGACTTCGTGATTGCCACTGGTGTGCAGTTCAGCGTGCGCCAGTTCATTCAATGGAGTGCGCAAGAACTGGGCATCACCCTGCGGTTTGAAGGCCAAGGGGTAGATGAAGTCGCCATCGTGGATAAGATCGATGGCGACAACGCAACCGCGCTCCAGGTGGGCCAGGCTATCGTCAAAATCGACCCTCGGTATTTCCGTCCTACCGAGGTCGAGACTCTGCTGGGCGACCCCTCCAAAGCCAAAGCTAAACTGGGTTGGACGCCAGAAATTACTGTGCAGCAAATGTGCGCCGAAATGGTGGCTGCAGATTTGGAAGAAGCCAAAAAACACGCCATCTTGAAACAACACGGCTATCAATCCAGCATGAGCCTCGAGTAAGGAGGAATTCAATGCAGTTGCTAAGAACGCTATGAGTTATTGCAAATAATGTTAAAAATGCGTATTTTTCAAGATAATCCTGGTGATATCTTTTTAGAGGCTGGTAGGAGCGATCAGCATTACTGGCGTGATATTTGGCGATATAAAGAGTTATTGCTTCTCCTTGTGTGGAGAGATATTCTTGTCCGTTATAAGCAAACAGTTTTTGGAGTAGCATGGGCTGTGGTTCGACCGGTAATGACCATGGTGGTATTTACGGTCATTTTCGGTAGACTGGCTAACCTACCGTCATATGATGCGCCTTATCCCCTTCTTGTGTTTGGTGGCGTGCTAGCTTGGCAATTTTTTTCCACGGCACTTGCTGATGCTGCCAATAGCGTTGTTGGTAATGCCAACATGATCTCAAAAGTTTACTTCCCTCGTGTCATTGTGCCTTTAAGCGCGCTTGTTGTCGGGTTAGTTGATTTTGGGATAACTGTTGGCATTTTCTGCGCATTGGCGATCTGGTTTGGGTATCTGCCCGATTGGCGTGTATTTTTCTTTCCTTTGTTTGTAGCATTGCTGTTTCTGCTTGCCTTTTCAGTTTCGCTTTGGTTTGCTGCGCTTAATGTTCGCTATCGAGATTTTCGTTATGTGCTGCCATTCTTACTCCAGCTGGGCTCATATGCATCGCCGGTAGGCTTTAGTAGCAGTGTTGTTCCAGAAAAATGGCAACTACTTTATGCACTTAACCCTATGGTAGGAATCATCGATGGGTTCCGGTGGTCGCTACTCCGAGGCAGCACACCGCTTGATGTAGTTAGCATTGTAACAGCTGTGGTAGTTACCCTAATTATGCTTATTCCGGGAATACGTTTCTTTAAGCAGCAGGAACGGCAATTCGCCGATGTGATTTGATCATGACCTCTAATTCTATTGACGTTCAGGGACTCTCTAAGAGTTACTTGCTCAAGCACAAACGGTCAGAAACAGTTGCGTATCAGACTTTGCGTGAAAATCTATCTCAGGCCACAGCTGATCTTTTTCGTCGTATAAAAGGTGACAAGCCAATGGCGGATGAACTCTTCTGGGCATTGCGTGATGTAAATTTCACAGTAAGGGAAGGTGAGCGCCTTGCCATCATCGGTCGTAACGGCGCAGGAAAATCCACGTTGCTCAAGATTCTCTCCCGCATCACAGAGCCCTCTTCCGGTTCCGTTCGTATTCGGGGGCGGCTTAGTAGTCTTCTCGAAGTCGGCACAGGTTTTCACCCGGAGTTGACGGGTCGGGAAAATATCTTTTTGAACGGAACAGTTCTTGGGATGACTCGTAGCGAAGTGCGTCGCAAATTCGATGCTATTGTTGACTTCTCGGAGGTGGAGCGTTTTCTCGATACGCCAGTAAAACGGTATTCTAGTGGCATGTATGTGAAGCTGGCCTTCGCAGTCTCGGCCTTTCTTGATCCTGACATCATCGTTTTGGATGAAGTGCTTTCAGTTGGTGATGCAGCTTTTCAACGTAAGAGTCAGCAGAAGATGCGGGAACTCGCCGAGGATGGAAGAACGGTCATCTTCGTTAGCCACAGTATGGGAGCCGTCAAAGCGCTGTGCAACAAAGCCATAGTCCTAACGGCGGGGGTGGCTAGTGAAAAGATGGATGTTGACAAGGCAATTGCGCACTATCTTGATAATGGGGCCTCCTCGACGAGTGTTGGGTTTCCGGTCGACAAAGGCGAAGTTCTACTTCTCGCCTTCGACCTTCTCCAACACGGTGGTCCAACCGATGAATTTGACGGTGAATTGTCGATTGAAGTGCGTATTCGCCTCTGTCTGAGAAAATTTTTGTCTGAATTCAGAGTTGGATTCTATGTGCGAACACCCCTTGGGGACACCGTGTTTCGGCACTTGGTGGCAGATTGGGATCCGACTCGCACAGCATTGAATGCTGGTACTTATGAATTGATTGGTAAAGTTCCGCCCAATTTCTTGGTGGATGGAAATTATGTTGTCGAATTTCACTGTAGTAGGTTTGGAATTCGAGACTACTTCGACAATCATGTTTCACAATTGATTCGGATTCGTCGTTCACGATATTACAACGTCACATATCCTGGGGAGGAGTCGGTTGGCGTTGTGCATCTGGATTCGGGTTGGCAAATAGCAGAGGTTGTCGGTGCCTAGAGTCTTGCTCTCCACAGTAGCACCACAGTGGCCGTTGAAGCGCCAAACTCCATCGAACAGTGGCCGGTGGGGGGCTTTCAATTTTGCCATTGACGAGCCTTGCTCTCATGCTGACGCTTGGGTCGTATTTGAGTCGCTGGATACGGCTCGTACCGTTTGCTGCCCGCCAGATCGTTTGGTTTTTGTTGCAGGAGAGCCGGGCACGATAAGCAATTACCACCCAGAGTTTCTTAGGCAATTTAGTCATGTTGTCATAAGCAACCAAAAGATAGATCACCCGCAGGTTTGGCACCGCCAGCAAGGGCAACCATGGTTTATTGAAAAATCATTTGATGAATTAATAATGATGCAGCCGATTAGGAAAACCAAGGGGGCTTGCGTCATCGTATCGGATAAAAAATTTACTCTTGGTCACAGCAAGCGACTGCAATTCGTAGATAGGCTCAAAGCATGCTTGGGTGACCGTCTTGATATATGGGGGCGCGGAATTGCCGATTTCGACTCAAAATGGGATCTGCTAAAAGACTATCGCTACGCAGTGGTCTTAGAAAATACACTAGAAGAAGATTATCTTTCCGAAAAGCTACCGGACGCATTATTGGCATTTTGCTTTCCATTCTATGCGGGATGCACAAATCTTGATCGTTATTATCCACCCGGCGCGTATGAGCAGGTTGACCTGGATAACCCCGATGGCGCTGTACAAAAGCTGCTTGCAGTGCTGGATGATGAAGAATTTTATGAGCGTGCACTCCCCAACATATTGAACTCTAGGCATGCATATTTGAACTATGAACAGTTTTTTCCGAATTTAGTCTCCATTTTGCAGAGCATATGGTCAACTTCGTGTCAAAGCTCAGAGAAAATAACGTTGATCCCGAACAAAGATTTTCTGTCTAGAGTTTCAAAACCAAGTTGTGGAGAAATTCTTATTGCATCATTTCACGACTTGGTGCGTTATTTTAAAAATCAATCGCAGAAAATTATTCGGAGGAGCGTGTGAGTTTAATTTTGAATATGAACGATACATGTCTAATCATTCGATGATTGTCTCTAAGTTGGTGGGTGGTCTGGGCAACCAGATGTTTCAGTATGCGGCTGGGCGAGCCCTATCGTTACGACTTGGAGTTCCGCTGTACATTGATCGTCGGAGTTTCAACAATGGCTATAAGCTGAGAAACTATGAGCTAGAACACTTCCAAATCGTTGCGCAGGATGCTCCCGTTGGAGTGCTCCCTACGGTTTCTGGCGATGGTTTTTTGAGTCGAGTAGTACGCCGTTGGTTAGGTAGTGGTATAAATGTTTTCTATCGGGAAAAGAGCTTTGCTTTCGATGTGGGTTTCGAGCAATTAGGCGCGAATACCTATATAGAGGGTTACTGGCAGTCCGAGCGTTACTTCTTTGATGTTAATGAGCAGATTCGGAAAGATTTCAAACTGATCGAATCGCCATCAGGCGAAAATCAGGTGTGGCTGGACAAAATCAACAACACGCTTTCGGTTTCCTTGCATGTGCGGCGTGGCGACTATGTCAGCAACCCGGTAGCAAATCAAGTTCACGGCACCTGCGGTTTAGACTATTACGTGAATGCAATCGCAGCGCTTTCTGGGCAATTGCAAGGCGATCCCGAATTTTTCGTGTTTTCGGATGATCCGGCTTGGGTGCGTGAGCATCTATCGTTCGGCCCTTACCGTCGCCACTTTATCGATCATAATGGTGCTCAGAATGGGCATGAGGATCTTCGATTGATGACCGCGTGCAAGCATAACATCATTGCGAACAGTACTTTCAGCTGGTGGGGGGCTTGGTTGAATCCCCATCCTCGCAAGATCGTCATTGCACCAGCACGCTGGTTCCGTGACGAGACAATGAATGATGCCGATCTAATACCCGAAGGATGGTTGCGGGTATGAATAAATCAGAAGCGCTTACGCACAGAGCGCCACGCATAAGTGTTGTGCTACCTGCTTATAACGCTGAGGCCTATCTGCGTGAGGCTGTTCAGAGTGTGCTCGACCAGTCATATTCCGATTTTGAACTGATTGTTCTCAATGATGGTTCGACAGATGGAACTGCTGAAATTCTAGAGTCATTCAATGACCCAAGACTTCATGTAGTGCATCAAGAAAACCTAGGCCTCGCATTGACCCTCAACAAAGGAATTGCTTTGGCTCGTGGGGAATTTATTGCCCGTCAGGATGCAGACGATGTTGCTCTGCCTGAACGTTTTGAGCGGCAAGTTGAATATTTAGATTTACATCCATCATGTGCATTGCTCGGCACTGGATCGATGATTCTCGAAGATCGACAACTGACAGCACGCAGGCACAAGCATCCCACAAATAACGGAGAGCTCCAAATGAGGCTGTTGTTTGATAGCTTCTTCGTCCATAGTTCTGTCATGCTGCGTCGCAGTGCATTGAGTCGAGTCGGTATGTATCCGACAGATCCAGAGCGGCACCCTCCGGAGGATTTCGATCTTTGGATTCGGATGGCTCGTGAGTTTGAAGTCGCCAACCTGGCTGAACCACTAGTTATGTACCGAGAGCTACCAAATAGTATCTCTCGAAGTAAAGCAGAGTTGCTGAATTGTCGAGCAGTGGCAATATCCGCTGAGAATCTGGGTGATTTGTTGGAGGAGCCATCCTCTAATCCTTGTATAAGAGATCTGATTGCGTTGCTTCGGCACTCTCCTGAGTATATGTCGGAGAGACCCGATTGGGGTGGGATGGAGCGCATTCTCAAGAGAGCACGCGATTGTCTTATTATCCGCTGGCCGAACGATAAAGACGATATTCGTACCACAGCACAACGATTGGTGGGGGCTATTCGGTTGCAAAGATTGAATAAAAGCTGGCTTGGCCAATGTGCGTCACGGGGGCGATCTTTCTTGGGTAGGTTTATCTGAATTAGGGAGCTTTTATCGTGGCGTTAATTCTTGTTCATCCTCCATCAGAGCAGGACGCAGGCATGTTTGATGCACCAGATGATGATCCTGGTCATGCCCCATGGATCGCCGTGCGGAATTTGGTGCGTGCTCGAGGCGGAGAGATTTCAACAACCTACCGTCGCCCACAAGATGTCGAGTCGGCTGATTGGGTGTGTTTCATGAATCTGCCGCACGAGTTGCAGCCAGTTTCTTTTGGCATCAGAAATATCCTTCAGCGACTACGAAGCCGTCTCCAACCACAGATGAACAACAGGACGGTTTGGGGTAGGCTAGTCAGCCACCGTAGGCAATCGCATGCTGCGCTGTTTCTATGGGAGCCCGAGGTTGTTCAACCAGAAAACTATCTGCCATTGGTGCATAAGAATTTTGCTAAGGTATTCACTTGGCACCGAGGATTGCTGGAAGCTAAGGGAGTATATCGGCCAATAATATGGCCACAAGCATCCGGCGTTCAAACGCCGAGCGGGTTGCCGTTTGGAAAACGCAAACTTCTAGTTAACTTCTCAGGTAACAAGCAATCAAAGCATCCCTTTGAGTTGTATAGCGCAAGGTTAGAAGTGATCCGCTATATGGAGAAGCATCATTTAGCGATGTTTGACCATTTCGGACCAGGCTGGAGTTCGGATTTCCCTTCGTGGCGTGGCACCGTAGAAAGTAAGCACGAAATTTACCCACTGTATCGTTACGGCCTAACGTACGAAAACATGAAATCTGTTGGTGGTTATACCACTGAGAAGGTTTTTGATTGCTTGAGAGCAGGCTGCGTACCCATCTATTGGGGTGATCCAGATATCAGCGAATTACTCCCTGAAAAAGCATTCATTGATCGCCGGCGGTTCAATTCCACGGCTGATTTGATCGAATTTTTACTGGGGCAGTCAGAGGCTGACTGGCTTGCGCAACGTACAGCGGGCCAAACATTTTTGGATGGAGATACTTTCAAGCGCTTCCTTCCGCAGTCCTTTGCTGAGAAGTTCATTGAGGGGCTAGATAAGTGACATTCAGTGTCCCAAGGGTTGACGTAGTTATCCCTGCATACAACGCGGAAAAATTTATCGAGCAAGCGTTAGAGTCTGTCGCCAAGCAAGGATCGTGTATCGCTTCCATTATCGTTATTGATGATGGGTCAACGGATAACACGGCTATCGTAGTCAAGGAATTCGCCGCACGATATTGTAATCTGCCGATTAGGTGTATTTCTCAGGCAAATGCGGGTCCATCTGAGGCACGAAACAATGGTATAACTTTGGCGAAATCTGAGTTCGTGGCTTTTCTTGATGCGGATGATGTTTGGTTGCCTGAAAAAATCTCGCGTCAACTCACACTATTTGATCAACAGTCATTACCTGATCTTGGGGTTGTTTATTGTGGATACGATTTACTAAGCGAAGAAGGTGAACGAATTAAAAACAATGGATTTAAGTTGGATCCTAGTGTTCGAGGAAACATAACTGGCAAATTAATCTATGCAAATTTAATTGCTGGAAGCGCAAGCGCTGTGCTTATCAAGCGAATTCTCTTGGATAAGGTTGGGGGCTTTGATACTAGGCTAGTATGTGCCGAGGATTGGGATTTGTGGTTGCGCCTCTCAGAAAAATGTGCATTTGACTACGTGCAAGATAATCTTGTTCTGTTGCGTCAGCATCCAAATAATTCACAGAAAAATGAGTGGAGAATGCTAGGCGGGGAGATGCTATTTCTTAATAAGCTCTATATAAAAGGTTGGATGCGTTGGTTTCATCTTGCACGAATATGGAGGAGATTGGTGTTGGGCGGCGTCTCTGCGCAGAGCCTGGATGGATTTGAATCTTGCACAGCGTTTATACGCTATCTACTCGGTGGAGTACCTATAAAAATATTTGGCATGATTCTGAAAAGCTATCTTTATGCACGCGGGCTTGTGCGAAGATTTCTTATTCTTTTGTTGAAAAACTGATATTATTAGAAGTTTGTTGATCTGAAAATACAAACATGAATAATTTAGAAAAAAATTACGGAGAAACTAATTTCATAACGGGAATGCGAGCGTATGCTGCTCTCGCTGTAGTTCTTATTCATAGTGGTGGCGCAGGGCTACGAGAGCTTGGTTTGCTTGGGAACTTTTTGGCTGACTTAGGGCGGACAGGTGTATATGTTTTCTTTGTGATATCAGGCTATTCCGTTTCCGTTTCATATAGTAAATCTCAGGCTTATTCTATTTATCTTGTTCGTCGATTGTTTCGCTTGGCTCCGATTTATTATTTTTGGTTGCTTGTGGTTGCGTTTTTGATGGGGTCGGAAAATCCAGATTTTTATAACATAGCAATGCATATGTTATTTATTAGTTTTCTGGATTATAAGATTGCAAATTCTGTACTTAGTGTTGAGTGGTCGATTGCGATAGAGGTTTTTTGGTACTTGTGTATTCCAGGCTTGGTGATTTTTGCGAAGGGTATCAATAGAGCCTTAATCCTGGTCGTGATGAGTCTTTTGTTTTATATTTTGCTTCACAAAAATCCTTGGCTTATACCAAGCATCGTTGCCGTTGATCAGAAGGATGTATATTTGGCTATGCACTACAGTCCTTTTCCATATCTATTTTCTTTCTGTCTTGGGGTTTTGCATTCATTGCTAGAATTCATTATTCTTATTTAAGCAAATTTGGTGGCATTGCATTTATTGCGAATTCCGCCTTTTTATTTGTTGCCTTGTTTGGGTTCAATGTGAATGAATATATTATCGTTTCGGTCGTGACTTGTTTGATGATAATATTTGGTGGATCTAAAAATAGCCTTTATAGAATATTTTTTATTTCTAGGCCTGTTGTTTTTGTTGGCGGGTTAAGTTATGGACTGTATTTGGCTCACGTTCCGCTGATGTGGTGTTTGGACGGGGTGGGTTATGCTAATATGGGGGCTTTTTATAAATTCATAACCATTGCAATTTTGGGCTGTTTAGTGAGTTTTTTTCTGAAGTTGTCAATTGAACTGCCGTTTGAAAAATTGGGAAGTTCAATCGTAAAAAAAATTACTGTGCGGCGCCATTAATAAAATGAAATTACCTAGCGCATGTTTTATTCTTTGTGTTAACAGGGATAACCCCTGGCTTTCATCGGCGCTTGATAGTGTATTGCTGCAAGACGATCCGGAATTTAAATTTTACATTTGCGCTAATGCATGTGAAGATAAATTATGGAATAAGTTAGAAGTTTTTGCAGCAAGTGATCGTCGTGTTAAATTAATCAGAACCCATATTGGGCAATTGGCATTTAATCTTAATCTGCTGGCTAATGAAGCGCAATGTGATTACCTAATTCGCATGGATGCAGATGATATTTGTGAACCGAATAGGCTCCGCACATTGCGGGCTGCACTAGCAGTTGATCCTGTGGACATTATGGGGTCTTCAGTCCACATAATTGATGCAGATAACAGATTGGTAGGGCGTATGTTGTTTCCTGAACAGGCCCGTGATATTAAGCGGCTGTTGCAAAAAGGAACTGCGTTTTGTCATCCGTCTGTCGCTTTGCGTAGGCAATTTTTACTTGACATGAGAGGCTATCTTGGTGGTTTTGTGTCAGAAGATACAGACTTGTGGCTGAGATCAGTCCGGTTAGGTGCGACAATGAAAAATTTACCTGACCTTTTACTACGTTATCGAATTCACGAAAATCAGTCTATCGGTTCTCGTTTGGGATATGCGGAAGTAGCGGCTCATTGGTTGCGTGAGCTTCTAATTGCGCCGAGCTGGTACACGATGAAGGGATTTTTTCTGGCGCTGATTAAGGCGTTCGCTGCACCACTTTTACCAGGTGCTCGCCGATATCACAGAATGAATGCAAAGCATTAATCATGAATCTGGCTAAGCCTAGGTTAATTTTTCTTGTATCAGTGGATTGGTTTTTTTGTTCCCATTTTCTCAGGCGAGCCATTGCAGCACGCAACGCAGGATATGAAGTGTTAGTGCTAACTGACGTCAATCTTCATGGCGATATAATTCGAAACGCTGGCTTGCAATTGTTGCCTTTATCGATTAGCAGGAATAGTGTTAATCCATTAGGCGTATTAATTTTGCTTCTGCGGATTGTGCGTGTGTATCGTCGTGAACAAGTAGACTTGATCCACCATGTAGCGCTTAAACCAATCCTTATAGGTTCCTTGGCTGCTCGCCTCGCTGGTTGCAGTAATGTGATCAATGCTGTCGTGGGTGGTGGCTACGCGTTTACATCATCTCACCCATTTGCACGTGCGCTGCGACCGCTTTTAAAGATAGGTTTGAGATTATTCTTAAATCCGCGTGGTAGTCGAGTAGTTTTTGAGAATAGCGATGACTTGGATAGCTTTACTAAAGCTGGTCTTGTGAGAAGACAAGATGCTGTATTGATACGTGGTGCTGGGTTGGATCCTCATGAATTTCAATTAGGCGGTAAAGCGCATAGTTTGCCAATTGTTGTACTTGTTGCGCGGTTACTTTGGGATAAGGGGATAGCCGAATTTGTTGAAGCTGCCAGACTGTTGCAGCGAAAAGGCTTAAAGGCGCGATTTGTCATTATTGGAGATCTCGATCCTTACAATAGAGCTTGTATTGATCAAGAGATGATAGCAGCTTGGCGAGCAGAGGGCGTGGTAGAGCTATGGGGTTTCCGATCTGATATTCCACAAGTATTGTCGGAGGCAACCATAGCTTGCTTGCCCTCTTATCGCGAAGGTTTGCCGAAGTCACTTCTCGAGGCCATGGCAGCTGGCCTGCCTTGTGTGACTACGGATGTGCCGGGGTGTAGAGAAGCAGTGCGGCATGAGGATAATGGACTGCTGATACCAGCGAAAAACGCCTCAGCGCTAGCAGATTCCATTGAACGTTTAATTCAGGACCCTGAGTCAGCTAGAAAAATGGGGCAGCGTGGTCGTGAACGCGTGGAACAAGAATTTTCAGCGCAGCATGTAAATGAATCTACCTTAGCACTTTACAGAGAAATGTTAGCCAAATGACGATACTCGTCACGGGGGCGGATGGATTTGTGGGCAAGGCTCTGTGCGAGCGGTTGCGTTACTCGGCTGTTCCTGTGTGTGGTGTTGTAAGACGTTTGAGGTCTTCGCTTCATAGCAATATGAATGTCGAAATTGGTGACATTTCAGCTGCTACGGATTGGACCTTGGCGCTAAAGGGCGTGTCACAAGTCGTTCACATGGCCGCACGCGTGCACGTGATGAAAGAGATTTCTCTGAATGCTCTTGCTGAGTTTCGGCGAATTAACGTTGATGGCACAGCAAACCTGGCGCGGCAGGCAGCTATGGCAGGAGTGCGTCGCTTTGTCTTTCTGAGCTCCATTAAGGTTAATGGCGAAAAGTCTTTTAATTATTGTCCGTTTTCCGCCAATGATGATCCTGCGCCGGAAGACGCTTATGGCATTTCCAAGTATGAAGCCGAGCAGGCGTTGTGGCAAGTTGCCGCAGAGACGGACATGGAGGTCGTAGTACTTAGGCTGCCACTTGTGTATGGCCCAGGCGTCAAAGGCAACTTTCTGCGTCTCATGCAGGCCATTGATAAACGGCGCCCTTTGCCGCTTGGCTCCATTCAAAACCAGCGCAGTCTTGTGTATCTGGGTAATTTGGTTGATGCCATTCGATTGTGCATAGCTCACCCCAAGGCTGCCGGTAAAACCTTTTTGGTCAGCGATGGGGATGATGTCTCAACGCCAGAGCTGGTTCGCAGGATCGCAGCCGCATTGGGGCGTCGGCCGTTTCTGTTGCCGGTTCCTGTGGCTTGGATGCATTGGGCTGGCCGCTTGCTTGGCAAAGAGGCTGCTGTCGACCGGTTGTTGGGCTCTTTGTGCGTGGACGTCTCACCGCTGAGGGAGGAGTTGTGTTGGACACCGCCGTACACCATGCAGGCGGGTCTTGAAGTCACGGCGCAGTGGTATCGCAAAACCAAGGCAGTCGCGTGATGCTTCGCTTTCTGGATGTTATTCTCGCAGGCCTCGCGCTATTGGCTGCCTTACCCTTGATGGCGGTGCTGTTTTTGATCGGTCTGTTTGACACCGGCGCACCCCTTTTCAGGCAGACACGTGTTGGCCGGCACCAAAAGCCATTCACGTTGGTGAAGTTCCGTACCATGCGGCCTGATACCCAATCGGTCGCCACCCACTTGGCCAACCCGGCAGCGGTGACGCCCTTGGGCGCTTTTTTACGCCGTACCAAGCTCGACGAGTTGCCGCAACTGTGGAACGTGCTCAAGGGCGAGATGAGTCTGGTGGGGCCACGGCCCTGCTTGTTCAATCAAACGGAGTTGATTGAAGAACGAGCTGCGCGAAGGGTCTTTGCTATGCGCCCTGGCATAACGGGACTGGCCCAGATCAATGGAATAGATATGTCCACCCCCAGACTGCTCGCCGAAACAGATGCCCGGATGTTGCAGTGCCTGGGACTGGCCGCGTACTTCACTTACATCATCAAGACGGTTACTGGCGCAGGCCGGGGTGATCGCATCCGGCAGAAATGATGATTAAAAAGCCGCTGTCCAAGTTGGCCGTTCCGGTGCTGGCACTGCCAAGACCGGCCAAGCGTTTAGTCGCGTTGGTTGTCGATCTCAGTTTGTGTGTGTTGACCGTCTGGCTGGCTTACTACCTGCGCCTGGGCGAGTTCATCAGCTTCGCAGGCTCAAGCGAGTGGGCACAAGGGGCCGTTTGGGCAGGTGCGGCCTCCGTTGGCATCGCGCTGCCCATCTTTGTGGTGTCTGGCCTGTACCGCGCCATCTTTCGCTACAGCGGCTGGCCAGCTTTACTGGCAGTGGCCCGCGCTGTGGGCATTTACGGCTTGCTCTATGCTTCCACCTTCACCTCCATTGGCGTGGCCGGTGTGCCCCGCACGGTGGGAATCATCCAGCCCATTTTGTTGTTGTTGTTCGTGGGCGCGTCGCGTGCTCTGGCTCGAGTCTGGCTGGGCGAACAGTACCTAAGCATACTCAAGCGCGTAGAGCGCACCAAGGTCCTGATCTACGGCGCTGGGACCACTGGTCGCCAGTTGGCCGCCGCCATTGCCAATAGCCATCAAATGCAGGTGGCCGGTTTCCTGGACGACGACGACCGCCTGTACGGCCACGTCCTCAATGGTCAGCCTATTTACAACCCGGCTGATTTGAACACCTTGGCCCCTACGCTCAATATCAGTGACGTTTTGCTGGCCATGCCGAACTTGTCGCGCAGCAGGCGTAATGAAATCCTGACTCAGATCAGCAGCGCACATGTGGCTGTCCGAACCCTGCCCAGGGTGACCGACCTGGCTCAGGGCAAAGTGAGCGTCTCGGACCTGCGCGAGCTGGACATTGACGATCTGCTCGGACGCGAACCGGTAGCGCCTAACCACATCCTGCTGGCTAAAAACATCGTTGGTAAGGTAGTGCTGGTGACCGGAGCAGGAGGCTCGATCGGAAGCGAGCTGTGTCGTCAGATTCTGGCTGTGGCTCCAGCCAAGTTGCTGCTGATTGAGCAGAGTGAATTTGCCTTGTATGCGATTCATCAGGAACTGGAAGCCAAGCTGGCTGGCCTCGAAGCGGATGCAGCGCCAGTGCTGGTGCATCTGCTCGCCTCTGTGCAGGACGATGACCGCATGCGCGAGATCATGTCGACCTGGCACCCCGACACGGTTTATCACGCCGCCGCCTACAAGCACGTGCCCTTGGTGGAGCACAACCCGGCCGCCGGCATCAAGAACAATGTGCTGGGCACGCTGCGTACAGCACGGGCTGCACTTGAGGCTGGCGTGACCGACTTTGTGCTGGTCAGCACTGACAAGGCGGTGCGCCCCACCAACGTGATGGGTGCCAGCAAGCGTCTTGCCGAGATGGCGCTGCAGGCGCTAGCGGCCCATTTCAGCTCGATTGGTAAAGGTACCAAGTTCAGCATGGTGCGCTTTGGCAACGTGCTGGGCTCTTCGGGCTCGGTGGTGCCCAGGTTTCGCCAGCAGATCTGCGATGGCGGACCCATCACACTCACACATCCCGAGGTGACACGCTATTTCATGACTATTCCAGAAGCTGCACAGTTGGTGATACAGGCCGGTGCGATGGCCAAGGGCGGTGATGTGTTCGTGCTCGACATGGGCGAACCGGTCAAGATCATCGATCTGGCGCGCCGCATGGTCGGACTCTCTGGCCTGACGGTCAAGGACGAGGATCACCCTGATGGTGACATCGAAATCGCCGTGACCGGTTTACGCCCCGGTGAAAAGCTCTACGAAGAGCTGCTGATCGGTGACGAACCCAGACCCACCGTACATCCCCGCATCATGAAAGCCCGCGAGGAGTTCATTCCATGGCCAGAGTTCGAAGCCAGACTCAGCGCTCTTGAAACCGCCCTGAACACCAACGATGTGGGTGTGATCCGCCTGATGATGCAGGAATTGGTGGCAGGCTACGCGCCCAGCGATGACATTGTTGATTGGGTGTATCTGGAGCAGGAGGGGGGTGATGTTGTTTCAGTTAGCAATAACATGGTCACGCACACGGCGAGAACAGTGGGGTAGTAGTTGTGCGCAAAATTGGCGTTGCTGAGCCCTGTGCTCAGGTGCATGACCAGCACACTGCAAAGCCCTGTGCACAGAGGTTTTTTCCGCTCTCGGGCTGTGCGCCACACGAGTGCCAGTATGCCCAGGGAAATGCTCAGGTAACCGAACAGGCCCAGTAGTCCCAACTCGGCCCAAGCATTCAGTCCGTCACTGTGGTAGTGGCCGATGACGTCTACCAACTCTGGCGCACCCAAAGCCAGGACGTGAACTCTCAAGGATTGTTTGTGCGCATCATGCCCAATGCCCAACCACGAAGGTGTCGACAGAACCTGCTCGAGTCCTGCCTGGTAGATGCCGAGTCGGATACCCACAGAGCTGTTGGCCGTAGGGCCTGCTGATGTCCTGTCAAGACCGGATTCTTGCAACATGAGGGCGATGCGTTGCAGAGGGCGGTCGCGTTCGGGAATCGCCTGGTTTCCCAGCCAGATCAAACTGACCAAAATCACCAGCAGTAGGCCAATACGCTGAGGCGTCCAGCGCCAAAGCCCGGAGCGACCACGCTCCAGCCAAACCCACGCGAGAGGCCAGACCAGCAGCAGGCCCCAGCTGCCCCGCACCCCACTTAACACCACTGTGCCCAAACTCAGCATACTGGCCAGCCACCAGAAGCGGCGCAGACCCATGGGTGCCCCCGTCAGCTGGTAGCTCAAAGCCAGCAAGGTGCAACTCAGCAAGGACAGACCGGCAACCCAAGGGATTCTGTTGGTGGGCGCGAAGTCCGCACCGCGCGTAAGCACCAGGGCCAGGGCCAGAAGCAGGCATACGGCTGTACCCGTGGCCAGGCCATGCAGGGCTGCAGATGACGTGCGGCCATATCGCATCAGCAGCCAGGTACCCACCGCGCTGATGAGCAGCCGCCATTGTGGGTGTCGCTCTGGCCACGGCCCACCCCAATACGCCGTTGGGATAGCCATCAAGACGAAGGCAGCTGCGCATGCCAGCAGCCACCATCGGGCCAAAACCAGACCGGATGACAGATCTGGCTGGTGAGCACGCTTACGACAAGCCCAGGCAGACACACTGGCCAGTACCATCAGCAACCAGGTCAAGCCTGCCGCCTTGGTGCTGATGCTTGAAAAGCCCAGCGCAACCGCTGAGGCGGTCAGGAAAGCGATTGGCGACAAGAACTGGCCTGGACCAAACATCACGGGTGGTCAACGCTCAACGGAAGAACTTCTGGAGCCGCTGGAGTTTTGAGCGACTGGCGCGCTTGGCCAGCGAGTTCTTGAGCTTTTGCCCAAATCTGGTCTTTTCCAGTGCGCGCGGGAAGAACCACAGTTTGGCCTCGAAGTCCTTGAATCGGTAGTCTTGCGGGTTAACA
>JACCDQ012172275.1_pt1 | contig 21712 bp, 17 predicted proteins | sample 7446031 | NCBI WGS metagenome assembly JACCDQ01 (sample SAMN15323442, study PRJNA562643) | freshwater metagenome | isolation source: river surface water | place: USA:Blue River Watershed | collected 2017-08-17
CAATCATTAATGCCAAAGACAACTCGTCCGGGGATTGCTCATATAGCCCTTTGGCCTTCAACAAATAAGGCAAGGCTTCTTGATAGGCCTCCTCTTTCACATAGATAATCCCCAAATTCATATACGCCTCCGCGTTATCAGCATCCATCCCGATGGCCCGGTTCAAATAGGATTTGGCCTTTTCCAAATTCCGCTCATCCCAATACCCTTTCCCCAATCCCGCACAGGTCTCCGCCGTGGGATGCATGATATACGCCCTCTCATAATCGGCTAAGGCTTCCGCCGACAAATCCAAGGCGGTCTCACATTGCGCCCGACCGTAATACGCCTCCCAATGCGTCTCATCCTCCTGGATCGACAGCGTAAACGCGTCTCGTCCCTTTTCATAATTTTTGGCGGCCAACAATTTCTGCCCCCATTCCAGCGTCGATTCCCGACAGCCCAGACAGGCCAACAAACAAATACCCCAAATGATTTTTTGCATATCCCTATGTTAATTCCCTGCAAGAAAGTGAATTACACAATAGGCCAAAAACGGAGAAGGAAATTTCAGTGACAAAATTCATCCTATTTTCCTTTGGCAAACCTTCCAGGATTGCCAAAGTTTGAGACGCATTTCGCGTCGATTGATCCTTTGACTGTAGAGACGCGATACCTCGCGTCTAAAAACCCTATCGTAAAGACGCGATACCTCGCGTCTAGTCCCTAGGCCAAAGCCCAGGGTAATGCATAAGCCCAGAATACAGTCTTGAGTAGCCCTCTTTGGCAAACCTAAATGGTTTGCCAAAGCTTGGCCCATGCACGCAAATCTCAATAGACAATATAATTACTTCAACAACAACAATGGCACCAACGACAACGCCACCCCAATAATCGCCACCGTCCAATACGTATTCATCGTCTTCTTTGCCACATTCAAAGATTCCACCTTCACCTCTTCCTGCATCAAGGCCTTGCGATACTCCGCACAATCCTTTTCCTTCTGATTGAAATAAGCAAATTCACGATCCGTCATCTGCGCAATGGGACGTGATTTCAATACCGTATACAAGCTGTCGTTACAAGGTGACACCACCGCCGACTGCCCATTGACAGACACACTTGCTACCACTAAACTAAGAACTAGGACTAATTTTTTCATGTGTTTATATTTTGTTTCGGGCAAGTAGCAGCGATCTTTTGACAGACAAGGTCAATGCAATTGGAGCGACCCGAAATGACAAGAAATTATCGATACGTGTAGAGACGCGATACCTCGCGTCTAGTCCCTAGGCTAAAGCCTAGGGATATTAATAACCCCAGGTTTTAACCTGGGGATTTTCAAAGAAAACGCACCCATAAATCTTAAACCCAAAATCCAATATTCTTTCAGCATTCCCCTTCCTCCGGACTTCGGACTCCGGACTAGTGACTAGTGACTGTCCACAGCCCACTGCCCACTGACAACTAACTTTCTGTGACAAATCAAGTCATTTCCCCAAATCCCTAAAAAACAATTCATTATGTTTAAAATCTTAAATCGAATTTATGTTCAACCAACATCGGATTTTACGCGTATTCAAGTTGATCAGTTTGTTGAAAGCCTTCCCCAACAAGTCCATCAAACGCCTCGCGCTCTCCTTAGAAGTCTCGGAGCGTAGTTGTTACCGCTATTTGGATTTATTGGCCGAACTAGGTTTTGTGGTGGAAAAGGATGCGCACAATAAGTTCTTCATCAAAGCAGAGGATTTCTCAGAACCCTTGACCAAAGAGGAAGCGACCTTGATCCACGAGACGATTGCCGTGGCTGCCAAAAACCATCCCTTGGCCGCATCCATTCTAAGTAAGTTGCCCTATTTAGATGAACAGCATACGATGGGCCAACACATCCTCTCGGGTCATTTAGCCAAACTCGTCATACAAATCAAGGAGGCGATATCCACCGAAAAACAAATCATTCTGCATAAATACCAATCGGCCAGCAGCGAAAGCATCAGCGACCGACGCGTAGAGCCGATTGGCTTTACGGCCAACTACCAATACCTCTGTGCCTATGAACCCACGGCGGCACAGAACAAATATTTCAAACTGGAACGCATGGGTGCCATTGAAATATTAGCAGAAAATCATAAATTTAAAGAAGCACATCTCCTATTGAAACCGGATGTCTTTGGTTTCAACGAGACAGGCACCAAATTCCCCATCAAGCTGAAATTAAGTATGCGGGCCATGCTCTTCCTAAAAGATGATTATCCGGCAACGGCACCTTTTTTGAAGGAACAAGCGGATGGTTCTTGGCTACTAGAAGTAGAAGTTAATAGCCTGGAGCCGGTAGAAAGGATTGTTCGAAGTATGCCAAATGAAATCATAAATATATAACGATGAAATCAATCGAAATCCCCTATGAGGAAAACATTGTTTGTCCTTTTTGCCAAAAGCTTACAGTAGACATGACCGCTGAAGATCCAGAAATTATGCCATGTGAGCATTTAGTTTATGCAGCGACAGATACAAGTTTAGAATATAGATCTGACATAATTAATTCTCTTTTTGGGATAGATCCAGAAGAAGAAAATTTCGATTTAACGCTTAATGACCTTACTGATCACGAAGACTTCGAGAAAATATTCAACGAAGGCGCATTAAAAGACTTAATTCAATTAGAGAGTTACGAACCAGCTCCTAGCTTTTTCGGAGGCTATTATGGTTATATTCAAGAGCAATAACAAGACTAATTTGGTCTACAATGGGTATGTACCCATTCCGTAACTACTTATTCAAACGAGTGATGAAGTTGAATGATTCTCTGAAAATAAACTTTGCGTACATGTGATTTACTTATTCCATTATGATGGCTTTTAATTCAGATCTGAAGAAGTAATTAAGAAAATAGATATTAAACTCAAAGCAGATAGAATTTATTTTGAGGTACCTGATAATATCAATTACGAAAAAGAACTTCTAGAATAAGACCATAAAAATGAAGAACTAATCAAAAGTCATAAATAATAAATAATCTCAGAATGGCCTGGTGTCTTTTGGGGCAAGAATGCGCTTTATGTAGATAAATTGATTTAGGGAATTATTTAATTGTTATGATCTAATGTACCTTGAATTTGAGTTTTAAATTCACAATACTTATATAATGACCTATTTTGTATTTGAACTAAAGTGTAGCGCAAGGTTCATTCAACTTTTTATTGATTTCATTTAAATCAATCAACTCTCTTTCAAACAAAATAATAAATGAATGGCAACAAATAAACATGCTTCAATTAGATACCTCGCTCTTGACAAGTGTTTCAACAACTTTGGAAGAAAGTTTTTCATTGAGGATTTAATAGAAGCTTGTAATACAGCTCTCAATGAATTTACTGGGATAGAGGATGGGGTTAAAAGACGGCAAATCTTTGATGACATTTCATTTATGGAAAGTGATCAAGGTTGGTCTATTCCTCTTGAACGACACAAGGAAGGGAAACGAGTATATTACAGGTACTCTGACATAAATTTTTCACTAAAAAATTATGGAATAAATCAGCAAGAAGCTGAACAACTAAGAGAATCACTAGGGATCATGTCTCGATTTAAGGGGCTCCCTCAGTTTGAATGGGTTGAAGAAATTCAATTAAGATTAGAAGACACCTTTAAACTAAACCGTACAAATAAGCAATCAGTAATTGGATTTGAACATAATCCGTATTTAAAGGGTCTGGAGCATATTAGTGGCTTGTTTAATGCAATTAACAATAAGCAAGTTGTAAAGATTACCTACAAATCATTCAAACAAGAATCGCCAAGCCAAACCCTCCTACATCCTTGGTATCTTAAACAATACAATAATAGATGGTTTCTATTCGGATATAATGAAAAATACAATGCTTTATCAAATTTTGCTTTGGACCGAATAATTGAATTTGAACAAACAACTCAAAGATATTTAGAGAATTTAGATATTAATTTTGAGGAATATTTTGATGATGTTGTAGGTGTTACTGTTAAAGGATCAGAAACAACCGAAAAGGTCTTAATAAAGATTAGTAATAACTTATGGCCTTATATTGAAAGTAAACCACTACATGGTTCTCAAAAAATCAAAGCATATTCAGAGATAGACACAACAATTGAACTAAGTGTTGAAATAAATTACGAATTAATTTCCCTGCTTTTTTCATACATTGATTCAATCGAAATAATTGAACCTCAAATACTTAAAGATAAATTCAAATTTCATTCAGAAAATATTTTTAATAAATACAATTAACTATGCAGATACAATGCACAGTTATGTATAATCTTTGTCATGTCAACCAGAAAAATATTTTAAATGAAAGAAATTATGAAAGAAGATATGTCTCAAATGGAAGTGCTTACCAGAAAAATTTGGAAGGCATTTGATATTCTAAGAGAGGACTTTGCTCCAGAAGAATACCATTTGTTATTATTCCTTCTTGTTTTCTACAAAAAATTGTTGAACGCTAGTGAAATATCGAGTAAGTTTCAATTAATGCAAATAATTAGGCTTAGTCAATTCAAAAACCCTAATGCAGAGTATAATTCACAATTCATCCAAATGTGTAATTATTTCGAACCACTTGTCAATAAATTAAGTGAAAAAGGGTTTAAAGAGCTTTTAGCTGTTCTATCAGAAATAGACAAGAATGAATTAAATAAAAATTTCAAAGGTATTTACGAAAATATCTTTCAGGTAATTTCATCATCTCAAGGAAGATTTTCAGACGAGGCTTTACAACCTCATGAATTGATTAAATTGATTTGGAATTTAGCAGAACCGAGCCCCAATACTAAAATATTCAACCCATTTGCAAGATTAGCTTGCTTAGGTGTTTCATTGCCTGAATACCAAAATTATTATGGGCAGGAGGGAAATTTGAAAACTTGGGCATTAGGCTTTTTGAGGTTTTTGGCTTACGAAAAGAAGGACTTTGCCAACTTTAAGCGAGAAAATTCAATTCAATCTTGGCCAGATCCCTCTGAAAAATTCGATTTAATTATTTCTATTCCTCCATTAGGAATGAGAATGGGCAATCAACTCCAAGAAATCGAACCTGATTTTAGAACAATTGAACAGTTTTTAGTAGAAAAAAGTCTACAATCGCTTAAGCCAAATGGGAAGTTGATTGCACTTTTTTCTCAGAATTTTCTATCAAGCGGACCTCATAATTATCGTCTGAGGGAACGCCTCGTAGAAGAAGATTTAATAGAGACAATCATTTCATTACCTGGGGGTATTTTGCCTAATACACATATTTCATCCGTAATAGTTGTTCTTTCAAAAGCTAAAAAATATGCCAACAAAGTGAAATTTGTTGATGCTTCAAAATATATAATTTCTAAGGGGCCTAGAGAAAAAGTTCTAAGCAATATAAATTTGATCAACTTAATTAATTCGAATAATTTCGATAATAATGTCATTAGAATTGTAGATAATGAACAAATTCGAATCAACGATTTCAACTTAAGCGTAGCCCGCTATTTTAAGAAGCAAATTGATGGAATTAAACTTGGAGAATTACTTCAAAATATAAGAGGCCAAAGAATAAATATACCCGAAACAGGCAAGCTTGTTCGTATTCGAGATCTAAAAGACGACAATTTAGATTTCAAGCTGGATATTTCCTCGGTACCAACAACTGAGTTAACCAGACCTGATTTTCTTGTAAAAGAATCCTGCTTATTACTTGCGGTAAGATGGCGAAACCTAAAGCCCACTTTTTTTGAGTATGATGGCATTCCAATTATCAGAAGTCTCGATATTCTATCATTCAAAGTCGATGAGAGTAAAGTTGATGTAGCATACCTAATTAATGAGCTACATTCCGAATATGTCCAGGAACAAATTAATAGTTACCGGATTTTTACAGTGATGCCATATATCCGAAGTGAGGATTTGATGGAAGTTGTCATAAAATTACCATCAATTCAGGAGCAAGAAGCCAAGGTTCAAGGGCTAAATGAGCTTTCTGATAAGATAAATCATTTACAAAAAGAACGGGACAACTTAGTTCATGGCAAAAACTTGATGCAGTTCAATGAATTTGCTTCTCTTAAACATACTTTAGGTAGACCTAGGCAAAATATCCTTGATTGGTCGGATAACCTTTTGGATTTTTTAAGCAAAAACGAATTTGCGTTAGAAAAATTAAATAGTGTATTCTCAGAATTCTATGAAATTGATATAATTTCTGCAGTTAAAGAGATTAAGAACGATATAAACTTCATTACAGAAGTTCTCGAAAAAGGAGAAAATGGCCTGATATTATCAGAATACCAAAAAAATGTTATTCCTCTTTCAGAGATCACTCGTATTATAAGTGGTCTATCCATTAATGGTTATAATTTCAAACTCAAGAAGATCTATTTCGAGAGTGATTTAGAAAGCGATGATATGAAGGAAAAAGGAATTTATGCCAATAAAACCCTTTTTATCACACTCCTGGACAATTTGTTGACCAATGCAAATAAGTATGCATTTGATAGTAAAGCTGATGGTAATGAAGTCATTATCAAATTAACTGAAATAGATAATTTACTTTCCATTGAAATTAAGAATAATGGAAAACCGTTTCCAAAGAACTTCGATAGAGAGAAATTTATAACCAAATATTCAACTGCAGATTCTCAAAATGGAAGCGGTTTAGGGGGGTATGATATTCACAGAATTGCATGTGATTTTAATAACCCAGATTGGACTTTAACCTTAGAGCAAGACCCGATCTTTCCTGTAAAATTTAACTTTCAATTTCCAATTATTCCAATCGCTTAATTATGGAAGATTTATATTACAACATACTCTGGATTGATGACGAACATGAAACTCTATCTGGAACCAAGGGGCGGGCAAAAAGAAATGGTATTCAACTGATACCTTTCAAATCACTAAATAATGGAATGGAAGAGTTGGAGAAAAATTATCCTTTTTATGACGGAGTTTTATTGGATGCCAAATTCTTTGAAAACGAAGATGATGAAAAAGGCTCAGAAGGAACGTATAATGTCCATAGAGCAAAGGAGAGGCTCCTTCAATTAAAGAAGAAATTTGAGATATTTATCTTAACGGGACAAGCTGAAGCATATGAGGACACAACTTTTAATCAGTCGTTCATCAATGTTTACAAAAAAGGTAGTGATGTTGAAATTGATCGTTTGTTCTTCGATATAAAAAAAGCGGCATCTAGTCAGGAGGACACACAAATCCGACATAATTATAAACGTGTATTTGATGTATGTACAGAAAAGTATATTGGAGAAATCGCAGGACAAGACTTACTAAGTCTATTAAAAGATATTGATGAGGATAAGTTAAATGAACATTTTAATACGATAAGGAAAGTATTAGAGGACATTTTTATTGCATTCAATAAATTCGATTTACTACCCTCAGAATTTGTCACACCAAGTGTTTCATTAAACGAAAGTAGCAAATTCCTTGCGGGTAAAGGAAAAGATGGTACAATCTTCACAGAAAAAGGATTTCAGCATATTGAAGGAACGCACCTTCCAAAACAAATCTCAACTTATTTACGAAGTATTTTAACAGTAGTTCAATCCGGATCGCATAGATCTGAAATTGATTTGTTTGTAAAAACCATCAAAACACCTTTCCTTTTGAAAAGCGTTTTATTTCAGCTTTTAGATTCAATTGTTTGGTTCAAAATGTATGTAGACTCCAATCCTAAAGTAAAAAATTGGGTGAACTTAAATGGAACTACCCCTGTATCTCCAACTCAATTAATTCATGGTACGGTTATTAATCTAAATTCTCAAAAAGGATACGCATTTTTAAAACCTGATGAAATCGGTGGTAATATTTTCATTTCACCACAATTAGTCAATAATCATTCCCTTATCAATGGAATGCCTATAAAGGTAGAAGCAGAAGAATACCTAGACAATCGAACAAACGAAATTAAAAAAAGGGTTAAACACATTGAATTATAAGACTTGTTCTATAGTCTCAAAATGATTTACTTCCAACAGCATAGGAAGTTGTCAACAGTTTTATAGAAAGATTGGTTCTCAGCCAGAAAATTGAAAAATTAATTATGAACGATATTATTTGTCCCAACTGTAAGAAAGCTTTCAAAGTAGATGAGGCAAGCTTTGCTAGTATATTAAAACAAGTTAGAGACCATCAGTTTGAAGAAGAATTACAAAGTCGTCTCGATCTAGCGAATAAAGAGAAAGAAAGTGCAGTACAATTAGCTGTAGCTAATACCAGAAGTGCTTTACAAGAACAGGTGGCACAAAAAGACAGGGAACTTGTAGAAATCAAGTCCAAAGCAGAATTATACTACAAAGAAAAGCTTACTCAAAAAGACACAGAAATATCCCAGTTAAAATCGCGGATTGAGAATGTGGATGTCGAGAAAGAACTTGCTGTGACCTTGGCAGTCCAAAAAGTAGAAAAGGAGAAAGATGCTTTAGAAAATGCCTTAGCTACCAAGGACCTGGAAAAGGAGAACCTAGAAAACTCACTAAAGAATCAGTTTAACACAGAACTTCAGTCCAAGGAAGCTATTATTAAATACAAGGATGAAGAGATTGCTCGTGTTAAAGAGATGAAACAAAAGCTCTCAACTAAGATGTTAGGCGAAACGCTTGAACAACATTGTGAAGTTGAGTTTAATAAGCTTCGCGCAACAGCTTTCCAAAAGGCATACTTTGAAAAAGACAATGATTCTCGATCTGGGAGCAAAGGAGATTTCATCTTTCGTGAAACTGATGAATCAGGCAATGAAATCATCTCTATCATGTTTGAAATGAAGAATGAAGGAGATGAAACCGCTACCAAGAAGAAAAATGATGATTTTTTAAAAGAGCTAGACAAAGATCGCACAGAGAAAAAATGTGAATATGCTGTTCTCGTATCCCTATTAGAATCAGAAAGTGAATTTTACAACACTGGCATCGTAGATGTTTCTCACAAATACCCAAAAATGTATGTAGTCCGACCGCAATTTTTTATTCCCATCATAACGCTTCTTCGTAATGCCGCAATGAATTCCATGCAATACAAGGCTGAATTAGCAATAGTTAAAAGTCAAAATATTGACATCACAAACTTTGAGAATAAAATGAACGCTTTTAAGGATGGTTTTGCGAGAAACTATGATTTGGCGAGTCGAAAATTTAAGGATGCTATTGACGGCATCGATAAAACGATTAAAGAGCTAGAAAAAACGAAGGCTGCCTTGTTGTCTTCTGAAAACAACCTTCGCCTGGCTAATGAGAAAACGGAAGATTTAACAATAAAGAAACTGACCTACAACAACCCTACTATGAAAGCGTTGTTTGATGAACTAAATTAGTTTCACTAGTTTGATAATATTTGAGTAAATTTCAATTTAAAGATTTAAGTAATTTATGGCAAAGCAGAAGAAAGTAGTAGCAGAGAAAGCAATTGAAGTCACCCTCTGGGAGGCAGCAAATAAATTAAGAGGTAGCGTTGAACCCGCCGAATATAAGCACGTAGTGCTAGGATTGATTTTCTTAAAATTTGCAAGTGATAAGTTTGAGGATCATCGCGCTAAATTGATAGCAGAAGGCAAAGAAAAATACATCGAAATGCCTGATTTCTACAACATGAATAATGTATTCTTTTTAGAAGAAGTCAGCAGATGGAATTACCTTATCAAAAAATCGAAGCAAAGTGATATTGCTCTATTAATTGATACGGCATTACATACTATAGAAAAGAATAACAAAGCCTTGAAGGGGGCTTTACCTGACAATTATTTTTCTAGATTAGGATTAGATATTACAAAGCTAGCTTCGTTGCTTGATACCATTAATGACATTGATACAATCAAGGACCCAAATCAAGATTTAGTAGGAAAAGTCTATGAGTACTTTTTATCAAAGTTTGCTTTGGCTGAAGGAAAAGGCAAAGGAGAATTTTACACACCCAAAAGTATCGTAAACTTAATCGCTGAAATGATCGAACCTTACAAGGGCATTATCTATGACCCTGCCTGTGGATCAGGAGGTATGTTTGTGCAGTCTATTAAGTTTATTGAAGCACACCACGGTAACAAAAAAGAAATTTCTATTTACGGTCAAGAATACACCAATACGACATATAAGTTGGCTAAGATGAACCTTGCCATACGTGGCATTAGCGGAAACTTGGGCGAAAAAGCAGCAGACACTTTTCTTGACGACCAACACAAGGACCTGAAAGCTGATTTCATTATGGCAAATCCACCCTTTAATCAAAAAGATTGGCGAGCCAGTGATGAACTAACCGACGACCCACGGTGGAGAGGATATGATCTTCCTCCGACAAGTAATGCCAATTACGCTTGGATTTTAAATATGGTTTCCAAACTCTCTGAAAATGGAGTAGCAGGGTTTATATTGGCTAACGGTGCACTTAGTGGTGGAGGTGAAGAGTATAAAATCCGAAAAAAACTGATTGAAAATAATTTGGTGGAAGCCATTTTAGTACTGCCAAGAAACTTGTTTTATACCACTGACATCAGTGTTACACTTTGGGTTGTAAACAAAAACAAAAAACCACAAATCAAAAAAGTGGGAGAGGAAACGCGAAACTACCGTGATCGTTCAACAGAAATTCTGTTTATGGACTTGCGACAATTGGGGGAACCATTTGAAAAAAAATACACCCAGTTTTCGGATGATGATATTCAAAAAGTGGTAAACACTTACCATCAATGGCAGACAAATGAAATTGAAAACATTCCCGAGTTCTGCCATTCTGCTACAAAAGATGAGGTAATAAAAAAAGATTTTTCACTTGTGCCTAGTAAATATATTGAGTTTGCAAATCGAGATGAGAACATTGATTTTGAGACAAAAATGCAAGTTTTACAATCGGAATTTGCCGAACTGCTAAATGCAGAGCAAGCATCTAGAAATGATTTACTAAGCGTATTTAAAGAATTGGGATATGAGATTAAACTATAAGCCACTTAGTAATTATATTGAGTTTTTTGATTTTAGAGCATTTAATCACGAGTCAAATTTAGACCTTGATTATATAAAAGGTATATCTTCAATTTCAAAAGACTTTGTTAAAACAAAGGCAAATTTAATCGGAGTAGTGTCTGATAATTATAAGGTAGTCGAAAGGAATTCTTTTGCATACAATCCCAATACTGCAAGAATGGGTGATAAAATTCCAATTGCATTAAATCAGACAGAGAAACCTATTTTAGTTTCCTCAATTTATCCAACCTTTAAAATCAAAAATAATAATGAATTGCTCCCAGAATTCTTATTGATGTGGTTTAAAAGACCTGAATTTGATAGATATGCAAGATTTATGAGTCACGGAAGCGCAAGAGAGGTTTTTGACATAGAAGAAATGAATGGGACTATGATACCCATTCCTCGCATAGACAAACAACGAGAAATCGTAAAAGAATACAAAAACATACAAAATCGTATAGCCCTAAACCAAAAACATATAGAAAAACTCGAAGAAACTGCAAATGCAATTTTCTCCTCATATTTAAACAATGAAGTATATAAAGAAACTCATAGGCTTGGGGATTTAATGGAAATCAAGGGTGGTTTTTCATACAATAGCGAAGATTTAGGCAAAGGGAATACCTATTTACTTGGAATGGGCTGTGTTTCATTTACAGATAGGTTTGTTGAAGATGGAATGAGACTTTACTCAGATAAAGTTCCCGATCAGCATTTAGTTAAGCCAAAAGATATAATAATAGCTACCCGTCAACAATCTGAGAATATGCCAATATTAGGATGCCCAGCAATGATACCTCCTAGTTTAAACAGAAAGAAAATGGTGATAGCGTCCAACTTATACAGAGTTGTGAATAAGTCTAAGTTGAGTAACGAAATACTCTTTCAAATTTTGAAATCACAAAAATATCAGGAACATATCAAATTACATACAAAAGGAACAACTGTTGGAATGATTACTAAGGATGCAATTGAAGATTATATTTTTTATGCACCTTCGGTAGATTTTCTTTATAGTGTTCAGAATAAAATTGATACTCTAATTCATAATGTATTTCTAAAAAGAACTGAAAACCAAAAACTTACGAAACTTAATGATTTGTTGCTTTCGAAATTAGCTACAGTAGAATAAATTCAAACCTATATATAAGCATGCAATTAAAAATCTTTAAACTTTTCTCACCTAATTAATATTTTGAATTAATGACTTAAATATACCAGATAGACAAAATTGCGGTTCAGGGTTAAATATAATAGTTGGTGAGAATAACTGTGGCAAATCAACATTGTTGGATGCGTTTCAATGCCCTAAGGTTCATTTAAATCAGATTCATTTTCTATCTCGGATATAAATGACCCTGAAAAGAAAATTGAAATAAATATTTTTACAAATGACGACAATACTTACAAAGGCTCAATGCCAAAAGCTAACAGAACTTATAGACTTGTTGCTTTCGCAATTATCAACAATAAAAATTTGAAAATGAGCATTTTAAATAACTATTCTGATTGGCTAAAAATTGACTTGCATATTCATACGAATAAAAGCAATCTAGTAAAACCAAATGATTATGATGGAGCCTTTGATTTAGCAGTTTTAAAACAAAAATTGATTGAAAATGAAGTAAAAATATTTTCACTAACTGACCACAATATCATAAATATCGAAGCTTACAAAAAATACTATGATACTTATGTAGATGGGGACCCTGTTTTGCTTGTTGGCTGCGAATTTGACATTAAGGTAAAACAAGAAGATGACACTTATTTAACTTACCACACCCTACTAATTTTCGATGAAAATACGAAAGAAAAAGCATTAGAAATAAATAATTTAATTGAAGGCCATTTTATTAAAAATAATATTTCTTTCTCTTCAAGATGTATTACCGACAATGAAATTTTCGAATTATTTAACCCATATCACTTTTTCTATATTCCTCATGCAGGAGGTCATAAAAACATAATTGAAGCTTATAAAGGTGCTGATATCAAAAAAGCCCAAGAAATGGTGCTTTTATTAGAGTGTGCTCATGAAAAAGTTAAAGAAGTTCATAAGATTAAACATAATAATGGTTTTGATAGATTAAAAGATCCTGCATTTCAAAACAAAGAAGATGAAGCATTCATAAATTTTTCTGATAATCATTGTTGTAGTATATACCCAACACCAAAAAGCGGAACCCCTCACGAATTCTATTGTATCAAAGGACAGCCTACATTTGAGTCTATTAGATTTGCTTTTATAGACGCGAAATCAAGAATTAAGAAATTTTCAGAAGTTGAAGAATTGAGAAGGTTGGACAATTTCATCCACAGCATGGAGCTGAAGAATAATTCTATTATAAAAGATTCTACCTTATACTTCAGCCCCAATTTAAATGTAATTATTGGAGGAAGATCAAGTGGTAAAAGTTTATTATTTAATATCCTTGGCAGTAAAATTGGGAATGTAAAAAACAATCTTCCGAAATACGAAATGAATGTGTCAGACTTTCTAATTAAAAGTTTTTTAGACGATGACTACAAGACAAGTATTGGTTATAATTTACAAGACATTATTTATATAAACCAAGGTGACATTGTTAATTATTTCGAGAATAATTCATTGAAGGGCTTAATCAAAGAATCAGGAAAAACCGAAGAATATAAAATTGCGTTAGAGTTCTTAAAAGAGAAAAAGAGAAATTTAACAACACTAATTGAAGGACTTGTTAATTCCTATGAGGAACTATTTGATTCAATTCATTCTAATTTTATTGTACACAGTAAAGATATTGAATCGATATTTGACCAAAGTTATTTTTTCAACCCAATTGAACAAGTCGAGGAAAAATCTTTTTCATTTCAAAATTCGTTTGACATAGTTCAGAATTTATTTGAGAATATTGAGAAATTTAAAACGAATGAAAACTGGAGCTTAACAACTGAAGAACTGGGTTTGGTTAATTCATTTAAAAAATTGATTGAATCAAAAAAATCATCGTTTCAAAACTTCAAAGCACTATACTTAAATAAGCAATCGTTTATTGATTCAGTTAACAATATCATTCGTGCAAAAAATTCATCCTTGGATTTTAAAAGCCGGGAAAAAGAAGCATCAAACCTTCGTTTAAAAACGCTAAAAAATCAAATTTTCGAATTACTTAAAACATCTTTATCAGTTGAAAAACATTGTTCTATAATTGAAAAATACAAATACAATTTTTCTCAAGAAATTCCAATAGATGAAAATGTTTCTGTTGTAATTGAAATTGAAAACAAGGAAGAAATAAAGTCAAAAATATTAGAGGGTCTAAGTGGCACTTTAATAAATAACAGTTTATTTCAAGCACTGATTCAACTTGCCACTAACAATATAAAAATTAGTTACTATCCTGATAATTCAGTAGAATGCTTTAGAAAAAAAATTAGCACTCAATTAAAAACGATTTTTGAATATTTCGATAGCCCTATTGAATATTTAAAGTACTCTGAAGAAAGCACTTCAAAAAACAATTCCCCTGGTTTTAACTCTGAAAAGTATTTGAAAACAATTTTAAAAAAAGGTAATTCGAAAATTGTATTCATTGACCAGCCTGAAGATAATTTAGGGAATAAGTTCATAACTGACAATCTCATCAATTTACTTCGTGAATTAAAATTTAAAAAGCAAATATTTTTGGTTACTCATAACCCATCTATTGTTGTTTATGGTGACGCTGAATGCATTATTATGTGCACAAATATCGAAAACAGAATAGAGTACCAACAATTTGTATTAGAAGACAAAACTCATCAAAAAGAAATTTGTAACGTCCTAGATGGTGGTCAATACATATTTGAACAAAGAGCAAGAAAGTACAATATAAAAAAACTACTACAATAATTTAAACAAAGATGGATTCAATAGTTATAAAACACATTATAGATGAAAGTGAAATAATAATAAATTTTGATTTTTCGAATGGCTCACTTCCATTTCCTTCTATCAAACTAAAGACCGATGGAGATATTGATTTAAATTCTTTAGTTATTAAATTGATTGAATTAATTGAAGAAAAGAGAACAGTGAAATGGGAATATGAAGATGCAAATTCATTATTGGAAACAAACCCCAAAGTACAACTTATCAAAGGCACTTTAGATGATATTTATTCTGTTTTTAATAAATCTTTTAACGATTCTGAAATTGATGAAGCTCAAAATCACGTTGAGCAAAATCCAGATGATCTACCCTTTTAATTTGTCCAGTTTATTTGCAAATAAACTGGACAAATGCATTATCTTTGAATGATAATAAAAACAATGAAAACAACTAAATACATAGCACTTACGATCGATAGACTTCCTAAGGGGTATGTATTCACCTATGCAGACTTTACCACTGAGGTGAACCGTAAAGAAGCAGTAATAAAAGCCCTTAATCGAATGGTGGATTCTGGCAAAATCACCAAGCTTTCCAAGGGCAAATATTACAAAGCTGAAAATACGCCTTTTGGTAAGCTTCAACCGAATCAAGCACAAGTTGTTAAAGATTTACTCGAAGAGAATGGTAAAGTCACTGGATACCTCACTGGGTACAGTATCTACAATCAATTAGGCTTAAGCACACAAGTAAGTAATACCATACAGATAGGCAAAAATCAGGTTCGCCCGAACTTTAAAAGAGACCGTTATTCCATTGCTTTTGTGAAGCAAAAAAATACCATCACCAAAGAAAATATTCCATTATTGCAGATCCTAGATGCAATTCGCTACATCAAAAAAATACCTGATGCCAATATTGAGGGATCCTGCAAGCGATTTTTAGCTATAATCAAGAACCTGACGGACAATGAAATCAATACCTTGGTTCGCTTAGCTTTAAAATACCCCCCAGCTACCCGGGCATTATTAGGCGCTTTGGCAGAGCAATTAAGACAAGATAAAATTACAGAAACTCTTTTCAAGTCATTAAACCCAATTACTAAATACAAACTAACAGGAGTAGCAAAAGTATTATCCACAACAGAAAAATGGAACATACAATGAAACTACATCAAGACATTAAATTATTTTCCGATACGCTTAGGGCTGCATCACAACACTTGGATGTCAAATTGGAATTTGTAGAAAAAGATTACTGGATTACATTAGTATTAAGTCGTTTGGCAAAAAGCAAATATGTTGATGAAGCAGTCTTTAAAGGTGGTACTTCATTATCGAAAGGATACAATTTGATTGAACGGTTTTCTGAGGATGTTGATCTTGCTATCATAAACGATAAAGGGAAGACCGGAAATGAAATTAAAAATATCATTCGTGCCATTGAAAAGGAAATTACATTCGATTTGACCGTCTTGCATATGGATGGCGTAACTAGTAAAGGTTCTAGATTCAGAAAATCGATTTTTGAATATCTCTCAATTGAAAAAGCAAATAAAAACAATAAACTCCTAGTTGAGATAAATTCGTTTGCCAACCCTTTCCCCTATAAACGATTGCCTATAAAAAGTATGGTCTTTGATTTTTTGACACAAACAAAAAATGAAACATACATTGATCAATATGATCTTCAGACCATCGAGGTAAACGTATTAAGCAAAGAACAAACGATATTGGAAAAAATGGTTTCGTTAATTCGATTTTCATTTAAGGAAAATATAGTTGAAAGCATTTCCGAAAAGATAAGGCACTTTTATGATTTATATTATCTGATGAAAAATACCGAATGCATCGAATATGTTGCGTCGGATTCATTTAAAATGGAATTTGATGCCATACTACAACACGATAGAAAAATGTTTGAAGAACCTTTAGGGTGGCAAACCAAATTAGTTTCCGAATCTCAATTAGTTAGCGATTTTTCAACCATTTGGAAACAATTAAAAGAAAAATATCAAACAGAGCTTTCCGCCTTAGCATACCGCCCAATCCCTGAAGAAAAGGATGTAGCGAGATGTTTTGAGGAATTAATAAAAAGAATTTCATGAAGTTCACAGAAGATAAACTAGAACAAGCTTTTACAGAATTGCTGGTAAACGAAGGCTATCCGCATTGCTTAGGCATCAGTGTACCGAGAGCACTTGAAGAAGTTCTCATTGAAGATGATTTAAGTGCCTATCTCTATAAACAATATGCCTCAGAAGGTATTACGCCCCAAGAGGTTCAATCAATTATTCTTCGCTTAAAAACATTGCCCGCCTCTGACTTATATGAAAGCAATAAGATCTTCTTGAATTTGCTTGCTGAAGGTTTTACTCTGAAAAGAGAAGATCGAAATCAAAAAGATATTCACATACAGCTAATTGATTATAGCGGCTTATCAAGTCATCGTGAACCAGACCCAGGCCAACTCCAGACTATCGCTGCCGAGGATGCAATTTCCTATATAGGCGACAACAATATTTACAAATTCGTTACTCAATTGGAGGTTATTGGCTCCGAAAAACGTATTCCGGATGGAATCGTATATGTCAACGGTTTACCTTTAATTGTGTTTGAGTTTAAAAGTGCAATTCGTGAAGAAGCAACTATTTACGATGCTTTCAAACAATTGACTATTCGGTATAGACGAGATATTCCCGAGCTGTTTAAATACAATGCATTTTGTGTGCTTAGCGATGGGATAAACAATAAAGCTGGCTCCTTTTTTGCACCCTACGATTTCTTTTATGCCTGGAGACGTGTGGAAGGTTTAGCTAAAGAGGTAGATGGTATTGAAAGCATATTTACGCTCATTCAGGGAATGTTTAACAAAACGCGTTTACGGGATATCATTCGGAACTTCATATACATTCCAGACAGCTCAAAGAAAAACGAAAAAATTGTCTGCCGTTACCCCCAATATTATGCTGCTCGAGCATTATTTGAAAGTATCAAAATGGCTCAAAAACCGAACGGTAATGGAAAGGGAGGAACGTACTTTGGGGCAACCGGCTGCGGCAAAAGTTTTACGATGCTTTACCTCACTCGCTTGTTGATGAAGAGTGAATATTTCGAAAGTCCTACCATTGTGTTAATAACCGACAGAACGGATCTGGATGATCAACTTTCTGGCCAATTCACTAATGCAAAAAACTTCATTGGAGACCATGTTGTTATGAGCATTGAAAGCCGTGCGCATTTACGAGAGTTACTTCAAGGTAGACAAAGCGGAGGTGTATTTTTAACAACGATACACAAATTCACTGAAGACACGGAATTACTGACTGATCGTACGAATGTGATTTGTATTTCGGATGAAGCACATAGAAGTCAAGTTAACTTAGATCAAAAAGTTAAGGTCACAGACGATGGCGTAACGAAGTCATTTGGCTTCGCCAAGTATTTACATGATTCGTTGCCTAATGCCACGTTTGTTGGCTTTACAGGCACCCCCATTGATGCCACCTTGGATGTATTTGGAAAGGTCATTGATGCCTATACGATGACAGAATCTGTCAATGATGAGATTACTGTTCGAATCGTATATGAAGGCAGGGCTGCCAAAGTTTTACTGAATAATAGCAAACTTCAAGATATTGAAGCCTATTACGCTGCATGTGCTGAAATCGGGAGTAATGAAAACCAGATAGATCGTAGCAAGCGAGAAATGGCTCAAATGTGCTCCATCATAGGTGACCCTGATCGCTTGAGAGCTGTCGCAGAAGACTTTGTTCATCACTATGAAAATCGAGTTTCAGAAGGTTCCACAGTCAAGGGTAAAGCTATGTTTGTATGTAGTACTCGGGAGATTGCCTATGAACTGTATAAGAACATTATCGAATTAAGACCTGAATGGACAGAAATTCTTGCATCTGAGGAAGGAGTAGAACTTTCTGAAAAAGACCTAAGGGAATTAAAACCCATTGAACGAATAAAGCTCATCGCAACACGAAATCAAGATGATCCAAAAGAAATGTACGATTTACTCGGAACGAAAGACGATCGGAAAGAACTGGATCGACAATTCAAAAACGAGAAATCTAATTTCAAAATCGCGATTGTAGTAGATATGTGGCTAACGGGATTTGACGTACCTTTTTTAGACAGTATTTACATTGACAAACCGATTCAGCGCCACAACTTAATTCAAACTATATCTCGGGTGAATCGCAAGTTTGAAGGAAAAGAAAAAGGATTGGTTGTGGATTATATTGGGATAAAGACCCAGATGAACCTAGCATTAAAACAATACAGCAAAGGAGAGGAAGATAATTTTGAAGACATTGCAGCTTCCATAGTCATTGTCCGTGACCATATTGATCTAATAGACAAGTTATTTCACACCTTTGACAGTACAAACTATTTTCATGGAAGTACGATTGAACAGCTGCATACCTTAAATCGAGCAGCAGAATTTGCCCAACAAAGTAAAGAATTTGAAACACGTTTTATGGGTCTAGTAAAACGACTAAAAGCGGCATATGATATTTGTGCAGGAAGTGAACAATTAACAAGTTCAGAAAGAGACACGACACATTTTTATCTAGCAGTTCGTTCAATAATCTTTAAACTAACCAAAGGAAATGCGCCAGATACGGCACAAATGAATGCAAAGGTCCGGGATATGATCAAAGAAGCATTACAAAGCGAGGGCGTGGAAGAAATATTTCGACTGGGCGATGAAGCGGAGCAAGATATTTTCGACAAAGACTATTTGGCAAAAATTGACAAAATAAAATTACCCAACACCAAAATCAAATTATTGCAGCAGCTATTATCCAAGGTAATAGGTGAAATGAAAAAAGTAAACCGAGTGAAGGGATTTGATTTTTCTAAAAAGATGGAAGTCTTAGTAGAACGCTATAATAATCGTGATGTAAATGACATCTTACGAAGCGAAGTTTATGAAGAAATGGCCAGTGCGTTAACGGATTTAATTTGGGAAGTTCATCAAGAATTTTCTGCAGGTGATGAATTAGGAATTGACTTTGAAGAAAAAGCCTTTTATGATATACTGAAAGTACTATGTGTAAAGTATGACTTTATATACCCAGAAGACAAAATGATTGAATTGGCTAAGGCTGTCAAAGAATTAATTGAAGGCCAAGCTAAGTATCCAGATTGGAATAAGCGAGATGACATTAAATCTGCATTAAAAGTTGAACTGATCCTGAAGCTTGATGAGTTTGGTTATCCTCCTGTAGACAAGGACGAAGTATATAAAGAGATTTTTGAACAGGCTGAGAATTTTAAGAAGAATAACTAACACGTTGATTTTATCAGAATGAAAAATAATGTTTTTGTACTTCGCGCGGACTTTGGGAGATATACAAGCAATTTTGAAAAAGAAGGGTATATAGGTATTGGTTGGTTTGAAGTTGACCCTAAGGATTGGGACCTGACGAATAAGGAGTTCTTAAAAGAAAAGTATCGACAAGAATTTCCTACTGACCCCAATATGCGTATGAATCAAAACGTGGGTCAAATTAATCGATTTGTAAATGAAATGAAGGTTGGAGATTTAGTCCTATCCCCATATATGGACAATCAACTTCTTGTGGGTAGAATTGAAAGTGAATTGTATTTTAAAACGGATAATTCATCACCTTACCCTTGGAGAAGATCTGTTAAATGGTTCAAAGAGAAAATTGATCGTCATACATTATCTGTTCCTTTACAAAATACATTAAGATCATCTCTTACCTGCTTTAATGTAAATTCTGCTGATGAAATCCTGATTCAATTAGGCTTATTGGATAGCAACGATGTGTTTATATCAACCGGAAAAAGTGCAGAATCACTTAGCAATTTTGAGTTGATTCGAAAGCGTTTTCTTGAATTAGATGCAACGGAATTTGAATATTTGGTTTCCTATCTGCTTCGAACACTCGGCTTCGAACCTACTCAAGAAATTGGGAAAGTTGGCGATGGTGGGATTGATTTTGAAGGAATATTGGATGTTTCAGGCATTGCGTCAATAAATCTACAAGTACAAGTCAAGAGATATGACAAAGGTGTAATTGGTGAGGAAGCAATTAAGAGTTTCAGAGGAGCATTAAAAGAGAATTTCCAAGGATGTTTCATCACACTTTCAACGTTCAACAAAAAGGCAGCAGAAAATGCAGCTGATAAAGACCGCAAAAAAATTCAATTGATCGATGGGAAAATCTTTACTGAAATCTTCATTGAGCAATATGAAAAAATCATTGATGCTATGTATAAAGATGATAATGATGATTTGGCTGGGAAGTTGAAGTTCAAGAAGTCTTTGTTACCAATATAATGCTAAAGAAATCAGCGTAATGAAAAAGAACAAAAATTTAATAGTAAGGATATTGTTATTTGCTTTGAATACTTTCTCATGGATAATTGGTTTCGCATTACTACTTACAATAACATCGTTGCTAATAAACGATAATGAATTCATCTTTCACATAAAATCAAAACATCACTTTACTTATTTATTTATAAAAAATATATTAAACATCTTAGGACCATCTTGGGCAGACCTCATGTTAAATGGAGGTGCCGTTTTACTATTTATAAAAATTTTCAAAAACTTTATTGAGATATTTATATTTGAGAAAAAAGGTTAAAATGAAAATTTAAGTCCTAATCTCTAAACTTCTTTAATTTAAGATTCACCACAATAAGATTAATGTAGTAATAATGTGAAGGCAATATTTTCTCTTATACAATTTCATAAACATCAGAAGCTGAACAGATGTCTAGAATTTTAACAACAAAAAAGCCTCAGATTTCTCTGAGGCTTTTTTGTTAGTTGGCGGTCCGGACGGGACTCGAACCCGCGACCCCATGCGTGACAGGCATGTATTCTAACCAACTGAACTACCGGACCGTCTTGTAATTG
>JACCDQ011396594.1_pt1 | contig 21699 bp, 17 predicted proteins | sample 7446031 | NCBI WGS metagenome assembly JACCDQ01 (sample SAMN15323442, study PRJNA562643) | freshwater metagenome | isolation source: river surface water | place: USA:Blue River Watershed | collected 2017-08-17
AGACCTTACATTCCCACAGAACCGTGTATGGGGATTCCAGCGTGACATCACTGTAAACCGTGAGTACAAGCCAAAGAAGGACACCATTGAGTACACCGTATTCGTAAGATTCGGCGTTCAGTGGGAAGAAGAGGATGCCATTGCATTCGCTGATGCTGGAGCAGATTCATAATCTGTAACAGAAACCTTCTGAGAGGGGTAGGGACTTCGGTCCCTACCCTTTTCTAATATCTGGTATAATTTAAACTAGGAGGTTTTCGTGTCAAATAAAACAAATAGTAAAAAAAGTTCTACATCAAATCCAAAACTATCTCCTTCATTAAAACCAGGTATCGGACCAGTAAATGATGGAGCACTAGGATCAACACTAGTAGAAGATACAAAAAGAATTGCAAAAGCAGATGATAGACCAAAGCCAGAAAAGGTAGCCATTCATTCAACAAAGAATGTAAGCTGGGATGGCGTTGGAAATGTATCCAAGGGATACAACATTGTGACTCAAGCCCAAGCCGATAAGTGGCTAACAAGAAGTCACATTAGAATGGCTACCCCACAAGAAGTAGCCCAGGAGTTTGGAAAGTAAGCATGGACATTTTGAGAATTGCCAAGAATATAGTTGATGGAAACATTGAGGTAACTCTCTTAGTTCCAGAAGATGTTTCTGGTGACTTTATTGTTACCATTACAGATTTGGCAGATCTCTCAAAGACTACCATTGAAGAAACCTTTATCGGTGGAGAAAGCTACACCACTACTTTGAGTGGAAAGTATGATAGCTCATATGTTATTGAGTTATACTCAGTAGCAGAGGCTAGAGTTGTTGTAGAAGAGACCTATGAAATTTCTAGGCCATACGTAGATCCAAACACACTTGCTGAAACAGCAACAGACATTTCAAAGATGGCCCAGCACGAAGAGCTGGCTAGAGCCATAATAGATTCAATTCTTCCAGAAGGATTTTACTACAAGAAGAAGACTCTTGAGTTAACTGGCATGGGGGCAGACTATCTGCCAATCTGGTCAGAGGTAAAAAGAGTTTTGAGTGTAACTGAGAATAACGTATTGGTAACAGATAGATCATTCGGTATTTCTTTAGACAAGACTGCAATCATAGAGCTCCAGCCAGGAGTATATAATAGGTCTGAAGGTGCTCCAATATCTCTTCCAGCAGGGGCTTCAGATTCAGACTATATTTCTTATGTCACTACAGGCTTTGTAAAGGACTGGGACTATCGGGTAGTAGTTGAGACTGGGTATACCATTGTTCCATCAGACATTAAACGTGCAACAGAATTACTTATAGAGGATATTGCATGTGGCAAGCTAGATTACTATCAGAGATATGTAAGTTCTTACAATACCGATCAGTTTAGAATTCAGTTTGACAAAGAGCTATTTAACGGAACAGGAAACCTGATTGTAGATAAGATACTATCTAAGTACTCTAAGTCTATAACAAGACTTGGAGTTCTCTAATGTCTATTTGCGAATCAACAGATTTCATATATCCACTTTTAGCAGACGTTTACTATCCAATAGTTGAGCAGGCAATTTATGGAAACGTAAAGAAGCAATGGATTCTAGACAAGAGCATTGCATCAAACTTTAATGCAGCAGGATCAGCTACAAAAGAAGACGTTACTCCAAACATAAACATTACCCAGGAGCTTTTATTAGTTGGACGAGTTCGCACAGATGTTCGCATTTCTAGCCAGGGATCTAATAACTCAATTACAAACATTGTCATTACCAATATTAGAGATAAGTTTGGCAACTCAATATACAATGAGACATCTGGTCCTAGAACAGGAAAGCCAACCATCTTTGAGATAGCTACAGTTGAACCATTCGTTGGTCCATTTGGTAGCACAGAATACTTTAAGTTAGTTGTCCGAAGATCAGAGAATCAGGCATCAGATATATGATAACTATAAACTCTGCATCATTTAATAGAGACATGGACAATATAATTAACTATGCTATTGGATATCTAGAAGGTGTTAAGGCTGGAAAGAAAACTTTTCTAGACTCTCTAGGGGCATCAGCAATTGAAGTTTTAAAACAATACATTGATACAAATGCCAGAATGAGTCCAGAGATGCTCCACCACGTGTATGAGTGGAATCAGGTTGGAAGTCCAGCAGCAAGGCTATTCGATATAACTTATACAGTTAGTAATCTAGGGCTGTCACTAAAGTCATCATTTAGCCAGTCATCTTCTATCAAGGATGGATCAAGAGTGCCATTCTATGACAAGGCAAGAATTATGGAGAACGGCATTCCAGTGACTATTAGGCCAAAGGCAGCACAGGCTCTCGCTTTTGACGTAGATGGACAAAAGGTATTTACAAAGAATCCAGTAGACGTAGATAAGCCTGGTGGAGCTGGTGTTGAAGGTGGATTCGAAAAAGCTTTTGACTCATTCTTTAACAACTACTTCTCTCAATCATTTTTGAGATCATCTGGAATTTCTCAGTACCTAGAGAATCCAGTATTATTTAAAAAGAATTTAGCTGCAGGAAAACGTAGTGGTAAGGCTGTAGGCTTTGATACAGGATTCAGATGGATAGCTAACGCAGGATTGGTAAGATAATGACTATTTATAGTAACGAAGAGCAGGTGTCTGTAGCTAACGGAAGCTATCTAATAAACACTCCAATGCTTTGGATAAATGAATATATTAAAGAGAAGCTAGCAGACTATCTTCAGATAGGTGTTCCATTTTTCCCACCATCACCAAACACTATTGACGACCTAACTGGTAGTTGGGTAGTTATCAATGATGTTAACCAGCCTTACGCAGGAATACGATGCACGTATGATAGGCTTATTAGACTTCGTAGATCTCCATTCCCACACATCAAGGGTGAGCAGCTACTCTACTATTTCTTCGCTACCTCTGATGGAGTTACAGATAAGATGATTGCTACTACAGAGCTCATCTTGAGGCTTATGGATCGTGAAGATGAAACGGCAGAAGAAATAAACAACTGGGCCAGGGGCAAGTCTTTTGGTGGATTCTCTAATCAGTTCTACTTTCACAAGTTTAGGGTTTACCAACTTGAAGAGGTAGCAGACATCATCGACTTTGGTACAGCTAGAACCTATGGCGGTAACAAGATAATCATTGAGTATGAATACCACCAAAGTGGAGAAATGACTAATAGTTCTGGTTCTTACTAAAAGGCTGGTATACTTAGTCTTGAGGAAACACGCCTTTAATCTATTAAGGAAAAAGAGGTGAAATATTATGGCATATAATCGTGGTGAAGCCAAAAACATCATCGTTGGAGCAGCAGCCCTGTTCACATACAACGCTGGTGAGCTAAACGATGCAGCACTCCCTACTCTTGTAGACGGGACTTCTATCAAGGAGTCTCTATCAGCTACTGGTAGCGGATTCACAAACGTTGGATACACATCAAACGGTCTTGAGATTCAGTTCCAGCCTGACTTCGGTGAAGTACAGGTAGACCAGGTGCTTGACGTTGCTAAGCTTTACAAGCAGGGTATGCAGGTTAACCTGAATACTACTTTTGCTGAAGCTACCCTAGATAATCTATTGTTTGCACTTGCTGGAAACTCAGATGACCTAGACCTAAACGGTGAGCTTGACGGAACTAATCCATCAAACCCTACTAACAACACTAAGTTTGCTAGCGAGAAGGTTCTTAACCTTTCAGCTGGTCAGATTGGTGAATGTCCAGTAGAGCGTGGACTAGTTGCAGTTGGTCCAGGTACAGGTGACTGTGCAGTTGGTTCAGAGCTAGAGCGTATCTATGTTGCATACCGTGCACTCTCAATTGAGAATGTTACTGTATCAGCTAAGCGTGACGCAGCAACCCAGTTTGAGGTAAGCTTCCGCTTGCTTCCAAACGGTAATGGTTCATACGGTAAGATCGTAGATCGCACTGTAACCGCTACTTCATAATTTAATAACAATTAAATAGCAGAACCGTCCAGTTTAAATACTGGGCGGTTTTGTGTTTGGTATACTATATAGATGGCAACTAAAATATACGACTCTGGAATCATAACGCTTGTCGATGGCACAGAGATTTACATCACCCCATTAAAGATAAAGTATCTCAGAGAATTCATGGATGTGTTTGAAGCGGTAAAGTCATCTAATGATGACGATGAAGCGATAGTATCAATGATTGACTGTGTAAGGGTTGCCATGAAGCAGTACTGCCCAGATATAAAGACCGTAGATGACGTAGAAGACAGCGTAGACTTAAAGACAGTTTACAAGATCCTTGACATCGCTGGCGGAATAAAGATGGAAGCCCCAGAAGAAAATACAGATAAGCCAGTATCAGAGAAGGCGGCTGAAGGAGGATCCTCTTGGGAAACTCTAGATCTTGCAAAGCTAGAAGCAGAAGCCTTTCTTCTGGGCATTTGGAAAGATTATGAAGAACTTGAGGCTTCAATGTCAATGCCAGAGATAGTAGCAACCCTAGAGGCAAGAAGGGAAATAGATTATGCAGGCAAGAAGTTTATGGCTGCAATCCAGGGTGTTGATTTAGATAAAGAATCTGGTGGAACAAGTGCACAAGATATCTGGGAAGAGAAAAAAGCCAAATTCTTTAGCGGTGGGCAAGCATCTAACTCAAATGATGTGGTATCATTACAAGGTATCAGTGCCGTAAAGAGCGGATTTGGAATAGGCATGGGCCTAGACTACGAAAAGCTTAATTAAATAATAAGCTTTATGTTATAATTGATATACCTTACAAGGAGGACAAATGACAACCACAATCAATGAAGAAAAGACTATTACACTTATTGATGGAACAGACATTAAGGTACGTCCACTAAAGATCTCATTGCTTCGCAAGTTTATGAAGAGCTTTGAGGGAATTGCAGAAGTTGCAGATGACAATGAAAAGTCTATGGATCTTCTAATGGAATGCGTACAAATTGCCCTACAGCAGTACAAGCCAGAGCTTGCCACTGACGCAGGGAAGCTGGAGGAAGTCCTAGACCTTCCAACAGTATACAAGATCGTTGAGGAAGCATCAGGCATTAAGCTTACAGATGTATCTCTTCTGAATGGTCTTGGAGCTAACTAACTAAAGAGGGTGTTATTGGATGGCTGATGATGTTCAGTCCAATATTGGAATAAATATTGATACCGATGCCGCATTGGCAAGTATCAAAAATCTCCAACGACAAATCTCAGCCTTCCAACAATCCCTGTCAAAAGGTTCAGCTGACCAGGTCTATCTTGGTAGACAGCTTCAGCAAAACTTAATAAACAATATAAATGCTACTGGCCAGTTTGCTGCCAGCATGGCAAAGATAAACACTTCTGCCGAATCCTTCACTACAGCACTTGAGAAGAACAAGCTCTCAATGGGAGAGTACTTCCGTTATGCTGGTGGAGCATCTAAGTCCTTTGGAAAACTGTTTAAGACAGAGTTTGATACAATCGGCAAGGTTGCTCGTGAACGAGTAAAAGACCTACAGACCCAATATATTAAGCTTGGTAGAGATGCCAGCGGTGCAATGCAGGCAATCAAGGTTAGGCCCCTGTCTCTTGATATGCAAAACCTTGCAACAAAGACAGCTATTGCTGCACAAAAGCAGCAGCTTCTAAACCAACTACTAAAGCAGGGCTCTACAAACCTTCTAAACTTCGGTAAGAATACTCAGTGGGCTGGTCGTCAGCTTATGGTTGGTTTTACAATTCCTCTTTCTATGCTTGGTACAGCAGCAGCTAAAACTTTCATGGACATGGAGAAGCAGGCAATTGCCTTCAAGCGTGTATATGGTGACATGTTCACTACAAGTGACCAGACAAATAAGGCCCTTGGAGAAATCAAGAAGCTTGCTGAAGAGTTTACAAAGTATGGCGTTGCCGTAGCAGACACCATGGAGCTTGCTGCAAATGCAGCTGCTGCTGGTAAGATGGGGGCAGACCTAACTGCTCAGGTAGCAGAAGCTACTAGACTAGCAGTACTAGGAAACGTAGAGCAGTCGCAAGCTCTTGAGACTACGATCTCTCTTACAAATGCTTTTGGTATTTCCACAGACAAGCTGGCTGGAAAAATCGACTTCCTGAACTCTGTTGAAAACCAAACTGTAACATCAATTGAAGACCTTACTATAGCAATTCCAAAGGCTGGTCCAGTAATTGAGCAGCTTGGTGGTAGCGTAGAAGACCTAGCATTCTTCCTTACAGCAATGAAGGAAGGTGGAATCAACGCTTCAGAAGGAGCTAACGCTCTCAAGTCTGGTCTTGCAGCAATGATTAACCCAACTGGCAAAGCAGCAGAAATGCTTGGTGGCCTTGGAATTAATCTTAAGGGCATCGTAGAGGCAAACAAGGGTGACGTAAAGAATACCGTTATTGGTTTTGCCCAGGCCCTAGATACATTAGATCCACTAAACCGTGCACGTGCAATTGAGCAGCTATTCGGTAAGTTCCAGTTTGCACGTATATCAACACTTTTCAAGAACGTTCTAGCCGAGGGTAGCCAGGCAAGTAGAGTTCTAGCATTAACAGCAGCTACATCAGAAGAGCTAGCAATCCTGTCAGAACGAGAAATGGCAAAGATTGCTGACTCACCAATGTACAAGTTCCAGAAGTCCGTAGAGGACCTTAAGGCAAAGCTTGCTCCACTAGGTGAGGCATTCCTAAAGGCAGTAACTCCAATTGTAGAGTTTGGTAGCAAGATTCTAGATAAGTTTAACAGTCTTGATGAAGGTGCTAAAAACTTTATCATTGGTCTAACCGCTGTTCTAGGTGGTATTGGTCCTATTGCAGTTATGACCTTTGGTCTATTGGCCAACGGTGTTGCCCAAATAATTAAGGGATTTGTTGCTGTAAAGTCTATCTTTAATAAGGCTGGAAGCTCATCAGTAGTTCTTGGTCAAGAAGTTAGCTACATGACCTCAGAGCAGATCCGTGCAGCATCTGTTGCAGCATCTCTTGAGCAGGTGCATGGAAAGCTTATTCAGGTATTTACATCAGAAACTAGTGCAGTAAACAGCTTAGCAAATGCTTATACAAGAGCTGTCTCAGCACAAGCAGGATTTATGGGCGGTGCAGGAGCCAAGGGCAAGAAGCCAAAGGGGTATGCATCTGGTATCGTAAGCGTTCCTGGTCCAAAGGGTGCAGGAGATATCGTACCTGCTATGCTTGCTCCTGGAGAAGCAGTTATCCCTGCCACTCTTGCAAAGAAGTACGGCGGACTAATTCAGGGAATGATTTCTGATAACATTCCTGGTTATGAAAACGGTAAATCTGGAAGCACCAGCGTTAGCACCTATGGTAATGCAACCATCTTTATGCCAGAGGAAATGAACAAGGCCCTAGATAATTCTTCAGTAAATACAAAAGAAGTTACAGCCTATCTAAAGAAGGCTGGCCGTGGAGCCATGGGCCCACTGATGATGGCCATGGCAAAGGAAATGGGGCTAAAGGTCTCAGATCCTAAGTTTAAGGCAGAGTGGAACAAGGTAGGAGATCAGCTTTCTACAACAGTCGTCACTGCTCTTGAAAAGTCTGGCAAGACAATGGTTAATGATGCAGACTTGGAAGAGATTTTAGTTCCTGCACTAAAGAAGGCAACTGCAAAGATCAATGTTGCTGGCAAGAGTCTAGGCGAAGCTTTTGATAAAACTGCTAATAATATTTACACTGCCAATAGAACTGGCTCAAGCTCAAAGAATAAGTCTGGTGCAGGAATGGGTGCTGGAGGTAGACAGGCTATCAGTAGAATGTCTTATGTATCTCTCAGAGCTAAAGCCCAGGATTATGCCATTGAGCAAAATCCAGAAATGTTTAGAAGAGAAGTAGTCCCCTCAAAGAGCCGTGGAACCAAGAGGCAGTTCCAAACCATGGGTGCTCGTGGCTGGGACCAAGGAGTTATGGCACACCTTACAAAGAGTGTAACCATGACCATGGACCAGATGCTTGCAAAGGTAAAGCCATATCTTGGAGATGTTACTGCAAGAGCAACAAGGGTTATTTTTAGAGACGTAAAGGTTTCAGCTGGACAGGCCTCTGCAGCAGCAGTAAAAGCAGCAGGAGATGGGTACGTTGAGGGTGCAAAGAAGGCAGCCAAGACAAACTCTCCATCTAGAAGAACTGCAAAGGTAGGAAAGGATACTGTTGATGGCTATGTAATTGGCCTTGAACAGGGCAAGAAGAGAGTTGCTGCATCTGGAGCTTCTACTGGTGCTTATCGTGATCCATCTACTGGAAGATTTGCAAAGGCACCAGCCCCTACGCTTCGCTCAAAGGCCTCTACAGGGGTTAGAAACTTTGTAGGTGGAATGGGGCCAGGTGGCATTGGAATGGCCGCTAGCGGCCTTATGATGGGTGCTGCGATGATGCCAGGACCTATCGGTGAGACTGCAAGTGCTCTTCAGGGTCCAATCTTTGCTGCTAGCTCTGCTTTGGCACTTGTCCCAGGACCAGCAAAGCTAGTTGTAGGTGCACTTGCTGCAGTCGGAGTTGCAGGTTTCCTAGTAAAACAAAAGTTTGATGATACCAGAAACGCTGCTATAAAGATGGCAGAAGCAACTGGTAATGGAACTAAAGCCATGGAAGAGCTTGCAAAGGCTTCTGGCAAGGCCTCAGCAGGACAGGTCATGGACCGTCGTCGTGCAAATGCTATGTCAGTTATCCCAGTTGCCGCAGGCAAGAGCGAGTTTGGGGAAAGCTTTGTAAAGACTGAAACTGGCAAGACCATGGTTTCTGGTGTTCAGAATGCTGGAGCTAACGGACAGGCACAGTTATTTAGTCAGCTTTCTGGAGCTGTATCTTCTGGAGCGATGGGGGTAGAGCAGGCAAGAAGTATTGCTTCTGCAATCGGAGCAGAGTTAGACAACTATGAGCTATCAATGGAAGTTAATGGAAAGCTTACAGAGCTATTTGGTGTTAACGGGGAGAACCTTCTAACCGATGGAATAGCCATTAGAGTTAGACTAATTCAGGAGAATACAGAAAACCTTCAGGGATCTAGCGAAAAACTTAAGAACCTTACCCCTGCTATGGATCCTGGAAGACTTGCAGGCGTAACAGCAGTAGGTGCTGGTCTTGGTGCAGCCGTTGGTGCTTTCGCTGGTGGTGTCGGTGCAATTCCAGGTGCAGCTATTGGAGCAACCATAGCAGCAACCGCAGACTCTACAATTCAGACTCTAGGAAACCTTAACAAGATAAACCAAGAGTCAGCAGCCTGGGCAACCAATGCAAAGAATGCTTTGCAGTACAACCAGGACCAGATCGACTCACTAGAGCTTGATTATGAAAAGCGTATAAACATCGCCCAGGTAGCAGGAGACCAGGCAGAAGTTGAAAGACTTATCAATGAAAGAATCGCTGGTAGACAACAACTTCTTGATGCAAATAAAGCTACAGTAGACACCATCTTAAACTCATTTAAGAGTGCTGATTTTATTAAGCAGGGATTCTTAGGTCAAGCAGTAGATGCACAGATCACAGAGAGATACAAGGGCACTGGCAAAGAGGCACTAGCTCAATCATCTCTAAATTCAATCAACGACGCTTCTGGTTCACTTGAGCAGAAGTACGTACTAAAGACCTACTTGGCCAGCGGAGACATCTCTACTGAGCAAATGACCACACTGCTTGACATGGTTGAATCTGGTGGAATAACCACTGAGGCAGGCGTTGACTTCCTAGCTAAGTACGGAGCTGGCTTTACGTCTCAGACATTAGATCTAGTGAAAATGTTTGACTCTCCAAAGCAGCAGACAGACTTCTTGATCTCGCTTTCAAAGAAAGATCCAACAGATGCACAAAAGACTCTTGACGCATTCCTAGAGATCCAAAGACTTGGTGGAACTCTTGGTGGAGACATTGACATTCTTCTTAACTACTATGAGAATAATCCAGCCCAAGCTCTTGCAGTAAAAGAAGCTATTAATACTTTGACAGCAATGAAGGGGCCACTAACCCTAGACATTGTAGCCAGCGTCATCGGTGCAGATAAGCTAAAGGCCATGAATATTGATGCTGCTTACTTTAATGCACTACCAAAATCAGATCAGCTAAACTACGTTGCTGCAGTGACTGGAATCATGAACCTCCAGGGTGATGCAGACATGATTAAGCTATGGAAGGACTGGGTTGCCAAGAATCCAGGACTCAAGGATAAGTCGTTCCCAGCATACGCTAACTACCTTGCTGGTAGACAGGTTGCTGTAACTCAGGCAGGACCAGCAACAACAAAGGCATACACTGGCGGTGGTGGCGGTGGCGGTGGAGAAAAGCCTGTAGATCTACTAAAGGAAGTTAACAAGGGCATTAGAGATGCCAAGCTAACTAAGGCTTTGTCTGCCAAGAATATCGCTCCTGGCCTTATCGACATGTTAGCATCAGCTAGCAGAAAGACACAAGATCTTTACGTTAAGTTTAAGAATAACAAGTGGGTCCTTACTCAACAGGGTAGACTACTACAGGCTGCATACAACACCAAGGTTCTGAAGGAATTCTCTGCTGCAATAACTACACAGCAAGAGGCAGCTAAGGATCAGCTACAGACTAGAAACGCTTTGGTTGCAGCTGGATTCTCATATACAGATGCTATGAGACTTGCTGCAAGAGCAGATCTTCAGGCAGCCTATGCAGCCGCAGTAGCTACAAGAGGAACTGTAGAAAGACGAAAGGCTCTAGAAGCATTCTACAGACTAGTTCGTGCAGGAGAGGCTGCAGAGGCCAGCCTAAGATCTCCAGCTGCTGTAATGGAAGAGTATCTTGAAAAGAACAAGAAGATAACCGCAGACATTCGTAACCAGAACTTAGCGATGAAGAGATTGGTTGCTTCTGGAGTATCTGTTGCAGATGCCTATCTAATGATTGAGGATGCGGAAGTTGCTGCTGCAATTGCAGGAAATAAGATCACTGATGCAAAGCTAAAAGAGGTAGCCGCCGCTGCAAAGGCTGCAAGAACCGCAATGGAGCTACTTGCATCAACAAAGGCAATTGTTACAGAAAATGAAGAGTTTGGCAATCAGACAGAGGTTGTCAAGAGACTAAATATTAGCCAGTATTCAGACGCTCAGCGTAAGGCTATTATGGATGATGTAAACCTTCAAAAGATGTATCTTGCAAATCCATTTAGTGATGCATTCGTAACAGCTCTTGAAAATGCAGTTAAGAAGGGGCAGTACGAAATAGATGTCAACAACCTAACTGTTGAGGGCATGGAGAAGAACTTCCAAGATGCATTCGATATGGCAATGGAGAGAGTCAACGCTCAAGAGACAAAGATCAACCTAGCCTTTGACACAAAGACTAAGGGTGACAAGGCTATTGCAGATATAGCAGAAGCAAGCATCTCTAACTACAACTACCAGATCGATGATCTAGAAGCTAGCCTAAAGCCAATTGAAGATGCTGAAAACAAGATCAATGAGAAGTATGACAAGCGAATCAAGGCTCTTGATGCAGTAGCTGCGGCAAATGAAAAGATTGCAAGACAGCAGCAGCAGCAGCTAGGCATTGCAGATGCAATTACTCGTGGTGACATCGCAGCAGCAGCGTCAGCAATGCAAGAAGCTCGTGCAGCAGAGGCCTCAGCATCGATTGCTGATCAGAAAACAGCTCTTGAAAAGAATAAAGAGCTATCTATCGCAGCACTTGTAAATGCTCAGGGTCTAACTAGAACTGAGGTTGAGGCTAAGATTAAGGATCTTAAGGACAAGATCTTTGAGATAGAGGAAAATGCTCTAGAGCCAGCTAACAGAAGAATAGAATTAGCTGAGCGTGAGCGTGACCTAGCTCTTGAGATTTGGGGTATTGAGAAGGAACGTCTAGAAAGAGCAAGAAACCTAGTTGATCTTGCAAAGACTGATCAGGACAAGTATAAAGAAGCTCTAGGTGTTGCCGAAGGCTACGCAATGACTTTGGTTGAAAAGTATGCAAATGGTGGAAACATTGTTGCTTCAACAATTGACCCACGTCTTGGAGACGGAAACGCTACTCCTGCTCCAGAAGAGACTACAACCACTACTACTACAACCAAGTCTCCAACTACAACTAGGGGTGCTACTACAACTACAAAGAAGGCCACAGCCACCACGACTACAAAGAAGGCCACAGCTACCACAACAACAAAGAAGGCTACCACAACAACAAAGAAGGCTACCACAACAACAAAGAAGCCGATTTTCACAACAAAGAAGCCAATGTCTGGGGTTAACGTTGGTCCAAATGCAGGTGCTAGCGAATGGAACCTCATTGGCAATGTTGTAAACAATGTTGGAGCTACCATTGGAAATGCTCTCGGTGCCGTAGGAAGCTGGTTCGGAGGCCTATTCAAGGCCGAGGGCGGAATGATCCCAGCTAGACTATCTGTTGGTGGAATGGTTCCAAACTACTTTGCAGCAGGAGGATTTGCCAGAGGCACAGACACGATTCCAGCTATGCTTACTCCTGGAGAATTTGTTGTAAAGAAATTTGCGGTAGATAACTTTGGTGCAGACAATCTAAAGGCTATAAATAACGGAACATTCTCTGGCGGTTCAGTGTATAATTATGATGTAAACATTAATGTTAGATCTGAAGCAAATGTTGATGACATTGCTAGAACAGTAATAGCAGAAATAAAGAGAGTTGACTCTCAACGAATCAGAGGAAATAGATTTAATGGCTAATACTGCTGCTTATATGGCTGGTAGACAAAAGTATCAAAGACCACAGGGAATGCTTTGGTCAGAAAACTCTGGCACCCTTGTTCTAACTAACCCATCAGACACAGAGAGCCTCCAGACTTATATTCCAGTTGGTTACGAGATTGGTGCGTCAACTGGATCCTTGTCAGCATCTGAAGATGACTACTTAAATAGTTTTCTGATCCTTACAGATGACAATAGAAAAGAATTCAAATTCAATACAACTAGAATTGAAAATAGAGAGCGTATGATTAATGGTCGTATGCGTTCATACCATGTTGCCGATAAGCTCAGTATATCAACTTCTTGGAGCAATATTCCATCTAGATCTCATAAAGAGCTTCCTAATTTTTCTCTGACAACAGTTGCAAACCAAAATCCAGAATTGCCAAATGTATCCACTATCGGCAAGGCCACAAATAGCGGAAACCCATCTTTTGAGTACACGACTGATGGTGGTGCAGGAGGGGCAGAGCTTCTTAACTGGTATGAAAATCACAAGGGATCTTTTTGGGTATATCTTTCCTATGACAAGTACCAGAACTTTGGAGACACTGCAGAGGCAAAGACACGCATGAATCAGTATGGCCAAGTCCTAGAAATGTTTATCTCTAATTTTGAATACTCAGTCACAAAGCGTGGTGGGCTGTATGACTTTTGGGACGTATCTGTTACTCTAGAAGAGGTTTAAATGTTTAACAACTCAGATCTAAAAACCCATCTAGAGACATCAACGACAATCTTAAATGATTCAGTAGTTGTCGCTGAGTGGAACATGAATATTGCTGAAAATATTTATAAGGTTGGAAACTATAGATATAGACCAACTGAAATTTCTTCTCCATACAAAGTACTTGCAAACGAGTTCGATGAAGATGATTCTGGATATTTATATACAGAAGCTACCTCAGCCGATGTTAAAATCGATGGTGGATTAGATACCGATGATGTCCCATTAGCTTTTGTTTCAAAGAAGCAAAAAGAAGAATTGCTTTACTCTTTAGAAGATTGCTTTTACAGGTTTAGACCACGCTCTGGAATTAACAAGCTTAGGTATCTAGAGACCGCCAATCAGTTTGTTCACTATACAAATGCTGAGATGGCAAATCGTCCACGGTACTACATGTCAGATAAGAATGATTCATTTAAGTACTGGACATCCTATAGGACTGAGACTACCTACAAGTATGAGATGCCTAACGGAACAGTCTCTTACGGTGCTAATCCACAATACTCATATTATGACAACACTGGAGAGTTGGTATTTGCCAATGGTTCAGCATTCTCAAATAATGAAAGAGGTATTGCGACTAATAGGCTGGGGACTGGCAATGAGTTTATAATAGACGATACAGCCCCATTCATTGTTTACTGGAATAAGATGCCAGCAAACAGGATAGTTCTCAAGATGCAGACCAACGTGGGCAGTGTTGACCTTGGTCCATTTGGAAGTTCTTCTGGGGAAATTCAGGATCCATTCTATGGATTTGAGAATCAGACTACTCCAATTCGATGGAAGGTCCAGTACCTAAAGGACACACAGTGGATCGATGCCATAAGCTTTGATAGCAACTCATCAAGATTTGACGGCACCTCAATCATCAAGCATGATGGTTACGTAGAGCTAGCCTATGGCCTGGTAGTACCAGAAGACTATAAAGATATTTTTATCCATGCTGGAGAGTATGCATCGTCATTTCCTCTACCAGTACAGGCTGCTAATGGATATGCTTACCTACTAAAGACATCAGACTCAGACATTGGAACTTATCACATATATGTAAACTCTACTGTCGGGTATCAGACATTCAAGCCAAAGTATGAATGGTTCTTATCAGAAGAGACTGTTAACAACCAGACTAGATTTGTCACAGACTTTACCAATGCTCCCAGCTTCACAGATCCGACAATTAATGAAACCAGCTACAGAGAGTTTCAGTACATTTCTGGCCTGAGACTTGTAGCAGAGACAATGAATAAGTTTGACTCAACACTAGACCTAATCGAAATGTCTCCAAGACTAGTCTCTGACATCACTAGTAGAGTTTCTGAATTTTCTGTTAACAAGATTGCTTCAGATCTAGGTATCAGTGGTATGCCAGTAGGCCAGCTTTTGGCATCTACTGGAGCTCTGTCAATCTTTGACTACGACCAGGCATGGAACCCAAACAACGATAGCAGCATAATTAAAGACTATGTATCAAATAACTTACAGATTAAGTTCTACGATGCAATTCTTGATGTAAATGGTTACGACTACTTTGTCCCAATTAAGACTTTGTACTCTGAGGGGTTCCCAGAGGCAGATGCAACTAATAGGCAGGTATCCCTAAAGCTGCGAGACCTATTCTTTTACTTTGAGTCAATGACAGCTCCACAAATAATAATTAAGAATGCCTCAATTAGCTATGCTGTATCAATGGTGTTAGACTCAATTGGTTTTTCAAACTACATGTTTAAAAGAGTTCCAGGAGAAAAGGAACCAATAATTCCTTACTTCTTTATTGCTCCAGACATGAGCGTAGCAGAGGTTCTTAATGAGCTAGCTTTGTCTACACAAAGTGCCATGTTCTTTGACGAGTATAATAACTTTGTAATGATGAGTAAAAATTACATCATGCCAACAGCAGAAGAGCGAGCTACAGATATAGTTCTTTATGGATCTAATGACTTTGCAGATAATGGAGTTTTAGAAAATGCCAAGGTAGGAACTTATCCTCTAGCCAACATTATTGAGGCAAGCTCTCAAGATAACAAAGTATTTAATGATGGTAAAATCCTATATACCTCTAGATCTATAGAAAGATCTTACGGCACAGTACAGCAGGCAACAGTAATTGACCAAGACAAAACTTGGATATATAAGCCAGTACTTCTATGGGAAGTATCTGGAACAGAGAATGTAAAGTCTGTCGATGGTAAAATAGATAATCAGTCTAGTTATGCTCTAAGTGCCATCCCACTAAATTCTAATCTAACAGCAAGCGTTCCAGAGGTTGTAGACTTTAAGATTGTAAACAACACGATGGACCTTGGAGAAGGCGTTTATTGGCTAAGCAGATACAATGGATACTTTTATGGCAATGGCGAGATAATTAAGTATGATGCTGTGCAGTACAGCGTACCAGGAATTTCACTCATCGATCCAGAGAATCCAAATATTGATGGCAATAACGTTTGGATAACAAGTACTCAAGAATATTACAACTACTTCTCTCAGATACCATTCAATGGCAAGATTTACCCTACAGGACTTGTAAGAATTTACTGCGAACCAAACTATGAGAAGACTGGAGAGATAGTTCAGCTAAAGAATGGTGCAGTTTCAAAGCATGGTCGTGGCCAGTTTGGAACAGATATAATAGATCACTCGTCTGGACTGTCTGACCACTGGTCAAGCGATGAGAACATTCGTGGAATAGAGATGAAGTCTGACCTACTATTCAATGATTCTTCACAGTCAATAGAGGTTACAGTTTCGTCAGTATCTACAACGTTTACTACATCAGACGTAAGCCTAATAAAGATTGGCCAGATAGTAACAATATATGATTCTGCTGCAGAAGACTGGGCATCAACAACAAAAGACAAGACTGTAAGAGTTCTCACAGTCAATAGAGTCAAGGATACCCTAACAAACCTCTATAGCTTCACAGTCAGTGACGCACCAGATACACAGCTAGAGTCTAAGCTTATTCGGCTTACAGTAGACCCAATGGTTGAGGTTGGGCTTGCTGGAACAGTTATGGCAAAAAATTCTTCGATAACAACTAAGTCTATTGCTCAAAAAACAACTAGAAATGGTATCATCAGAAACTTTCTGAGTGCTCAGTATTCTAGCGAATCTGTTGTAGCAGGAATGAAGACAACTATTCCAGGAACTATTCAGTCCTCTGCACTTGTGATGAATGGTCCATCTTTGGCTACAGACTATACCCCAATTGACTTTGTATCATATGTATACAAGCCGCTATCAAGCAGCTTTAGACATTTTGGAACTAGAGCAAGAATTATTGGCAAGGTAGAGAGCACAGAGACAAAGGCTCAAAGCCCAACTGGATCATCTCTATACTATACAGCAACAGACACCACAACATCAAACAATAGCATAACAGTCTCTGGAGCCTCTGGAGGATTAGGTGTTCTGCTAAATCCAGAGAATAACAACGGATACTACTTTGAGATCGTTGCTTTGACAGATAACAATGTTGAGTCCTATGGTGGAAATGCTGATATTCAAAACGTTGTCTTTTATAAGATTATGAAGGATTCTGATTCGTCAAAGGCAGTGCCAGTAAAGCTTTGGGGAGGCCTTTCTCAAATCATTGTGGATGATGGAAGATTTACGGGGCAGGCAAGAGTAACTGGAGAAGAGACCCCAACAGTATACGACCTAGCAGTAGAGTACGAGGATATCGGAAGCTTTAGACGATTCTACCTTTACATCAACAACAAGATTATAGCAAGCGTAGACGACACGTCCCCTCTAGAAATCTATAACAACATGGCTCTATTTGTTAGAGGTGCCTCAAGACTTATGTTTGAGAACGTTTACGCTCTGTCTGCAAACTACTCTCAGAATTCAGTGTCTGTTCTGAATACACCAGCAAGTTCGGTGTACGATGATGAGGAGATCACCGCTAATGAGTCGTTCAAGAAGTATGCTATGAGCGGCATCATCAAGTCTACATACCTATCTGGCATAAGCTCATCTGAGCCACCAAAGTATTCCATGTATTTTGAAGAATTTGGAACAATAATGAGAGAGGCATCATACTTTAACATAAAGTACGACAAGGCCTATCCAGCACTATACGCAAAGCTTTCTCCAACGTATAACCGAATTAAGGGTTATACCGTATCTGGGTTTGTGGCTAATGCGTATGGAGCAGAGTTCTTAATCTTTAACTCTACAGACACCATTCTAAACCTTGACTCTACAAGTGGTAACTATCTTAGAATTCAGGGGGTAACATTTACAGCAGAATCAGATAACGAGATTACCGTAGATGACTACTTCTCAAAGTTAAGCGACTTCTCTAAGCCAGTATACGTTTCAGAGTCACGAGTAATATCTCCTGATGCAGCTGCACTTCAATACTATGACATCAAGTCAAGCAGAACTACTTATGGTAGAAATCAGTTTACCTTGGATACGACTTATGTCCAGAACTATGATGATGCAAACGATCTATTGGGCTGGATGATTAATAAGGTTATGAAGCCTAGGAAGTCCGTAGGACTAAAGATATTCTCTAACCCAATGATTCAGCTAGGCGACATAGTAAGTCTTTACATGAAGGACAATGATGGCGTAGATGTCATAGCTCCTGAAGGATCTAGATTTGTAGTGTACAATATAGATTATTCAAAGGCTAACTCAGGACCTTCGATGACCCTATACTTAAGTCAGGTGGTTTAGCATGGTAACAGCATTACCAAACATTCCAGTGCCATTATCGTCAGTTACGAACTACTCAAAGGCTGCTGGCAAGGATATCATTCTTCTTGACGAAGCTACTGTGCCAATTGACAATATGGCAAATCTGCTATTTGAAGATATCGGTGGTCAAGAGATTATTGGCATCTCAAGACATGATACTGTAAATGGTCAAAATCTAGAGTATACCCCAATCAAAAATCTTTCAGGCATTCTATCACAATACAATCCTCAGAATATTATTCCGACTCCAGATACTTCAGAAGCCTACTTTAGAAACTTCCCAATTAGACTAAGTGCGTACTTGGTAGAATATCCAGATGGTACGGGACCAAATGGAGAATCAATCTATATAGACCAGGCAACTGGAGACCTAGTAATTAACTTTATTAACCTTCCAGATGAAGAAGAGGTTCAAGTTCAGATCCTCAATTCTGGCACTATCATTACTGATATAATAGAGACATCATGATTACTAATACTGGAAAAGAAATTATAGCTAAGTACCTTATTGGCCAAGCCCCTGCATATGCATCGTATCTAGCATTTGGGTGTGGACCAAAACCACTTTCCAGTTCAGACTCTCACGACTATCCATCCTATGCGGTAAAGAATTCGCTAGACTTTGAGATGTTTAGATCTCAAATAACTTCTCGTGGATATGTTACTGAAGATGGTCTGTCTTACGTTGTGCTAACTGCTGAGCTTCCTACAGAAGAGCGTTACGAAATAACAGAGATTGGCGTATACTCTGCAGGATCTAATCCAGCAGCAAACGCAAACAATAGCAGAGTCCTTTATGCTTTTACAGAGAATGAAAACTGGGAGTATCACACTGAGACCTCAGCGGTAACTTTGACAAAGTATACAGACCCACTACATACAGATGCCAACTATACCATAGCTACTACAGACAAGGTGTTTCAGACTAATGCTAACAACCTTACATTCTCATCAGCTCAGAGAAATCTGAGATACGAAAAGCCAAGATTCTTAAATAACACAGTCTTGATGTCTGGAGATGTCTCTGACTTAGTGACTAGTTCATTAATTACTGACATAACTTCAGATGGAACCAACGTCATAGTCACTACAGAGATTCCTCATAAGCTAAGAGTTGGAGAACTAATTACCATATCTGGCGTTACTCCAGCACAGTACAATATGTCTAATAAGATAATTACTGCTATAACTACAAACACTATTACTATAGCTAGCACAGCTACTGGGGCATATACTTCTGGTGGATCTGTAGCCTTCCCAAGACTAATAGTTAAGTCTGGGAACCACATTCACCTATCTAGCAATGGGCTAAATCTTTCTAAGAACGCTCCAGCAGATGAACTAAGAATTGCCTTCTCCGTTATCAGCAAGGTAGGCACTAGCACGACAAACCCATCAGCTGTTAGACTAATGGTAGAATTCTCTACTAGTGATGCCTCAGATTCTGGGGAACATGCTAGATTAGAGATTGATGCCTCAGACAATCTTGGCAAATATGACTTTGATGTAAATAGATACTACGTTGAAAACAAGCAGCTACAGGACCTAACTATGACAAGCTCATTTAACTGGGCAGATGTTTCAGTAGTTAAGGTGTATGCATCAGTGCTAAATGGCTCTGGAGTGCCTACAAGTGATTACTATGTATCGCTAGACGCAATTAGACTTGAGAACTTGAACACAGTTAATCCACTGTATGGAATGACTGGCTATACCGCTGTAAAGAATACAGCAGGCACAACAGTTCTTAAAGACATTAACACCTCTAACGTTGCAGAGTTTAGATTTGCCCTGGATGTATCATAATGGCTATTAAAAAAGTTATTATTAGCAAGAACGATCTTCCACCAATTAGTGCTAATGACAATTCTTATCGTGTAAGATTTAGAGTCGTCCAGGGGCAAAGAACTTCTCACTGGTCACCAATAAATATTGTTCCTGGAAACAACGCTCCAATTGTAAGCCAGGTATCTATTGCTGTAGATAGTGTAAACAATACTGTGACTGCAGTATGGTCTCCACCAGCAAGCTATGACATAGATACAGTCTATGTTTACGTTAGGTGGACAGATAGTGCTCAGCCAACACTTCCATATGAGTGGACTTATGTTGCCAAAGTCTCAAGTACAACCTATGCTACTGTGATCCCAACAATCGTGCAGCTTAATAGCACTACGTCTTTTACCCCAACACATGTTGAGATTGCGGTTCAGGTTCCTACATATCCTAGAACTAGAAGTACAGACGCTGAGCTTTTTAGTTCAGACCCAAAGCCACTTTAATGCTATAATAGAGGTACTATGTCAAAACTATCATTGCCACAAAGAGGGCAGCCAATAGATCTAGCCTACATCTACGATATTGCTAAAACAGTTAATGATATCGCATCGCAGGTGTCACCATCAACTTCTAAGACCGTTAGCATTGATACTGTAAGTGCTGGCACTCAAAACATCAAGGCATCAGAAGCAAAGATCATTGGTGGATACATTGAGGTATATAACAATACAACTGTGTCTACTGGAAATGAAAAGAGCTTTGTCTATAACTTCCCAGACGATTATAAGTATGCTCCAATAGTAACGGCCACTCCAGTTAATAATGGAAACACTGCTGCAGGAAAGAACGTTACTGTAGTTATTAAGTCAGTAACAACTTCTAGAGTAGAAGGATACATCACGGTCAACACTAGTGGTGAGGTAACTCTAGGAGTAAACCTAATCATTATCGGCGTTCCAAACTAAGAGGTATAGATGTCTATCAAAAAGGGTAGCATTGAGAACGAAGGATACAACCAGGCCCCAGTAATTCCAGGGAATAAAAAGGTTTGGTTTTTAAATGGAGACTTAGTAAGAGTTCACCATCTCAATCGATCTAACGGAATCATGTCCGTATATAACATTATCAAAGACCAGATTGAAAGCTGTCTTATTAGTGATTTTAAAAAGAATCGTGAGAAGGCCTATACTGTAGGAGAAACTGCAGACCTAATCAATCGCCACAAGAAGTACCTCCCGTCTCTGATGAAGAGAGGTGTAATCCCATTCCCTACTGGATCTCAAAAGGGTGGTGCCAGAGGTTGGCAGGTAAGAAGTTATTACTCAGAGTCGCAAGTTAGAGAAATCCGTGATATACTTGCTACCTACCACATCGGTAGGCCAAGACTAGATAAGTTAATCACTAACGACATTACACCATCGAAACAAGAGTTGACAAGACGTATGGGCGATGGTATACTAACTTATACAAGAACAGAAGATGGCAGATTTATCCCCATCTGGGGTGAATCAATTTAATTAAGAGGTATGGGTATGGACGAGACAAAAGTAAACGTAGCACTGGGCTACACACTAAACCTAGGTAACTTTCAATCATTACGTATTGACCTAGGAGTACAAGACTCCAAACGAGATGGCGAGACCACTAGCGAAGCTTTTGATCGCATCTATGCGTTTGTTGAGGCTAAGCTTCACGATAAGATTAAAGAGAATCAAGAAGACTAATGGCTGTAGAACGCAAAGACCGCATGGCTTTGCTCTCTCGCTATAGCAAGTTGCATACTGCTAAGTATGAGGAAAAGCCTTTATTAAATCTAAACGTAGAGC
>JACCDQ010107390.1_pt1 | contig 21694 bp, 19 predicted proteins | sample 7446031 | NCBI WGS metagenome assembly JACCDQ01 (sample SAMN15323442, study PRJNA562643) | freshwater metagenome | isolation source: river surface water | place: USA:Blue River Watershed | collected 2017-08-17
AACCGGAATCTAAAATTCTATCCATTGAACTACGGGAACATTATTTCTGCAAAGTTATAAAAATTTTCTGCATCGTTTTAAACCTTTTCTACTCTTATTCATCCAAATTATACAAAGCCAGAAAAACTATTCATCTTAAAAACAGCATTCAACCATGAAAACTTCAATCAAATTACTCGGATTTGCTCTTGCACTTATCACATTTTCAAACATTGATGTAAATGCCCAAAGCCGCCAAGACCGTCGTGAAGATGTGCGTGACCGTCGTGAAGATGTGCAAGATAAACGTGAAGACCGAAAAGATAAGGCCGAAGACCGCCGTGACCGTGCCGAAGACGTGCGTGATGCCAAGGAGGATATCAGAGATGCTCGCCATAATGGTGGCAGAAAAGATAAATTAGAGGACATTCGTGATGCCAAAGAAGACGTGCGTGATGCAAAAGAAGATGTAAGAGATAGACGTGAAGACAGAAAAGATAAAGCCGAAAATGACGTGACCGCAAAGAAGACCGCCGTGACCGTCGTCGTGGGACTTGGTAAAATATTTCGAGTAAAATAATCAATCGTCTAAAATTAGAGATGATTGACAAAAAGAACCTTCTGATTTGAATGGAGTGTTGTTTGCAACCCCAATCAAAATCAGAAGGTTTTTTTGTTTATTTTTTAGTAAAACTACCAATCTTATGTAGTAACAGTAGTTACTTTTGACAAGTAAAAATTAGAAACAAGCAGAACAACCAGCATCACAAGTGGAGTAATAACATTAGGAGTAGGGTCACCAGCGTTGATGTGTGCAATGGATGCCGAAACAAAAGTAATGATAAAACCCGCATACGCCCATTCTTTGATTTTGGTAGGAATCTGCGGTATGAGCAATATCAATGCTCCGATTATCTTAGCAATACCCAATTCGACACGGAAGAAATCAGGAAATCCCATGTGTTTGAATCCTTCAACTATTTGTGGATTGGTAAAATAACTGTAACCGCTAAAAAGCATCATCGCACCAATAACCCCTGTGCTGACCCAATAAATAATTTTGTCTTTTTTCATTTCGGAATTTAGTTTAGAATATTTCTACAAACTTATTTATATTTGCTATATATCTGATAGTACTATACTTCTGTATAGCACTATCATTTAAGATAGTATTACTAAAAAGATACAATTATGACAGAATGTAAGGAACAACATAATCCAGAAGAGTGTACTAAAATGATTGTACCCGTGCGAGACGCCTTAGAAATATTGAATGGAAAATGGAAGTTACCAATTATTCTTTCATTAACTTTCGGGGCGAAACGCTTCAAGCAAATATCGAAGGATATTAATGGCATTACTGATAGAATGTTATCAAAAGAATTGAAGGATTTGGAGGTAAATCAACTAATCAAACGGACGGTGCATGATACCTTTCCGCCTACGGTTGAGTATACAATTACCGAACACGGAAAATCACTCGAAAAAATGATAACCGAACTCCGAAACTGGGGGCTGGAACACCGCAAACAAATAATGGGAAAATAAAACAAGACGCAATGAGTTTTTTCGATATAAATAATGTACTTTTTGAGTTTTGGGGCGTAAAAATGTCTTATCTCGAATTTTACGCAACGCTTACTGGCCTAATAGCAGTCATACTTTCAACCCAGGAAAATGTATGGAGTTGGATAATTGGCTTAACCAACGTAGTATTAGCATTTGTAATGTTCTATCAGATTCAGCTTTACCCTGATATGTTTTTACAAGTGTTCTTTTTCATTACCAATATCATTGGTTTTTGGCAATGGAAGTTTCCGAAAGAAAAAGAAGCTAATCTAAAAAATGAACTAAAAATCAGTCAGTTATCACCACAACAATTTGTGGTTTACTCGTTAGTTGGTTTGGTGTGTACATACTTGCTTGGCACATTTGCCAAGAATCTACACGAGTGGATTCCTAAACTTTTTAGCCAGCCAAGTGCATTTCCGTACATGGATTCTTTCACGACCGTCATGAGTATTTTTGCCACTTTTCTGCTTATCCGAAAAAAAGTTGAAACATGGTGGATGTGGCTCGCCATTGACATTATTAGTACCTATATGTATTTTATAAAAGACGTGAAGTTATATTCCTTACTTTATGCTGTTTTTTGTGTAATTGCATTGTTTGGAGCAATAAATTGGACAAAAGAGTATAGAAAAACAGCCTGAGTAGTACAGTACAGGAATGTTGCCGATGCTTTTAGCTCTAAAATTGCAGACTAAAATTTTACCAATCTATTTAATCTAATAATTAGAAATGCTCAGTAACGATATTATTCAACAGCATAACGAAAAACTTCAGGCCGAACACCAGTTCAAGTTAACATACTTAACCGAACTCCTCGACCGTAAAGGTATTGATATTCAGACTATTATTGATAAAATAAAAGCCTTTCAAGTGGCTATTCCAAGTTGGGCTTTAGGTACGGGTGGCACTCGTTTTGGACGTTTTCCGAATGGTGGCGAACCAAGAAATTTGGAAGAAAAAATTGAAGATGTGGGGTTGATTCATCAATTAAATCGTTCGTCGAACTCTATTTCGTTACATATTCCGTGGGATATTCCATCAGATGCCAATGCTATCAAACAATTACTGAAAGCTCACGATTTGACGATTGATTCAGTAAACTCTAATACTTTCCAAGACCAAAAAGACCAACCATTCTCGTATAAATTTGGCTCACTTTCGCACACCAAAAGTGAAGTGCGTGATTTGGCGATTCAGCACAATATTCAGTGCGTAGAATACGGCAAAATGTTGGACTCGAAAGTGCTAACGATTTGGTTGGCCGATGGTTCGAACTTCCCTGGACAATCGCACATGAGAAGTGCATATCAACGCACAAGCGATTCAATAGCAAGTATTTACAAATCCATGCCTGACGATTGGACGATGCTAATTGAATATAAGCCCTACGAGCCACATTTCTACTCAATGGTGATTCCTGACTGGGGAACTTCGTATTCGCTTTGCCAAACAGTCGGAAAGAATGCCCAAGTTCTGGTCGATTTAGGCCATCATTTGCCAAACACAAACATCGAACAAATTGTTGGACGTTTAATGCACTTTGGTCGTCTGGGTGGTTTCCACTTCAATGGTTCTATGTATGGCGATGATGACCTCACAACGGGAAGCATCAAACCGTACCAATTCTTCTTGATTTTCAATGAATTGGTTGATGGAATGCAAGACCCAAGCGTGAAAAATCCGCCATTGGCATGGATGATTGATGCGAGCCACAATACAAAAGACCCGATAGAGGATTTATTACAGTCGGTAAATGCGATTCTGACGACTTATGCAAAAGCACTTTTGGTTGATAGAGAAGAATTGACTGATGCCCAAGAAAATAACGATGTATTGCGTGCCGAAGAATTATTGTGTGATACTTTTATGACTGATGTAAGAGCGTTAGTAGCCGAAGCAAGCCGCCAAGCGGGTGGAGCAATCGACCCAATTGCTACTTTCCGTGGAGCAAAAATCAGAAGCGGCTTAGTTGATAAAAGAGGCTTTAGCGTGGCTACGGGGTTGTAAGTTTCGGTTTGTGGTTTCGGTCTGCACCGAAGGTCTGACCGCATTGTTGTAGCGAAAAATAATATTCATCAAAACAAAGGTCAGACCTTCGGTACAGACCTTTTTAAAACCAATGAAGTTAGAGCAAGACAAGCTGTATCATATTTATAATCAAGGCAATAATAAAGAAAAGGTTTTCTATAACTCTGAAAATTATCTTTATTTTTTGCGTAAATTTAGACAACTTGTTTTGCCACATTGTGATGTTTTAGCTTACTGTTTAATGCCAAACCATTTTCATTTTTTGATAAATTCAAATAAAAACTCTATCGAATCAGTGCAAATTGGTGGGATTTATATGAATAAAGTCACCAACGGATTTCGATTATTGTTAAGTGATTACGCTCAAAAAGTAAATGAACAGCAGAAACGAAGTGGAGCTTTATTTCGTCCTAAAACAAAAGCGAAGTTAGTTGAAACACAAAATGAATTTTATCCGTCAGTTTGTTTTCATTACATTCATCAAAATCCAATAAAGGCTAATTTAGCTACTAAAATTGAGCAATGGCCTTATTCTTCTTTCAATGATTATGCTGGATTTAGAGATGGAACGCTGTGCAATCAACTTTTAGGAATTGAGCTTTTAAATCTTTCAAAAGAAAACTTTTACGAAGAATCTTGTCAGATTGTAGATGATAAATTTAAAGAATATTTCTTTTAAGGTTTCGTTTTGGTCTGCACCGAAGGTCTGACCTCATTGTTGTAGCGAAAAAACAATATTCACCCAAATAAAGGTCAGACCTTCGGTGCAGACCTCTATCAAAAAATATGAAAGTAGCCTTATTTATACCTTGTTATATCGACCAGTTTTATCCGAATGTGGGTATTGCTACACTCCAATTACTCGAAAAATTGGGGGTAGAAGTGGCATTTCCGATGAAACAAACTTGTTGTGGGCAACCGATGGCCAATAGTGGCTGCGAACAAGACTCAAAAGGTGTTTACGAACACTTTGTTGATACCTTCGCTGAGTTTGATTACATCGTTACGCCTTCGGGAAGCTGTACGTATCATATCAAGAAGCATTACGATATTATCGAACAAACACCAGCTGTTCAGAAAGTCAGAAAGTCGGTGTATGAATTAGTCGATTTTATTGAAAATGTACTGAAAATAGAAGAAATTCCTGTCGATTTTCCGCATAAGGTTGGTTTACATTTAAGCTGCCATGGCCAACGTGGACTTCGCCAAGCCAATGCTTCCGAAATCACAGGTGTGCGTGATGGTCAAATTTCTAAACTTCTCCGAAAACTAAAAGGCATCGAACTCACAGAACTCGACCGAAACGACGAATGTTGCGGCTTCGGTGGCACATTTTGTGTGGCCGAAGAAGCCGTATCGGCACGAATGGGGCAAGACCGAATTGCCGACCACCTACGCAACGGAACAAAAGTTTTGACAGGAGGCGACGTATCGTGCCTAATGCACCTCGAAGGCATCGTGAAGCGTCAAAACGCACCCATAAAAGTAATGCACATTGCCGAAATTTTGAACGGAAATCAGCCATGAATCACCAAGACCATCCAACCTTAGCAGCAAATTTCAATAAAGATGCCGAGCGTACGACTTGGCACGATGAAACCCTTTGGTTTGTTCGCCAAAAGCGAGACAGAGCCATTTACCCAATTCCCGAATTTCAGGATTTACGCACACTTGCGTCCGAAATCAAAGACCATACACTCAGTAATCTTGATAATTACCTCATCGAATTTGAGCAAAATGCCATAAAAAATGGCTTAAAAGTGCATTGGGCAGCAGATGCCGCCGAGCATAACCAAATCGTGCTGGATATTATTAGAGGTTCGTGTAAAGTGGAAGGCAGAAATACTCGAATGGTGAAAAGTAAGTCGATGCTTACGGAAGAATGCCATTTGAATGCTTTTCTGCAAAAAAATAACATAGATGTTGTGGATACTGATTTGGGCGAACGCATCATTCAGTTTCGTGACGAGCCACCGAGCCATATCGTAATGCCCGCCATTCACCTCAAAAAAGAAGACGTAGGCGAAACTTTTCACGAACATTTGGGCACAACCAAAGGCGAAAAAGACCCGCAAGTGCTGACAGAAGCGGCTCGCCAGCATCTCAGAGAAAAATTTGTAGCGGCCGATGTAGCCCTTACGGGCGTGAACTTTGCTATTGCCGAAACAGGTAGTTTTGTGGTTTGTACCAACGAAGGAAACGCCGATTTAGGCGTAAATTTAGCGAAAGTACACATTGCCAGTATGGGTATCGAAAAAATGATTCCTAAGCTGCATCATTTATCGGTTTATACTCGTTTGCTTGCTCGAAGTGCTACTGGTCAGCCAATTACAACCTATACTTCGCATTTTACAAAACCTGCCGAAGGCAAAGAAATGCACATTGTTATTGTGGATAATGGGCGAACTCAACAACTCGGCAGAGCCGATTTCAGAAATTCGTTGAAGTGTATTCGTTGCGGAGCTTGCATGAATACTTGTCCAGTGTATCGCCGAAGTGGCGGACATAGTTATGATTTTACAGTTCCTGGTCCAATTGGGGCTATTCTTTCGCCAAATATTGATTTGCATAAATACAGCAGTTTGCCTTTTGCTTCTACGCTTTGTGGCTCTTGCTCAGATGTTTGTCCCGTGAAGATTGATATTCACGTGCAGCTTTATAAATGGCGACAAATTGTTGGGCAACAAAACGAGCTTCCTGCCACCAAAAAATGGGGAATGAAAGGCTTGGCAAAAGTGCTTTCAATGCCAAAAGTGTATAATATTGGAGGAAAATTGGCTCGTGGAGCGTTGCGAGTGCTTCCACATGGACTTACGCACAACCAAAGCATGAATCCGTGGGCAAAAGCAAGAGAATTGCCCGACGCTCCAAAGCAGAGTTTTAAGGAATGGTATGAGGAAAATAGATAGCCCCACCCCAGCCCTCCCCGATAGGGAGGGAGCAAAATGAAATTATTAAAAATGACCAGCAGAGAAAGAATATTAAACAGCATAGCCAGTAATAAACCCGCCTTGACGACTCTTCCTACTGTGCCGATTTTTGAAGGTGATGGAAGTATTGAGCGATTCAAAACCGTGTTGGAAGGCATTGGGGGAAAAGCTGTGGAAGTTTCCTCGAAAGCCGATTGTCAAGCAGCTATCAACAAGTATTACAGCGATTTAAAAAATGTAGCTTCCGAAATCGTGAAAGCCAATGTTGCCGTAAATTTAGATACAACCAAAGAAGTGTTGGAGCAAGTTGATTTAGCCGTGATTCAAGGAGAAATTGGAGTTGCCGAAAACGGCACCATTTGGGTACCTGAAAGCAATATGCTCAATCGGGCATTGCCGTTTATTACTCAGCATCTGGTGTTGGTACTCGACAAAAATACTATCGTAGCCAATATGCAACAAGCCTACGCTAAGCTCGAAAATGCGGGTAGTTATGGTGTTTTTATAGCTGGCCCTTCAAAAACGGCTGATATTGAGCAGTCGTTGGTTATTGGGGCTCATGGAGCGAGAAGTATGATGGTGCTGATTTATTGAAATCAAAAAACTACCGCTTACTAAGTTTATGATTGGTATCATTATTGGGATTCTTTTTTGTAAGTATATTTAAAGTTATTTTTAAAGAATCCTTCAAATGAGCGAGAGGTTTACCAGTATGTTTTTTACATTGGTTCTTTTGGTGAATATCTACTTTTTTACAGAGATAGAGCCTAATGAACTAAAGAATCAAATGGATAGACTGCTGGCTCTATTTCTTTTTCAGTTCGACTATTTCTTTCTATTTATTTACATTATCTCCAAGCTTTTAAAAAACTTTCAAAAGCCTCTAATATTACTTGCCACCTGCTACGGAGGGCTTTTCTGTATCGGTCTTTCTTCGTTTATTATAGTTGATGAAAAAGAGTTTGATGTTGTTTATTCTTATGTTCAACCTATTTTGAGGTTGCTGTTGGTTTGGGTTTTCTTTGAAATGGGGTTTAAAAAAATCACTTTATCCGATACAAATACTATACTTTTAGCTACTTTTGGACTTACTGGAGGGTTTTATTTTCTCTATCTTCTGAATCTTTATCCAAGAACACTCATGTTTTCTTTTAATGCCTATTGGGTAGGAATAATGGCTTTTCTTCTTGCTGGAATTCAGCTTAGAGTCTATCAAAACAATGTCAGAGTGTTATTTCTTGTAGGCTTGTTTTTCACGGTTACCGCTGATTTATACTATATTTTACCTCCAGAAGAACGAGTTTATGAACTCACTTATATTTTTATAAGGGTCATCAATACCATCGGCGAGTTTTTAATCGTAAATCATATATTAAGGTTTTACGCCTTCAAAAACAAATAAAGACTTTTATACATCATCTGCTAATTAATCTACATTTTTGCTTTGGCATAATAATTGGCATTTCTTTGTGTAACGAAACGGTTCGCCGTAGCGATTGTGCTTCGTTCAAAAGAGTGAAGAAAGTATAACAATTTATTGAAAGTATTTTCAGACTTTTACGTTGTAAAAAAGTAGCTCATTTAAATTTGATTAATAATTCTAAAAACTGTTGACTGTCGTTTATCGACTGTGGACTTCAAGATATGCAATTTCTTTTTCCGACTTTTCTTTGGGGTTTAGCAGCACTTTCTGTGCCTTTGATTATTCATTTATTCAATTTTCGTCGTACGAAGAAGGTTTTCTTTACTAATGTGGCATTTTTGAAGGCCGTCGAAACTCAAACATCTTCGTTTCGTCGTATCAAGCAATGGCTCATTTTGGCTTCACGGCTTTTGTTTTTGTTGTTTCTGGTTTTGGCATTTGCACAGCCTTTTTTACCCGCCAAAAATGCCTCAACAAATCGTAGTTCGGGTTTGGGTGTGAATAGCCTGTACCTCGACAATTCGTTGAGTATGCAAAACACCACCGAAAACAAACGCTACCTCGATTTAGCCGTTACAAAAATTGATGAATTGCTTACGTTGTTTCGTCAATCACCTAATATTCAGTTGATTACTAATGATTTTTCGGGCGAAGACCAAGCCGTAACGAATACTACAAAAGTAAAAGACCGCCTCACTTCGGTTGGTTTTTCGTCGAACCCACGCACGTTTGAAAGTATATACAAACGCCAAAATAACCTTGCCCAAAAGCATAACCCAAGTGCTAACAATCAATTCTTTTGGTTTTCTGATTTTCAGAAAAGTACGGCTGGCGATTTACGTAAAATCAAGACTGACAGCCTCAATAAATTATTTTTAGTGCCAGTGCAAGGCAAGAAAAACCAAAATGTTTTCACTGATTCGGTTTGGTTGGCTTCGCCATTCATTCGTGAAATGCAGAATAATATTTTGTATGTAAAAGTGTTCAATTCAGGAAGCGAAGAAGTAGAAAAATTACCCGTAAAACTATTTATTGATAATGCCCAAGCCTCAACGGCTTCGGTGGATATTGCTCCGAATGGTTCGGCAACGGCCACTTTCAATTTTACGGTAAAAGATAAGGGTTTTCATCGTGGAAAAGTTTCGTTCGATGACCAACCGATAACTTTCGACAACGATTACTATTTTGTGCTAAATGCTTCACCAACGATTCAGGTTTTGCATCTTTACCAAGAACGCAGTTCGGCTGATTATATCGGGAAAGTATTTGATAACGATAGCCTTTTCAATTACCGAGCTTACAGTGCCACAAACGTAGATGTTGGGCAATTTAAAAATGCGAATTTGATAGTTTTGGAAGGGGTAGAAGCCGTAGCAGGAACATTCCGTGCAAGCCTCGAAGAATTTGTAAGAAACGGCGGAAATCTCTTAATTTTCCCTTCGGCAAGACCCGATGTGACGTCATACAGTCAGTTTTTAGGAGGATTTGGTATTCAAGGCATCAGCCTAAATAATCAGCCAGTCTTGGCACAAAGCCAACAAGCGATTGCTGAACCTAACCGCCAAAATCCGTTTTATATTGATGTTTTTGAACGCACAACTTCGCAAGGTGTGGTAAACACGCCCACTATGCAACCCGCATGGACGTGGAGTGGCGTAGGAGAGAAGATTCTTACTTTCAAGAATATGCAAAATTTTATTACATCAACACAGGCTTCGCAGGGGCGTGTGTATGTGTGTGCATCGCCACTCGATAAACCTTACGGAAACTTTGCCGAACACGCCTTTTTTGTACCAACGATGTTTAAAATTGCCTCGATGAGTACGAAACAAGAGCGTGCCGCCTATAATTTTAGCGAAGGAAGCATCAACTTAGATTTGCCAAACGCCAAGAAAAATGCTACCTATAAACTCAAAAATGTTTCGGCTCTGAACAATAAAATTGAGATAATTCCAGTACAACGAATCGTAGGAAATACGCTTACGTTAGAATTGCCAAAGTCTTCGCAACTATCAGATAATCAAGTGCTTGAGTCGGGTTATTATGAATTGCAGTTAGATGGAAAAACTGAAAAACTCTTAGCTCTCAACCACGATAACGAAGAATCTAAGATGGATTTTTATACGCCCGAAGAACTAAGAACATTCTTTGCAGGACAAAAAAACATCACAATTTTTGATAACCTACTCGATGGAGATTTCGTGAAAACCTTCCAAGAGAGTAATGTAGGTACACCACTTTGGAAATACTGCGTAATGCTCGCTTTGGCTTTCCTTCTAATTGAAATTCTTTTGATTCGATTTATGAAGGGGTGATAGTAGAAGCATCTAAAAATACTCAACACAACAAAATTTATGTTTTTTTATAGACTTTTTTTGCTATTCTTTTTAGTAGGGTTAAGCTATGGGAGTTTAGCTCAAAAAGCCAAAGCCAGCTACAATATAGAAAAAGAACCCCGCTCTGGTTTTTTGATTATACCAGGGATTAAAACAGCGGAAATTAATGCGAGTAGATATTATATGTATGACCATGAGGTTTCGGTTCGCGATTATCAAGAGTTTATGAACTACTTGAAAAAAGAACAAAAATATGATGTTTTAAACAAAGTTCAGCCCGATTCAACCAAATGGATTTTTGAAGAGAAAGTGCCTTTTCAGAAGTATTTTTACTCTAATATATATTTAGATTTCCCCGTTGTCTGTATTTCTTATGAAGCCGCAGTAGAATACTGCAAATGGATTGAATCATTAATCAATAAATCTAAAAAAGATTCGAGAATAGCAGTTGTACGGCTACCCACTAACTTTGAATGGGTAAATGCAGTTTATTGGCCTCATCCTGATGCGGTTTATGCTACGGGAGCAAAAGATAAATTAGTAAATGAGAAGCAATGCTACTTAGCTAATTATAGAGCTGAAGCACAAATTTATATGCAAAAGAAAGGCTCATTAATTCCTATAAGGCCAGTAAATAGTTTTAATCCATCTATGGTTGGTACATACAATATGGCTGGAAATGTTGCTGAAATGCTTTTATCAAGAGGAAAAATGAAAGGCGGACACTGGGATTCTGAGGAGGAAGACTTAAAAGTTGCACCCATTAAAAATTTTGATGAGTCTTCGGTTTATGTGGGTTTCAGACCTGTAATGTATTATGTAGAAACTCCAAAGTAGGTTTTGGGAGAGAGAACATATCTGGAAGACCTCGTTAGTTTTAACCAACAGATGCAGTAGCAAAATTTGTTTCTTAGCCTAATTCTCGGTATTTTCGCTAACCAACAAAACTACACCAATGAAGAAAATACTCGCCCTACTATTCGTTTCCAATTTACTTTTTGCCCAAAACGGAACTGAAATTTTTTTATTAGATATTTCAGAATCAGGTGGAACTATCACGCTCTCAAACCCCAAAAATATCACTAACCGCCGAGGTTACGATAATCAACCATTTTTTCATCCTAATCAGCCATTGCTTTATTATACAGCCATGCAAGATGGCCAAACAGATATTTGGTCGTATAATCTTAAAACTGGCGTAGGGTTACAAATAACCAATACCATTGACTCAGAATATTCTCCAACCGTCACGCCCGACCAAAAATATCTATCGTGCATTGTTCAACGAAAATCAAACGGAGACCAAGACTTGGTAAAATACAATATCAAGAATCCAACTGAAACGCAGCTAATTTTTGAATCTCAAAAAACTGGTAAGATTGGTTATCAAGCTTGGCTGAACCCAAATGAGCTAATTACGTTTGTATTAGGTGAACCACAAACGCTTCATTATCAAAATTTTACTGAAAAAAAAGATATAGTAGTTGCTCCAAATATTGGCCGTTCGTTGCACCTAATTCCTAAACAAAAGGCATTTAGTTTTGTGCAGCAAATAGATAAAAAATGGCTGATTCGCTCATTTAATCCTCAAAAAAATACCATAACTGATATTGCAGAAAGTAGTCCAGATTCGGAGCATTATAATACTTGGTTATCAGAAAATATCATTTTTGAAAGTCGCAATACCGATATTTTTAGCTACAATTTAATAACTAAAGAATGGAAATCAGTTTCTCTACCCGATATGCTTCCGAAGCGAAAAATCAGTCGCATGGCCATAAAAGGTAATAAAATTGCGATTGTAATTGAAGAGTAAAACAGCCCGACAACTTAGTTTTTGTTATGAAAAAAACACTTCTCTTTATTTTTTGTATCAGTCTTTTCTATCAAGTAAACGCTCAAAAACCTCAGCAAACCGATGTTTTGATAATCGGAGGAGGTACGTCTGGCACAATGGCGGGCATACAATCGGCACGGATGGGCGTAAAAACCATCATTGTTGAAGAAACTCCGTGGCTGGGTGGAATGCTCACTTCGGCGGGTGTTTCGGCCATTGACGGCAATCATAATATGCCATCGGGTTTGTGGGGTGAATTTCGAGAGCAGATAAGAAATTACTACGGCGGAGCGGATAAAGTTTCTACGGGCTGGGTCAGTAATACGCTTTTTGAACCATCTGTCGGGCAGAAGATTTTGCGAAAAATGTGCGACTCAGAAAAGAATCTTACATTGGTTTTTGATACTAAACTAATTGATATTAAGCAAGTTACAAATGGTTGGCAAGTGAAGTTTTCAGATGGAAAAACAATCCAAACTAAAATCTTGATAGATGCTACCGAATTGGGCGATGTTGCCGCCAAGGTAGGCATCAAATATGATTTAGGAATGGATGCTCAATCGACCTACAATGAACCCATTGCCCCCGAAAAAGCCAATAATATCATACAAGACTTGACGTATGCTGCCATTTTGAAAGATTACGGCCCTAATGCTGATAAAACTTTGCCCAAACCAGCCAATTATTCGGCTTCAGAGTTTAATTGTGCGTGCAAAGAATTCTGTAATAATCCAGCCGCCAAAAGGCAGAATCCGTGTGCGAGTTTGATGACTTATGCTAAACTGCCCAATGGCAAAGTGTTAATCAATTGGCCAATCAATGGCAATGATTATTACGCAAATATGGTAGAAATGTCGGAAAATGAAAGGCGAGAAGCCATCAAGGGGGCCAAAGCTGTCACGCTTCGTTTTGTGTATTTTCTGCAAACCGAATTGGGTTTTAAAAACTTTGGATTGGCCGATGATGAATATCCAACGGCTGATAAATTACCACTGATTCCGTATCATCGAGAAAGCCGCCGTATTGATGGTTTGGTAAAAATGAATGTCAATCATATAGAAAAGCCTTTCTCACAAACTCAACCTCTTTATCGAACAGGAATTGCCGTTGGCGATTATGCCATTGACCATCATCATGAGAAAAATCCTGCTGCTCCTGACCTACATTTTGTACCAGTACCGTCGTTTAATATTCCGTTGGGTAGTCTTATTCCGAAGCAAAAAACTAACTTTATTGTAGCCGAAAAATCTATTTCGGTAAGTAATTTGGTCAATGGAGCATCTCGTTTACAGCCAGTTGTGATGCAAATCGGACAAGCGGCGGGGGCTTTGGCCGCTTACAGTGTTTTAAATAAAATTTCTCCAGAAAAGGTTTCGGTAAGAGCGGTTCAGAAAGCCTTATTGCAAGCAAAAGTATATTTAATGCCTTATTTTGATGTGCCGCCTACGCACCCAAATTGGGAGGCTATTCAGCGAGTAGGGGCAACGGGAATTTTGAAAGGGGTTGGGCAATCGGTTAATTGGTCGAATCGAACTTGGTTTTATCCCGATTCTACAATTTCGACCAATGAATTTTTGAAAGGCTTAAAAGATTTTGAACCAAAATTTACATACAAAGGTATTTCTGAGCAAAAAAAGATGACTTTTGCCGAATTTGAAGCAATTCTGAGTCAATTTAAAGAATTTCTTAGCTCAATTAAAAGCCCGTTAGCTCAGGCTATTTCAATAAAAAATGTTAGCTCTGATAAGCAGAATTTTCCGATTTCTCGCAGCGAAATTGCTGTTCGATTGGCAGGATTAATGGAGAAAGAAGTTGATTTTGAAGGGAATTTTAGATAGAAAAATAGAACTATATATTATGTAACAAAGGATATGAAAAAGTAGTTTTTCGACTTTAAGTCGAAAAAAAGAAATAAAATATTCCGTTGTTCTCTTAGTTGGCGAATTTATTCGCTGACTAACTGAGTATGTGAAACTATATGTAATTCAGTGCACGATTCAAAGACGTTAGCATTGCTCAACTTCTCTGAATCGTGATTTTTGAGGAAAAATTACTTCACCGCAACCTCAAAGGGTAACTGTAAATTGCTAACAGTTTGTTCTAAGTGCAATAGTTCTTCTTTCATTTCTTCAATATATCGCTCAGTTTCATTTTTGAAAGACGAAACCAGCGATTTGTAGTAATCGATTCCTGATAATAAGTTAGTATGAAAAGCTTTAAGTGTTCGGACTTGTGCCGTTGAAAGATTTTCAACTTGCTTATTGAGTTGGTTCTTGTAATAATCTACATATAATATCAATTCATTCACAAACATATTTGGGCGTTTCAATGAATTCAAGATATTGGTTCGGCCATAAATATGGTCAACCATTTGTTTCAATGAAAAAACGCCCGAAAAATAAGCCAAATTTGGCCCTGGGCAAATCGTTACAGCCGTTAGTTTATGAGCAGGAGTAATGTCGTGTTTTAATAAAGCACTTACTCCCAAACCTTCACACAAACAATCTCTCTGATTCAGAAAATTGATTTTCTCTGCCTTCTGCTCAGCGGTCATTTCGCTTGTTTCAATCTGCTTTATTTTGGCGTGTAAATATTCACGAGAAGATTCGCAGATTGGCTCTTTGGTAAATTCTATATTGGTAGAAAGAAATTTTTTATAGCACGGACTTCCCGCACGATTTTTATTGATACGCATCAAGCGTTGTTCTTCGCCCGAAGTATGTCGGAAATTATTAAACGGAACGCCCAAAGGTGAAGCATTACTCAAGAAATAATCATCTTTCTGTGCACTGGCCATTTTATTAAGTGTAGTATCATCAACGTTGGTAGCTTCGGGAACCAATAAAAATGGACTCGCCCAACCAGTGCCATCGGCATCGTAATATTCGAGTAAAAAATTATCTTCGTTGGCTGTTCCGATACCACCTTGCACTGTGATTTTCATAGCTGGAATTGATGGAACCGGTGACATTTCTCTACCAATTAATGCTTCATTACACATATCAAATACTTCTTTTTGCAAAGTTGCTCGGTTTTGTTTGAATTCTTCCATGATTGGGCCGAGCAAAAGTCCATCGGTAGCAAAAGCGTGTCCACCACAGTTTAGTCCCGACTCAATTCTAAATTCAGAAACCCACAAACCCTTTTTTGCCAATATTTTACCCTGTGTTAGTGCAGAACGATAATCGCTTACTTTCAAGATAATTTTCTTTTTCAAGAAACCATTTTCATCTGGGAAAAAGTCATTGAAAGCATCAATATAACCGTATAAGCGAGGGTTATAACCCGCCGAAAAAACAATGCTCGAAGTCAGATTACTTTGAGCATAACCTCGAAATGACGAAAGAGCATCCGAAAATTCTTTAGGTAACATTTCACCATTTTCGTCATAATGCGTTCTATCAACTTTCGACATTACATTTACATCTATTGAGCCAGCTACAATCTTTGTGCGAAGTTCGTCTTGTAGTTGTTTTTTTACTGAACTATCCTCCAATTGAAGCATGCCAATATAGGTTTGCTTAATAGGAGAAGAGTCGGGGAGAAGCTCAAAATACTTGGTGATTTCTGTTCCTTCTGTAAATGGCTCTAAACGTAGTTTTTCTACTTGTTTATTGATTAAGCGGTCTAACAGATTCAGATATTCCGTGATTCTTTTGGCTCTGTAATCTTCAACTTTTTCGGTAATTGGCTCATAAACTTCATTATTTTCTTGGCAATGGAACGCTCTCATTTTTTCGATGAGTTCGTGTTCGATGATAGAAATAACTGAAGAAATACCGAAACGGGCAACTTTTAATGGGGTATCAATAGTGAATCCCAAACCCATAACGGGAATATGAAAGGTATGTGCTTGTACTTTGGTCATGTTTGATTAAAAAATTTAACAAAGCAAGCCAAAATGTGAGTTTTAAAACATGATATTTATCATGGATTGAATTTTCAAGCTGAGGTACTTCTTAGACGAAGCAGTATTTACTCCTTAATTAACCATCCAGCAAATGGTTTTACTGTCGCACAATTCGGACTACCATCTTTTCCAGTACCTGGCACATACGTTTCTAAAGTAGCAGTTGGGTTATTATAAAGTTGTTCTATCTGCTCCCATGTAATTCCAGTCAAAGGTACTTTGAGCCTCCTTGACCAAGCAGAATCGAATTGACCTGCATAAGTTCCGATTCCAATGTAAACGAATTTATCAGTTGAGCCTTGAACAAACTCACCCGAAAGTTTGGGTAGGTCTTTTTTCTCCGTATCCTCTTTTATCAGAATTGAAAACTCAAAAATCAAGTCATTAGTGGTAGAACGTTGCTTTTGAACAATTGTATAATTGTTTCCAGAACCTTGCTGTAAGCCAAAATCTACCCCAATAGGTGGGTTTAATAGATTAATCCGAAGGTTCACTGCTTTTTTCATTTGATTGAGTGGCTTGTAAATAATTGATGGTCAGGTTACTAAACTATAAAAAAACGCTCAAGAAATCAAAGTTTCCTGAGCGTTTTCAATTTACCTTAAAATATTTTATCTCAAACTCTGATTCAAAGCCTCCAACGCATCAACACCTGGGCAAAGAAGGTCTTCTTTGAGGGTATTTAATGGCTGCTTGGTTGTTTGAAGTACATCGTGCAAAGCATTGGTATTTGGTTCAATGTAAATTAAGCCAGTTAAGATTTCACCTTTCTCTTTTGAATTTTGAATCGCATTCATAGCCGAAAGTTTATCTTCTGGATTCCAACCTTGATGCAGTTTTTGTAAATGTAATGCCGAACCATCGTGAAGCGTTACTTCTTTGGCATCATCGTAGCTCGCCGTGATTTCTTCCATTACAGGTACAAAATCTACGGTTGAAGTAGCTTCGATATGTTCACGCACATAATCGTAAGATTTTGTAGAACCTACGTTATTATTGAAAGTTACGCAAGGAGAAATGACATCAATCAAGGCAAAACCTGGGTGAGAAATAGCCGCTTTGATAAGCGGAATCAACTGCGTTTTATCGCCCGAGAAACTACGAGCCACAAAAGTTGCTCCCAGTTCAAGCCCTAAACCCACTAAATCAATGGCATTGAAGAGGTTTGTTGAGCCAGCTTTACTTTTTGAGCCATTATCTGCTGTGGCAGAGTCTTGCCCTTTTGTAAGGCCATAACAACCATTATTCATTACGACATAAACCATATTAAGGTTACGGCGAATGGCGTGAACGAATTGCCCCATACCAATGGAAGCAGAATCACCATCGCCAGATACACCGAAGTAAACCAAATCACGATTAGCCAAGTATGCACCCGTAGCTACCGAAGGCATACGTCCGTGTACAGAGTTGAAACCGTGCGAGTTCCCCAAGAAATAAGCTGGCGTTTTCGACGAACAGCCAATGCCCGAAAGCTTAGCAATTCGGTGTGGCTCAACCGATAACTCGAAACATGCTTGAGCGATTGCTCCACTGATAGAATCGTGTCCGCAACCAGCACAAAGGGTTGATAAAGCTCCTTCGTAGTCTTTTTTAGTAAAATTTATTTTGTTTTTTGGCAAATCTGGATGCCTAAAGGTCGGACGAACGTATGTCATATTTTTGATTTACGATTTACGAATGACGATTTACGAATTTTATTACGTTAATAGTCAATTCTTTATGTAAAATTTAGACGCTTTAATGAATGTTTGATAAACTGTTTTTAGATTCAATCCAAAACTAAGCAACAGCCAAACTTTTACTAATTTCTTTCACAATTTTATCAGCCGTAATAGGCATTCCGTCATAATTCAAGACACGAATCAATTTCTTAGGATTTATCTCTAATTCATTAATAAGTAACGAACGCATTTGGGCATCACGGTTTTGCTCAATCACAAAAACAACTTCGTGGTCTTCGATGAATTGTTCCACGTCTTTATTGAATGGAAAAGCTTTCAGTTGCATTGCATCAAGTACCACATCTTGTTCACGCAATAAATCAATGGCCTCTTCTGACGAATAAGTGGAAGTTCCGAAGAAAATCACGCCCAACGGACTCATATTTTTTTCTTGGAAGAAATGTGGCTTCGGCACAAGTTCTTTGGCTGTCTCCCATTTTTTCTCCAAACGTTGCATGTTTCTTACGTAAACAGCACTATCTTCGGTATAAACTGCGTATTCGTCACGAGAAGTACCACGAGTAAAGTACGAACCTTTGGTTGGGTGCGTGCCTGGGTAAGTGCGGTACGGAATACCATCGCCATCAGAATCTAAATAACGGCCAAAACGCCCCATGTTTTCTAAATCTTCGGCTGTATAAACTTTACCACGGTCATATTTACGCTCAGGATTCCACTCGAATGGCTCACTCATGTGGTCGTTCATTCCTAAATCCAAATCTGTCAGAACGATGATTGGGGTTTGTAAACGTTCGGCCAAATCAAAAGCATCGGTTGTTAGTTCAAAACAATCTTTTGGATTGCTCGGAAACAACAAAACGTGCTTGGTATCGCCATGCGAAGCATACGCCGAAATCGTAATATCTGATTGCTGTGTACGAGTTGGCATACCCGTTGATGGGCCAGTTCGTTGTACATCAATCAAAACTGCTGGAATTTCAGCAAAATATCCTAAGCCTAAAAACTCGTTCATCAACGAAACCCCAGGGCCAGAAGTGGCTGTAAAAGACCTCGCACCGTTCCAGTTTGCACCGATAACCATACCGATGGCGGCCAGTTCATCTTCTGCCTGTACGATTGCGTAGTTTTTCTCGCCAGTTTCTTTATCGGTACGGAATTTCTTGGCATATTTTTCAAACTTCTCAACAACCGAAGTCGATGGCGTGATTGGATACCAAGCGGCTACGGTTGCTCCTGCATAAACCGCACCGAGTCCGCACGCTCCATTTCCATCAAACATGATTCGATTGCCTACTAAATCACGTCTTTCTACTCGAATATCGAGTGGGTAGCTGAAGTTTTCCTTTACGTAATTAATGCCCAGTTGCAAAGCTTGAACGTTGGCAGGAATGAGTTTTTCTTTGCCTTTGAATTGCTCGGCTAAAAGCTGCTCTAAAACACCAAATTCAATATCGAGCAAAGCTGATAATGCTCCTACATAAATGATATTTTTGAATAGTTGGCGTTGACGTGGGTCGGTGTATTGTTCCATACAAATACCCATCAACGGAATACCCAAATACGTGATGTCTTCACGAATATATTCTTTATGTAATGGTTTGGTACTATCGTACATAAAGTATCCACCCGAACTTACGCTTTGTACGTCTTTGAGCATACTTTGCGGATTGACCGAAACCATCAAATCAATTCCTTCACGGCGGCCTAAATAGCCTTTTTCGCTTATTCTTACTTCATACCAAGTAGGTAAGCCTTGAATATTCGATGGGAAAATGTTTTTTGGCGTAACAGGAATTCCCATTCTAAATATAGCTTTGGCAAACATCCCATTGGCACTGGCCGAACCAGTTCCGTTGACATTGGCAAAGCGTACTACAAAATCGTTGACTTTTGACATATAAACATTCTCAAAAAAGAGGAAATTTCATTTAATTTATTGCTGCGAAACAAGTCAGAGACTTGTTTTACTAAGCGTGACTTCCACACCCATGATGTGCCTTGGTGGTATTATAGAAAAACTTCTGCATATCCCAAGCTGACGTTGGACAACGCTCGGCACACAAACCACAGTGTAAGCAAACATCTTCATCTTTTACCATCACTCGGCCTGTTGCAGCCAAAGTATTTGATACCAAAAGGTCTTGATTTAGATGCAATGATGGTGCTTTGAGGCGTGTACGAAGGTCTTCTTCGGTACCGTTTACCGTAAATGTAATACAGTCAGTTGGACAAATATCCATACAGGCATCGCATTCGATACAGCGGTTTTCGGTGAAAACAGTCTGTACATCGCAGTTGAGGCAGCGTTGTGCTTCTTTGAAACCAACATTTTTATCGAAACCAAGTTCTACCTCTTTTTTGCGGTCGATAAGAGTGACTTTCTTTTCGGCTTGCGGCACAACATAACGGTCGTCATTAGCCACGATGCTATCATAACTCCATTCGTGGATTCCCATTTTCTGAGAAACCAAGTTTGTCATAGGGTCAGGACGCACATCAAGTGGTTTTCCTTGACAATATAAGTCGATTGAAACTGCGGCTGAGTGGCCTTGTGCTACGGCCGTGATTACGTTTTTAGGGCCAAGTGCGGCATCTCCACCAAAGAAAACTTTCGGATTTGTTGACTGGAAAGTAGTGCTATCGACATTTGGCATATCCCATTTATCGAATTCAATGCCTAAATCACGCTCAATCCAAGGGAAATAATTTTCTTGTCCGATTGCTACCAACACATCATCAGCTTCGATGAAAACGTGCGGTTCGCCCGTTGGAACGAGTGAACGTTTGCCTTTTTCGTCATAAACAGCATGTACTTTCTCAAAAGTCATACCTTTCAATTTGCCATTTTCTGAAACAAACGAAATAGGTACGTGATTATCGAGAATCGGAATATCTTCGTGTTGAGCATCTTCTTTTTCCCAAGGAGAAGCTTTCATTTCTGAATATGGACTACGAACAACAACCTTAACCTCTTCTCCACCCAAACGGCGAGAAGTACGGCAGCAGTCCATAGCAGTATTTCCGCCACCTAAAACAATTACTTTCTTACCGATTGATTTTGTATGTTCAAAAGCTACACTTGCCAACCATTCGATACCAACGTGAATATTTGCCCCACCTTCAGCACGACCTGGGAGATTTGTTAAATCACGTCCGCGAGGAGCACCAGTTCCTATGAAAACGGCATCATACCCATCGTTTAATACGCTTTTTAAGCTCGAAACGTAGGTTTTGAAATGCTGATGAATACCTAAATTCAAGATGTTGTTTACTTCTTCATCTAATACAGATTCGGGTAAACGGAAAGAAGGAATCTGACTACGCATCATACCACCACCTTTGATTTGCTCATCAAAAACATGAATTTCGTAGCCCAAAGGAGCTAAATCACGAGCAACGGTTAAGGAAGCGGGTCCTGCTCCAATTAAAGCAATACGTTTACCGTTGCCTTTAGAAGGAATCTTAGGAAGTAAATGCGAAATATCGCCTTTATTATCGGCAGCTACACGCTTTAAGCGACAAATGGCTACTGGTTCTTCATCAACTCTACCACGGCGACATGCTGGCTCGCAAGGGCGGTCGCAGGTACGGCCTAAAACACCTGGGAAAACATTAGACTCCCAATTGACCATATAGGCCTCGGTGTATTTTTCGGCAGCAATGAGTCGGATATACTCAGGTACGGGTGTATGTGCAGGGCATGCATACTGACAATCTACGACCTTATGGTAATATTCTGGGTCGTGTACATTAGTTGGTTCCAATGATTGAATAGGTTTAAATTGAAATCAGTAGGTAAAACTACTTAAATTTATAAATCATTACCAAATATTATTTTGCGAAATAATAAAAGTGGCAAAGATGGTATGATTTTCTGCAAATAAATACAAATTTACATCTGCTTCAACTCGCTTACCAATTTCGATAAAACTCCTTTGGCATCACCAAAAAGCATACTTGTTTTTGGTTGATAGAAAAGTAGGTTATCAATCCC
>JACCDQ010825645.1_pt1 | contig 21686 bp, 28 predicted proteins | sample 7446031 | NCBI WGS metagenome assembly JACCDQ01 (sample SAMN15323442, study PRJNA562643) | freshwater metagenome | isolation source: river surface water | place: USA:Blue River Watershed | collected 2017-08-17
ATTAAATGAAATTATATCACCGGCAAAGGTCATATTTTTATCATCATCTAATAAATAGAGTTTTTTCATTGTGATTAATTGTAATACCAAACATCAGTCTTCTTATTCGACGGTAAATTAAGATTATCAAAATCTGCGCCCAAATCAATCTTTTTCGTCGATTTTGGACGGTCTTTCTTTAGAAATTCTTTCGCTTTTTTACCCGGTTTATGCCACGGCTTTTTATCTCGTGTTTTCTTCCAATCCGGCTCTGGAGGGTATTCTAATGCAAATGGAGGTAGACCCCTTTTCCCTTCGATTTTGTCGAGATTTTTGCGTTTTGTGCGACTCATGGGAAGAATATAGCACGAATTACGATAAAATCAAGGATTAACTCAACATGCTATCGTAATATTCAATAGCCTGAATCCAACGGTCCCATTCTACGGGTGACATTGAATAAGCGCCAGTTTCGTTATTATAAAAAGCGATATCTTCACCAGACCAAGCGAAAGCATGGCGGCGGATTAGATAAGAAGATTGGTCGCCGGATACATACATAGGTTAAATATATGTATTTACACTTAAAATGTCAAGAAACGCGACGGTAAAGTGTGAAAGATTGATTATTTATACGGACTATTTCTAATTGAAAAGAATGGACTTTCGCATCGATAACCACAGTATCATTTGGGTTTTCACTATAACCTAAATGTTTATTGCTTGTCGAATATATTACATGAGATATGTAATTACTTTCTCCATTAAAATTTACCTGATGCGGGAATAGGTAGGAACCGACGGCGCATTTAATGTGATTGACGCCAAAAGTCTTGCCATAATGCTTAAGTAAGCGTTTGATTTCACTTTTGCGTTCAAGATTTTGACGATAAATTGGTGGATTTGAATGAATATACATAATTATGGGTGCAATAAATAGCCGACAAACTCTATTTTTCTCGTGACCAGTTGCCACGCGAGATTAATTCCAATCATAATTTGGTGCCATTTTCTCTATATTGCTATAATGCCTTAAGATGGATTCGAACCATCGGCAAGAGTATATAGATTACTTTTTAGGCGTCTTTTACCTTTAGAATAATGCGCAAACGCAATATAAGCGTTATAATTAACATTACCATAAATCATCTCTGCTCTACCAACTGAGCTATTAAGGCTGGTGGGAAATAATGGATTCAAACCATTGACCTTCACGATGTAAGCGTGTCGCTCTAATCAACTGAGCTAATTTCCCATGCAAAGTGAACATAGTTTTGGCTTGCGCCGTGACGTTTTTGATTTGCTGAAATCACTTTAATTTTTTATACTATGTAAAACTGGTGCCAGATAATAGATTCAAACTATTGACCGTCGCCGTATGAAAGCGCCGCTCTAATCAACTGAGCTAATCTGGCGTATTAAAATTAAAAATCGCAATCTTGTATGTATAGCGATTTAAATTCTTTTTTAAGAAAAACATTATCTCCGAAACGAAAGTATAAAGAATCGTTTTTAAATTCATTCAAAACAGCTTCTTTTATCTCTTTTATTTTTGAGAGAATTTCTTCTCTTTCTTCATTGGTCTGATATTTATAATCATAAATTTGTTTGATTCCATCTGTTAAACTTAAAATATGACGAACTGCTTTCTTTTCCGGAATGTGGGTTTTATTATTCAAGGCATTGGCGTCCAATATATCTTTTTTATTATTAAATAGATTTTTAATGAAGTTTATCATATTAGAAATAGTATATTTTTAATTTTTATTCTTTCCATATCTTCCATACTTTATCTGATGTATTTGCAATCATCGAGTTATATAGATACTCGACAATTTTCTCATTTTCGGATGAACATAATACTATAGGATTATTTGCGCCGTCGTCAACTAAATTCCCCTTGGAATCTAAAAATTGCTCTCGCGGAATTAACTTTTGACAGAAAAGTTTCATGTATTTTAATTTTAAAATGGTGGAGATGAGCGTCGTCGAAAACGCTGTGCTTGATTTCTATCTACCTATTCTTTTATATGCTTAGCTCCACTTCACTATCTAAAATACAATTTTGTGGCGAAATTGCAAGTTTTTCCGTCTAAAGATTCTTTAAAATTGAAAAGGCGGCGCTCAATTTTACATATTCGATATTGCGCCAGATAATCTATCGAAATCAATCAAATGGCGTCGAGGCTTTAAGCCGCGAATGCGTAAACTTCTTTGTCGTTTATTTTTGCGTAACTGTTTTGGAAGAGTGGTTACAACTCTTGCATAGAATAAATGGAATCAAAATTAAGTAGAATCCATAACATCCCCGTGAAATAAATGGTCCGGGCTCGCCGAATTGAACGGCAACTTTCAGTTTTTCAAACTAATGTGCTAAACCTAATTACACTAAACCCAGTGGTGCCCCCGGTTCGATTTGAACGAACAACCTATGCGTTATCAACACATCGCTATAACCAAAATTAAGCTACGAGGGCAAAATTCAAAGTTCTATTTGTGGCATCGAATCCACTCAACATATATTATTAGTATTTGTTTTTATCCATTTAGATGTTTGCTGTAAGAACTTTATGGAGCCTTTAGGGGGAGTCGAACCCACGACATTTTGTTTACAAAACAAACGCTCTGGCCAACTGAGCTATAAAGGCATTGGTGCGAAATATGAGATTCGAACTCATGATAACCGAAGTGGAAGTTCGGCACAATAACCAACTATGTGAATTTCGCTAAAATAAAGAAAAGATATTACTCTCTTCTTTATTGAGATTATTAATTAGAATAAAATTGCTCCAAGAAAAATACCTACAACGAATGCAATCGCGACAATCTTATATGTAGTAGATTTGGCGAAAAATTGCTTTGATTCTTCTTTTGCTTCGTGCTCTAGTTTTTCAAGAGCTAATTTTGCCTGTTCTTTTAGATTATTTGTATCCATAACATATAGTATTACACTTTTAACCGTATGTCAATTTTCCAGCCCAGCTTTTTGTTTGTTTGGCCATGAATTTCATGCCTTTAGAATAAAGAAGGGAAGATAAATCATTAAGGAATTCGACTAATTCCTCTTTATTGAAAGAGGAGTCATCGGATGCGGTTTGATTTTGCGCTGATTTCGCCCAAGGTGGCGCATTAAAAGTTGCAGATTTTTGTGTATAATTACTTGATTTCAGCGGCCTATCGTCAAAATCCGCGCTATCAAAAAATACAGAATCATTAATTTTGGATTTCTTGTTGATATCGAGATATTTGCTATACGATGCTTTATATCCTTTTTGCGTAACTGGCTTATTTTTAGACAAATTACATTCAGACAATCTATCAAACAGGTTGTTTATAGACTGATATTTTTTCGCGCAACCATATTTTACTTCTCTCGTGAGAAACTTTTCATGTTTACCAGCCCAACTCTTAAACCAATATGTTCCCGGAACACGCATAAGCTGATTTGGCTTAGAAACAATTGTATTAGCACCGAATTGCGAGAAATAATTGATTATCATATTCTGGTTTTGCCGCCATATTTCACGAGGATGATAGTGCGCAAGCGCCGGTTGATACTGCCAGTAAACGTGATAGCCATTACGCGTTTCAACTATTTTCGTAGGTTGAACGGGGAATTTGATTACCGCTGAAATCGCGCGCTTTTTAAACGCATTTACTTCTTTTGTAGTTTTATATTGGCTTCCATTCTTGCCGGCATCCAAATCGACGAAATTCGTGGACAAATACGTTACATCTTTATCCTTCATACCGGTAGAAGGATTGACGATAAAATATACATCTGCACCCGCTTTATTTTTTTCAATTGCCCCTGTAATCGTATCATATTTCATATCTGTTTTGCCGAAGGAAGATGCGATAACGGAAGAGCTGAATTCGCCTAGGAACTTATTTATCTTTTTTTGTAGTGTTATGCTCATATGCGATTATTCTCGCACTAATTTGGTGCAAGTCTAGTGTTTATGTAACATTTAAATATGTTTTTTATCTCTTATATCTCTCATTGTTTTATGAGCGCATGGATAGTCTTTTATTATTTTGGATAGTTTTTCACCAGAGGAAATTCTTGTTCTTATTTTGGATATATCCTCGTCGCTAAATTTTCGTTTACATTTTATGCCTTTTATGATTTTTGGACGCGGAAATAAAGCTTTTTCATGTGTGTATCCCGCGTTTCTTCTCGCCCAATAGCCACTGGGCGGTAATGGAATTGCATAGAATTTTGCCCATTTTACTACAGTGCTGGATGTTACATTAAATTTTAATGCTATCTTTTTTATATTAAACTCCCAAATTAATTTAATTAAATCCTCTTTAGAAAGAGGGGGATTTTTATGTTTACCTTTTAAACAACATTCGACGCTACAGAATATTTGTGGTTTTTGCTTGACCACAAACAGATTCGAACAAAATTTACATTGTTTTTTCTCTTTTTCTGCTTTTTGTATAATTCTATTACAAAACATTTTTTTATTTGCGCGTCCAGTATATGTTGAGGTTTGACTGTGGCAATTTGGGCATAACCACCGAAGATTATTTAATATATCATTATTACAATTTCCGTCTATATGGTCTAATTGTAGAGTTAATGGCTTTCCATTCCACAAATCTTCGATTTTGCATTCGGCGCATTTTAATGGTATTAAATTATATTTTTTAATATATCTTTTAACTGTATTTTTACTATTATTTTCTTTATATATAAAGACTTTTTGCATACACTCTTCTAACGAAAGACCACGATTAGGCCATTTTCTTCCTTTATTTGAGTTTTGACCTAGTTTTATATGGTCAATACTGATATTTTCATATTTTAGTCTAAATTTGAGAGTCTTATTATTTGCGCCTCTATTTTTTAGACCAAAAAACATTAATATTTCAGTAATTGTATTACATTTTTTAACTAATTCTTCGAGTTCTTCTTTTGAGATTTTCCAAATTGGACTTGTTCTTTTTCTGCTCATATTAGTATATTACACTAATAAAGTAGAGAATTAAATCCAAAAATAACAAGTCTCTACTAAATTGTGGCGCCTGCGGAAATCGAATCCGCAACCCGTTGATTAAGAGTCAACTGCTCTACCAATTGAGCTAAAGCGCCGAAATTGTGGCATTATTTTAACCTCCGCTTCATTAAGTTGACATTATCGTATTCAACGCCACCGGAAAGCCAACGGCTCGTATTTTATCAAACCAGCTCAGACTTGAGTGCCACTTGGTTTTTAAGGACGTTCGGCACGCGCAATAAAAACATAAGGCTTATCAATTTAAATAGGAATTGGACAAATTATTTCATCATAGGAAAAATGGGCGCTTTCTCTTGTTTTTAGCTGAACGCCAAAATAAACATCTTCCTGTGAAGAGAATCCGTAGTCTGTTTTACGGTCAGAATCTTCGATTTTTTCGACCATTTTTACTACAAATATATCGTCGTGAACATCGCTTCCATATCTATAACGTTGACGAATAAGATAACTTTGTCCTTTTTTTATCTTCATAATTATTCAGCTTTTGTAAAGTTCAGATAATACTTATCACCGATGACAAACTTATCGAAAAGATTTGGATTGGTTATTGTCATTTTAAGTTCGCCGGCTGGGGTCCAGCGCGCAAACGAGCTGTCTTCCGAATTGCCTTCTGTATCATATGGCTTGTCCGAAACCGGGCGCATATGAAGTTCTTGCGATTTCCATCCGGGTTGTTCGGATTTAATTACATTGGTTACGAGAAACTTCGCTATCATTGATGTATTTGTATTCATAAAATGGTTGCAGAAGGCGGGTCTTGGTCCACTTATACGCATTTTCAGTTTCCAGCTTATGAGACTGGCAAGGCACTTTTCCTTCACTCTACAATCGTGGGGAAAATAGGATTCGAACCTATAATTTTTATTTGCTGTATTTACCAACAACTCTTGGTAATTTGACTTCCAAGTCATTATTTTCCCCATGTGTGCCGCTAGATTTCTCTATCAAATAAAACGGGCTGACGCCTCATACGGCAGGCAATTTTATTTAATTGTGCGATAAAGCCCATACGGCTAATGATTGAAGTGGATTTTAACCCACCTCAATCGTTTGTTTTCTAGTTTACTTACGTTCAGAATAATCGTTATCAAAGATAACAATGAGACCAAGCGCAGCGAACAGCGAAATGGCGGTAATCATAATTTTAATTATCGTCCTTTCTTTTATTTTAGGCGTTTGCCCCGGAGGGTGTCACGCGTTAATGCTATTATGTCAATTTTTAAAGATTAACATAATTGAAGTCGCAGTGCAAGAAGATAATTGGATAAATAATCTTTTTAAGAATGGCAGTCCCACGCAGACTCAAACTGCGCCTCTGGCGTTCAAAGCGCCGTATGCTATCAACTACATCATGGGACAACATTATTTACTATTCAAATATTTTATATATCTTAAATACAATTTTCTATATTCGTTCGCTTCTTTTCTTGTTTTAAACGGTCCATATTCAATGGATGTATTTACATTTGAAAACCAATGTTCTTTATTTTTGCTATAGATTTTGCATTTTGACATAATAAAATGGCGAGCGCAATCGGGATTAAACCGACATAATCCATCGGGACAGGATGGAGCATTCTCATTATGCTATACGCCCATATTTAAAGTTTAATTTTATGTCCGTCATCATATCCACCAAATCCATTTTTATTAGACATGATAACATTATATGAATATGTTCCCTTATCATCAATTTTTCTTACGTTTTCGATTGATATGTTATGATTTGGATATTTTTTCTTAAGTCGATTTAGAATTTTAGTTTTAGCGGTCATGATTTTTATAATATTTTATTTAACATATTAGAACAGGCTGGACAAAAATTTTGTTCATTTTTATGGTCAAATAATCTTGCGTCCCATTTTTTAATCCTTCCGGCGAAATTATCTTTATATTGCCAATTTGACCATTTTTCTTCTGATGTCATTTTTGGGCCATTATATTCTGTAATCTCGCAGTGAAAATAGCAAATTGAATTATCGCATAAGTATTTTTTATTAGTTAATAATTTCATGATTGGCGGTAGAAAATCGCATCGAACGATTGCCGTTTTAGCGGCACTACTGTTTTCAAGACAGTGCGAGGAGCCAACCTCAGTTTCTACCATTGGCGGAGAAAGCGGGTGGCGACCCCGCATTGGAAATTAATCCAAATATGTTTAGCAAACATACGCAGCAAGCCAACTATCTGCCTCTTCTCCATTTATGAAATATTATTAATAGACGTTATATTTTTTTCCAGCTTCTTACAAAACCCAAGAAATTGCTCATCAGGAATTTTGCATATTTCAATATAAAATTGAAGAAAATTTTTGTCATGATTCATTACTTCGGATAATGCCTTCTTTCTTTTGGAAACATTAGGATATGCCTTTATTATATTATTTATAATATATATTGAATCGGGCGTATTTAATAACCATTCTCTGGTTGTTTTATCCAGATTTACCAAGAAATTTGCAATTTCAATTGAATTCATATTATTTATTTGGCGTCGATAGAGAATATGCGAGTTCTCATTTTACTCGTGAGAGGAGTTGGTCCTTTACGTTATTAGACGATATCGACATATTAAAATGGCAGCCCCGGAGGGAATTGAACCCTCATAATGCTATTTTTGAGCACACATCTGCTTGAAAGGCAGCGCACCATTCCAATGTAGTGAACGGGGCCATATAAAATTTTTTTAATTATTAGCTTGAGATTTATTTTTTATAGTATCAAACTGCATGAGTTTCCTTGTTGCGCATATCATACATTTTCCTCGCCGATTGTCAAGGTTAACGTATATATTTAATAGAGGCGGTTCGTTGCTTATTTAGCCATGCTCCCATTATAGATAGGAATAACAAAGTCAATCGGTAGACTCTTTTAGTTACATATAATAATTAAAATGGTGGACACAGGTCGGATTCAAACCGACAATAATCGCTTTGCAAAAGCGGTGCATTATCATTGATGCTACTGGCCCATTTCAAGATACTTATTTCTTTTCGGTTGTTATTAACAATTTTTACGTTTAAAATTGCCATTGAACTGTCATTTATTTCTACTAGAGATATAATGAGACATTTTCTAGCGTGGTCGCCCACATTCGTTACCTTAGAACCGTTATTTAGAATATTTTGCTGTTTGTATCTTTATTAAATAATACTCTACAACTTACTTAAACGTCATTGTATTTGAGTATTATTCTGGCGTCGCCACAGGGACTCGAACCCTGATGGTATTTAACCGACAGATTAGAAATCTGTTGCCTTATCCAATTCGGCGCACAGCGACATTATTGATATTGACGTGATAAATATGCGTCACCATTACCCGCTTACGGGCGTTAAGAATATTACTGGTCTTCTCTTGTGTTAAGAGTTCCGGTGCAAGCGGAGGTTGCGGTCAAAGATTTAACACACAACGTTATTGTTTCTCCGGGTTGTAATGAAATTTCGCGGTCGGAAAATGCATATTGAAATCCGCCGTCTTCTGCTATAGCAGCGCTCCAAATTTTTTGTGCTCTGGTTGGCGTAGACATACCAGTGCTCGCGATATCAATCCAATTTGCGCTTGAGGTATCTACCTGCACCCAGTTTGTCGGACCAGTCAAAACAGCATTTTTTACAAGAAAGAATTTAGTCAAAGAGTTAGCGCTTCCATTTGCAGAACCAGAACAATCTAAAATTTTTGTGACAACTTGTGAGGCACGATTATTAAAAACAACGCCCCCTCGAACTGTAAATAAAGGAGTATAAACTGATGTAGAGCTTGTTACTGATGTTTCTATATCATATGAAACTCTTGGTCCGAGATTTATTTCTTCGCCTTCGATAAATCCAGCATACGAACTTACGGTAACCGATACATCTGTTGTGCTACCGGCTGAATAAGCCGAAGCTAAGAATGGGAAAGATGGTTGAATTAGTGATACACTAGTCGAAGTGTTTGGATATTTAATCGTGTGAACGGTCGTAAATTCCGCATTGTTAGACGTGCTATCATAAGTTTCAATTTGGAAAGTAATGCAACCAAACCCCAAATATTGTATACCTATTTGATAAACATTTCCTTTGGACGGGTCTAATGTATAGCCGCTCCCGCCCGTTCCATCGCATTTATCACCATTCCAAGAGGATTGTGGAATCCAAGTATCTGTGGTAGCAACGCCTGCGGTTGTTTCTACATCCGTGCCTGCTGCCGGCGTGCCCGCTCCCGTTTGAGCGAGAGAAAATGTTCCCGTTTTTGGGCCGGCAGAGTTGGCCAAGAAACAAACCTGTGCTCCTCTTGCGAAAGCCGTCCATCCCGGAAAAGTTCCAAGGCTGATTTCGTATGCGGTTCTTGTTGTGCTAGAATTACTTGTGGCTGTGACGTTTACTGTCGCACCGTTTGGTAGCGTAACAACATAATCATTTGTTGCTGTGCTAGCCGTGGTAATTGTCATAGTATGAAACTCGCGGACACCACCGGTGCTATAAAGAATTCCAAATGTGGTTCCATTATAACCAAATGCAAGTGTGCTTTCAGATGTCCCAAACCCAATTACCTGATAGCTATTTGCCGTTCCGGCACTAAAATAGCCGGCAAATCGCCCAACAATACCTTGACCAGCGCGATAACGTAGACGACGACGAGATTGTAACGAACCGAATGAATACTGTGTTGTGCCAGTAGAAACTATGATTTTATTTCCACTTGCGGCAACGGAGCCGCTGCCAGCTCCCGTTCCAACCGCCAATCCGGTTGATGTTATCATGCTTGAGGCGTTTACGCCATAAACACCATCGGATTGAAAAACTGGCTTTAAACTTTCCGCATGAACAGAACCAAATGGTAATCTTGGCGAGTGAATCGCTACCTCAAGATGGCCTTCTGGCGTGGAATTAATCGGTATATTAGAATTATCGTGTTTTAAACCGTAAATTGGGGCTGGATTAAGGAGTGCCATAATCCACTATTTACACTATTTGGAGTGGTAAATGGGGTTAAATCCATGTAAATTACCACTATGTTTTGCTGGAGCAGGTATTCCCTATATTTATTTCGTTCTTTTCCCAAGAACCGGTGCTGTTTGGCGCCGACCTGCTATTCCCAATGGGATTTCTGTATTCTTAACTGCATAAACTACTGAAAGGCGTGTTTATGTTTCATCAAGACCCGCTGAAATCGTCAGCGTCGAGCAATGGAGTTAAAGATTGTTTTTAAAAACAATTTTTTAAGTGTAATTCTTATTATGAAATGATTAACAACAAAAGAGGAGTTTGATTGTCAAGGAAGTAGGGGAAGTATATTTTTCGAGTGCGAGGTATGCTTAAAAGCATTTCCTATTACAAAAAATATTGCTGGTAGAGTTATTAGAGGAGATATAACTCGTCGCACTTGCTCAAGAACATGCGCAGCGATAAATCAAACAAACGCTATTTTAATAAATTGTTTGCAATGTAAAAAAGAAATTAAACGAGCGCCAAGTTCGATGAGTAAGAACAATTTTTGTTCACAATCTTGCGCCGCTATTTATAATCAATCCCATAAAACGCATGGTTATCGCCGCTCTAAGCTTGAAATTTGGCTAGAGGTCGAATTAAATAAACTATATCCATCCTTGGAAATACATTTTAATAGAAAAGACGCTATAAATAGCGAACTTGATATTTATATCCCGTCTTTAAAACTGGCATTCGAACTAAACGGAATATTTCATTACGAACCTATTTACGGAGAAGAACAACTTAAAAAAATTAAAAATAATGACACGAGAAAATATCAAGCTTGCTTGGAGCGCGGAATAGAACTTTGTATTATTGATACATCGAAAATAAAATATTTTAAAGAATCTACATCAAAACCGATTTTGGATATAATCTCTAAAATAATTAACGATAAAATAAAATTTTATAAATTAGTTATTATACCTAATAATTAATTAATATAAAATGGTGGAGGTTGATAGAATCGAACTATCTACCCATGCGGGTTACTCGGGTTACAGCCAAGCGACCAACCAATTAGTCTTAACCTCCAAAATCTAAGTTCTATTTTTTCTAATGTTGACTTTACCATTTGTCTATTGCTCCAAATATTAAATGGTGGAGCAAGCAGGATTCGAACGCTGCATATTACATTTTCGATAGAAATGTTTGCTGTAAGAACTTATGAATACCAAATAAAGATTTTACCTTTATATTGATATGGTTTTATTATCTTCTTCTAACCGGTTGAAAGCTCCGGAAAATCGATTTGAACGATTAATTTTTGAGTAACAATCAAACGTGATGCCGTTTCACTATACCGGAATAAATTATATTTTTAATTGGCGCGACACGAACTAATCGAAAGCTCTTATTGGCGCGAGATTTGGAGTTTCACCGGTATACCCACTACCCGATGCCGCATTTACTATGGTGCGCACACCCCGACTTGAACGGGGATACTTGGTTCCGTAGACCAATGCTCTAAATCCATTGAGCTATGAGCGCAAAACGAAGTATTATTTTTTACTGCTCTACCATTGAGCTAATTCGGTATTTCTACCGAACGCGGGACTCGAACCCGCATCAGTCCTTTAATAGAGGAATTTTTGTTGCTGTAAATACTTCTAATGAGAGAAAACGATTCGAACGTTTATTCCCGCGTCTAGCGGTTGTTTTGCCATTAAACTATCTCTCTACAGCGCGCCGTTTTGTTTCCATTAACATATGAATTTATTTTTGCTGCTAGCGCACTTATTTAACTGGTTTTATTTATTTGTTGTATTTCAAGAACAATTTTTTAATTTTTGCTGTTAAAAACCATGAGGTAAAATTAATCTACTATAATTAATTATACTACTGGTCAGGATGATAGGACTCGAACCTACATATCCGCGTTTTAAGCGGGGTAACTTGTGCCCAAGACAAGTGGGGAGCCATTCCCCAACACCCTGATATATTTTCTCTGAAATCCTCAAAAATAAGGAAAAGTCAAGACTGGTTAATCGCACCGTCTTTCGTTAAAGTATCGCTGGCGCTCGATACCAAAGCAGAAAATTTTTATTTATAGACAACATATATTTTCTTAAAGTTGTCTTTCGACTGAAAAGGAACGGAATCTTTCGATTCAATATTGGAAGAGGTTTATTTCCTCCAACGAAATTTAACTATGAAAATAGATTACCAGTTTTAGCGGAGAAGTCAAGAGGCTTCGTCACTATTTTGATTTTCTACTTTAAAAGAACATAAAAAAACCGGAGGATTTTAATCTTCCGGCTTTTGGTAAAATTGAAATTTTACTTTACTCGCCAGAGCCTTATTCGGGGATTACTGTTAGATTGAGCGCGGAGGCAACTAAGTCAAACAGATAATCGTCATTATCTCCCCAGTTGGCATAATCTTCGCCACTAAACGTGATGCGACCGGGCGCGCCTAGAACTGCATCATTACTATCAAGTAATGTCCATTGAACATTAACTGATTCATCTAGTGTGACTAGACAATCATCTACGCGGAGTTTTGTGGCTGTATTTGGGAAAACTTGGACTGGTTCGATATTTTTAATCATATGCTTATACAATAATTATACACTTTAAATGAACGAATTTAACTAAAAAAGTGAAAAAATGTTACTTTTTACACTTTTGACGCTTAATTAAGCCTTGATTGACTTATATCTGTCGGAGTTTAGAACCTCTAACATGCCATCATAAGGAGTGGTATTCTTTAGCGCCAGTGCATTTTTGAAAATAACTGGGCTGCAACCACTTACAAGGGCTGTGCCCTTTTCATCGAATTTCACTGGAGAATCGGAACTTGCGTTCACATTCCAGAATACAATTGAAGGAAGTTTATAACCAGCCTTCTTGTATTTTTCTTTGATTACTTCATGATTTGTTTTTGACGCATTATCAACTATAGAATCGAATTGACAATCAGAAATCAAAAATAAAACATCTGGCATTTCTTTCTGTGGAACTTTATATTGCACAGCTTTATTGAGTATTAAATCAAATACAGACTGTAGGTTTGTATTTGCAACCTCATGATTAGCCATTATCTGATTAACTTTTGATTTCAAAGAATCGCCAGTGAGTTCTACAAATCTCGCTTTCGCGGAGAAAGGCACAACAACATTAGCAAATTGACCTTTATTTCTTTCTGAGAAATAAACACCAATAGAAACCGCAACATCAATAGGACGAACATTGCCGCCATAACTGCTTGTCATCGACCCACTTAGGTCCAAGACTGGCAGTGCGTTATATTTGTTATCAGCGAGATAATCTGGTAAAGCCTTCCACTGTGCTTCGACTGTTCTTAAATCGTTGCCGGTTTTAGACTCAATACCACGAACTAAATCATAAGGATACAATACAGAGGCATTGATTTTAGCCTCACCCTTTTCCACTTTCTTTAGGAAAGAAGAATATTGGACCGGAGCGTGCTTATTAAATGCATTCTTATAAATATAAGCTGCACGGCTAGGAACATTGGAGAAAGAAATTTTCTTCCAATTTCCATTGCACATATCACGTTCAACAACGTTCAATTTCGCGCGTAAAGCGGAAAGTGTTTTACGATATTGTTTCGGCGTAACATTTAAGAATTTACGCATCTTCGCGGCAAGGCGACGAGTAGTTTCGCTAGAAGCTGATTCTGACGGCAGCCACTTTGCACATAGAGATGGAGTTTCCGCATCAACATCATTTTGAAGTTGTTTGGCGAGAAGTTCAAATGCGGCATCTTCAACCGGCGTATTTTCCGTAGACTCTAAGATATTATCCCAACGAGTAAACTCTGGCACATACTTTAGAAGCTTTGTGGCTGTTTTGGCATGATTTTGCGCGAGCCATTTGAGACAAGTGCGGAATAAACGACGCTCGCCCTGACCGCTACGCACATCTCCCAAATAATATAAAGCCTTTACAGCTAAATTCTTATCTTCACTATATGCGGCAGAAAACAGTTTGATTATTTCTGCCTCGGGATTTTGACGCATTGCGCCGCCGCGACTAAAGAAGTCGAGGACGCTTGTGCCAGTGGTGGAATGTGAAACTGCGCCGTTGGCGGTCGTTGTATCATGCGATTGAACCGCATTGATTAGTGCATTTTTCTTTTTCATATTTACTAAGTAGGTTTTTATTTGTTTGCTGTTCTACTAACGAATAAGACTATAGACTATTTTGACGAAAAAACAAGAATTATTTCAGATTTCTATCGTAACTCCATGTCTTACAAGATTATAACTATCGTCAACAACCGCCGCATTGCAGAATATGGTTCCATCAATCGTTTGTGTTTGACCACCACAATGATGCAAATGACCGCCAACCCAAAGCTTGGGCCGAACTCTCTTAATCGCATCTAGCAAATCTTTACATCCAGCGTTTTCATAGGCGCCGGGAAAATCTTCCCTCATTGCTTTGTCCAAAACGCCATACGGAGGACCATGAGTAATCAATACATCGGTATCAGATGGAATCATATCCCAATAACGTTTGATTTGTTCGCCTCTATCTTTATTGAAATACCAATTATAGAATGTTGGAGTTATAGGGGAGCCATAGAACTTTAGTCCATTAATAATAACCTCTGAATTTTCGAGATAAATTGCGCTTGGAGCCACCTCCTTAACCATTGCTCGTGCAAGGTCAGGCCACTTTTCAAAAGCGCCGTCGTGGTTGCCAGCGCAGAAACATTTATACTGAAAATCCTGCTTTTCAAACCAAATAAGAAAATCGCGCAAAGATTTACGCCCAACGTCATTCGTCAAGTCGCCAGCATGAACCAAAACGTCTGCCTGCGCAAGCTTTAATTCATTATGACGGCCATGTGTATCACTAATAACTAAAATTTTCATAAATTTATTAATCTAATTCTGCAATTTTCACCATGCCATCTTTTATAGTTTCCTCCGCCGGATAAAACATTACAATATGGACATTGTTTCTTATTTTTTGATGGATTGTTTTTTGATGTATACAATGCTGGATGCCTATCTTTTATATCGGGCCGTTTCATATGATTTTTTTCCCCAGTATTTCTGCCTTTACTTGCTTTTCCTATATTTTTCCTCCAATCGTCTGAAAATATTCTCCCCAAATTCGTTGGTTTTCCTATTCTTGATAATCCTATTTTTTTTCGATGCTCCTCTGTAAATGGGGCACGTTTTTTACCCCTCATAAATAAACTATGAGCTTTACTAGCTTTTATTTTTATTTTTTCGAACTCTTTAGATGATACGAGGTGTCTTTCCTGATTATCGCTTTTTCTTAACATACATTCAAGCGCCTTAATAAGGCCATAATGATTTGGATAAATTTTTAGGAGTAATTTATGACAAATAAAATGTTCCCTACCCGTAAGTAATACTGTATTTTTTAATGTATTTTCTCCTCCTAAACACTTTGGAATAATATGATGGTTTTCGTAATATTTTTCTCCTCTTTTACGATTTTCACTCACTGCTTTTTGGATTATATTATTATATATCTTATTATAATTCATAAAAATTATATACAAACAATTTTAGTCATATTTTTGATAGATATTATCTACGCCGAATTGAATGGAACCGGATTTAATCGTATCATTATTAAAGAAATCAGCATCGGCGCCGCGTAAGTTCATAATTTGCTTCAAATTTATTAATTGAAATTTTTCTGCCTCTGTCTCTGGAGACAAAATCATTACTAGCTTTGTTTTATTTTGAACCGATAAATTCGTATCAAGAATTATTTTCATTTTAAATAATATATTTCGCCCACTCCGCTCTTGGCGCGATTTTTTCATCCAACTTGAAATAATTTGGTCGAATTTTTAATTTCGCGACAATCGGCTTGTTATGAATATCCAATTTTGGCATGGAATTTCCAGCTCTACTATTGCAATCTTTACAAGCGAGCGCAATATTATCCTCGTTATTTGAACCGCCGAGTGACCGGCTATGAATGTGTTCGCGACTGGCCTCGGAAAATTTTATTTTTTGATGACAAAAACAGCAGACGCCATGATAGAAATCATATACATCTTTAAGCGGAGGCAGGCCACCCTTATCCACTTTCTTGCATCTATACTTCATACCTTTGAAGAAGGACTCGTTTACAACGAAAACAGTTGGAATAGCCCAAACGTTATCCTTGTAACTTGGATTATAGCCACTTCTCATCACTGGCTGGTCCGGATGAACCGAAATATTACCAGAAATATATCTGTCCCAATTAAACGGATTATGATTTGCGTCGATTCCCTGCCCTTTACCCTTGAGCAAATTGTAAAATGCCGCGCGAGCCGTTCCTACGCGAAACGGTAAATATGTTGGCGCGAGAAAAAGCGTGGTAATTTCGTTTGGTCTGACTACTTTCATGATGAAGAAATTTACCAGACCTAGCGTAGAAATCAAGTTTTTTCTTCGGTTTCCTTATCCTTAAGCTCTGAAAGTTTAGTATAAATTTTCCAATCTTGTATTGCGACGCTATTTCCGAAAACTGTTCCGTCTTCTTTCGTAGTTCCGGAAAACGTGATAATCGTGCCTTCGTCTGGTAGTTTTCGTCCACATGATTCCATGAAATTATCATAAGCATCATTAAAAATCATGAAATTTAACTTTTCGGTTTCGTCTACAAGTGTCATTTTGACGTAATTTGCTTTTTTCGCCTTAGATACTCCGCTCCGGATTTCGAGAATTTGTCCGACGCCTTTAACTCTTATACCGGAAACCTCGCTCTTAATTTCTTTGAACGACATTAAATCATCCTGAAAATCTGCAAATACCTTTCGTAGATTAGAAGAATAAGAAAATCCAAGTAGTTGTGTTTCGAAATACCAATTTGCAAATTCAAGATTTTTATTATTCTGTTCCCAAATAGCCTTGTATTTTTCGTATTTTTTATAAAAAGTTATCCATCTTTTATCTGTGATATATCTCTTACCTTTGTCATTACATGCAGTCTTTAGGAAAAGCAATGTCTTTAGAATATCATTATTATGCTCGGGCAGAAATTTTTGCACTAACATTCTTTCCGTATCGCTCAGCACATTCGAACCGTTGAAAACTTGCAGTTCCAAAACCAAACGAGGTCGATTTTCGCCGATTACTTGTAGACAGCCTGCTTGTGCGATAGCAGAACCAACGCCAACGCCGAGTTTACATTCTTTTAAAGCATTAAAAACCTCAATTTTATTGGTTTTCTCTTTATTAACGAATAATTTGAAATTTTCGATTGTTTTTTCTGAAATACCTTTAATAAAACCAAGGCCGAATCGAATATCGCCGCCTTCTATCTTAAAATCCATGTCGGACTTAACTAGGTCAGGTGGTAATAGTTTAATACCAAACTGATTCATTTCGCGCTCGATTGCCGCGATTTCTTCTTGTGGTTTGGCGCCAGAAAGATTCTTGATTTCAGAAAGACAGGCCCAAAAGAATTGCAGTGGATACTTATATTTGAGATAAGTGGTCAACGCCGATGTCATGCTTGTTGCAACAGAATGTGAGTTAGAAACTAATATATCATTCGCATAAAAATTATGATAAGCGCTGGCGATTTCAAAATCCAAAGTATCATAAAATCCAATTGATACGATTGACTCAATTCTAACCCAATGCAAAGACCTATGATAAATCTCACATTGCTCAATAAAGCAATCACCAAGGCGCTTCATTCCATTTTTCGTATAGAATTTATGGTCAATTGAACATTTTATTGTTTGACCGGATGATGTTGTTACAAGATATAATTCTACATTGTTATTATAAATGTTTTTTACTTTCTCGTATACGTTTATATTGCGTTTAACATCAAAACAAGCGATTTCATCACCAATTTTAATATCAGACATATATTTATACCCATATATCGTTTTTACTAAAGTAAGTGGATGAAGGCATTTATTAAAGCCATATTTAGCATTGTCCTCTGTAATTTTAATAAAAGCATCCGTTACTTTCTCGTCGAAACCATTGCTCTTAGCTCTTTCTGCAATTTTTACTTTCCATTTTGCCACTTCTTCTACCTTCTTTTTTCCGATTGTTCTCCGAAGTAGCTCCGCCTCTTCACTGTTAAATCCAAGAGCGATAGCAACTTGCAAAATTTGTTCCTGATAAAGAACAACATTGCGGGTTTCTTTAACGATAGATTCAAAAGATGGATGCGCAGCTTTTGCGCTGTTATTAACGTAATCATCTACATACGCTAGCGCACCGGGGCGAGCGGTAGCAGAAACGTCGGATAATTCGAGTAAATTCCGTGGTTTAAATTTATTTAAGACTCTATAAGCCGTTTCGGCAGAAATTTGATAAAGACCATATGGTGCTAATTTGCCATCCTGATAGTGTTTATAAATGTTTTCGTCATCTTTAAGCTTTGGCGTAATATCATCTAGTTTTTCAGGGATAACAGATTCAATTTTCTTTAAAAGGCCATTTGTCGCGAGGCCGAGAAGGTCAAGTTTTAGTGCAAATTCAGCGGCATCATCTTTTGTATATCCGCATGAAGGATAGCCCTCTTGATTAAGTTGAAGCGGAACATAGCCGAATAATGGACGGTGCGCAAGTAAATAACCAGAAGCGTGCTTTCCTTCCGAAGCGATTAAATCGCGTAATTTCAACGCAATATTAAAATCTTCCTTGTGCTTTTCCGACCATTCCTTGAAATCCACGTTTTTTTCGGGCATTACTTCTATGTCTTCAACGATACCCTGATGTTTCTCCACCATGTCGGAAATTCTTTTTGCCTGTTCAGGGGTTGCGCCAGAATAGCATTTAAATACTTCTGTGACTAATTTTTTACCGGTGAAGGTGCCAAGAGTCAGAATGCTGGATATTTGACCGGGATATATTTCCTCCAGCCATTTTCTTACTTCGTCTCTAGTTTGCCCCAAATTAAGGTCTGCATCTGCGACTAAATCACCCTTAAGATAAGTTTGGCCGTTAATTGTTACCTTTTTCGACCGCGCTCTATTGACAAAACGTTCAAAAATAAGATTGTATTCAATTGGGTCTGCGCCAGTAATTCCAAGCGAATAAAAACAAAGCGAACTAACCATAGAACCACGTCCATAGTCAATAAATGCCCCTAGTTCGCGCGCTTTTTCGATTACAAGCCAAACAAGAAGGCAATATTCTGTAAATCCAAGCTCTTCAAGAAGTGAAAGTTCGTGCGTGAGACGTTTTCCATATTCCGGAAAACGGGAAATATTAACTAATCCACGCTTCTTTTTATCTTCAAAACCTTCACGAACAAGAGCTTCGAAGAATTTTGCATAGCCATCGGATTTTGACAGTTTTAATCTATCGTAATGTTTTTGATTGATATTAATTTCGGGTAATTTGACATAGCCAAAATTTTCAATTTTTACATCTTCAAAGTCATCAAAATTACTCATACGTCAATATTATTGATTATTGATAGAAAAACAAGTCTATTAATGTCGCAATCGTAATCAGAATTGTGTAATTTTTCCTTGTCAAAATTAGGAATTTTAAGTTTTTCGGCCATTGCGCCGAGGTTTGTTTTGACTGTTTTACCTTCTTCGTTTTTGCCCATTCTCATGTCGGCGACGCGTAATTGCCAAGCGAAGAAATCTTCGTAAGATACTTTGAGTCGTTTTTCATACATTTTTGCCAAAGATAATGTATCAATACTTCTATTTTGAAATGAATAATCTGGTTTTTCTCCACATAATCTGCGTAATGTATTATATATCATTTCATCAAAACGGATACCATTATGCCAGATGATAATGATACTTTCGTCATTTATAATCTTTTTTATATCTTCGAGAATCGCTTTTGGTTCTTGCGCGAGCGATAAATATTTTGCTTTATCAAAGCGCGTAACTCGCGCAGCCTCGGGGGACATTTTTAAATCACGCCAAAGTATGAATTTATCATAAGTCGCCAAGACCTCATTTTTAGTGAATAAATTGTATGATACTTGCCAAGGGCGAGAATAGAAAAGATTTAACCCTTCCGTTTCGAAATCGAGGACGCAGTATTTCTGCTGAAAATTGAAGCGTAAAAGTGATTCGCCGAGATTCATGATTTTAATGAAAGATAAGATTCGAAACAAAACGCGTCACTACACATAAACTCCATTTTCGGGTCCGAGAATTCTGAACCCTTTTGTATGCATCTATACGTCATATATGCTTTAAATTCGTCCCTTGTTTTGTAATATATCGTCTTAACTTTTTCTATGGGCCAATTATGGGAAAGATTAAATTTATTTATGGACGCATTAATTATAGATTCAAGTGGGTGTTCGGTGCCCTGCTCAATCATGAAAAATTTTTCATACTTTGATAAATCAGGTATGATATTTGCGTTGAAATTATAAGTATTTTTAGCGATAAAACTATCGAAAAACGGCAGGCCCATTTTTAGATTTTTAGTCCAGTATTTATCCAATTGCTTGAAATCAAAACGAAAAATATAATATTTATTGTCTGGATTAGTGTGGCACGCGGAATATAGTTTCAGCAAATCTTCTAGCCCGGCTGAGTTTTTGCAAAAAACAACGATTCTGTGTTCTTTATTCAGGCTTTCTGGCGTCCTGTCATTACAATCGTCAAGCATCGTAAATTCTATGCCAAAAATAAGTTTTACGCCTAGCTCTTCACAGCGCTTTCTTGCCTCCGGATATGTTGCAAAATTATTGGATATGAACACCACTTGTTTTAAGCTCGCCTCTTTTATACATGAAGTTATACTCGGCGCAGTGGTGGCTTTGATAAACTTATCTTCCCACCAAACCATAATAGATTTTTTAGAAGAATGGTCGTAAAAAATTGGAGTCATTTTTATAGCAAATTTGAAACTTGAAAATCGGAGCGTGTTGAACGAAAATTTACACTGCCATCTGGATTTATTATTGCATAAGTGGTTTGGCCTCCATCAATACAGTAGCTATTACCAATATTTCTAATATTATTGAATTTTGCGGTATGACCAACAATTTGACGAATATTTTCGCTGTCTAGGAAATCATAATGAAAATCACACCAAAATGGACCGGCGTTTTCTGCGCTACCGCCGCGAACGAAGCCAGCGTGGAAATATGGAGAATATTCAAACGCGATTTTCTGTATGGCATTAATTAGTTCACCATGAAGAACATCAAGATTCTTTTTTAGGAAAAGGGGTCTAAATCCGGCATGACTCAAAATCCATCCATTTGCGATAATAAATGGACGCAGTTTATTCCAGTCGTCGATATGCAGCACTTTATTGATATCAATACTCTTTGATTTAGAAAATCCAGAACAAATATTAAACACCGCTTTCTTGTTTGAGAATCTTTGGTTAAAAGTCCAACTTTCAAGATAGGGAAGGTCATGATTTCCGATTAGTCCAATTGCGCCGATATGCAATTTATCCTTGAGCCATTGTGCTGTTTTTGACGCAGTATGAATAACCGGAAAATCTTTTCGTGAATCGAAATAATCACCTAAAAACACAACATTATCATAATTACCATGCTCTATAGTTAATATAGAATTGACCCAATCAATATCTTGATGGATATCGGGTATTACTAATACACGTTTATTATCTATTTTAAGTAAGCTCATTTCCAGTTTCTAGGACGACCATCTTCACCGTAGAAAAAAGGGCATCCATTATATTTATCCTCTAATAGTAGAGCATTTTCAGGAATAATCAATGGTTTTTCCTTGGAATTGACGAATTTGCCGTCAGGAAAGACGAGAGAATAGAAATC
>JACCDQ010638454.1_pt1 | contig 21685 bp, 15 predicted proteins | sample 7446031 | NCBI WGS metagenome assembly JACCDQ01 (sample SAMN15323442, study PRJNA562643) | freshwater metagenome | isolation source: river surface water | place: USA:Blue River Watershed | collected 2017-08-17
GCCCAAAGAATTTCCTTAATTTTGTGCCACCAATTACAAGACGGTCCGGTAGTTCAGTTGGTTAGAATACATGCCTGTCACGCATGGGGTCGCGGGTTCGAGTCCCGTCCGGACCGCCAACTAAGAGAAAGCCCTCAGAGAAATCTGAGGGTTTTTTTGTTTTCAATTCGCCAATCTTTCGTTAAATTCCAATCATAAAATATTAAGATTTATTTTCAGACGTATGGATACGAATCAAGTGCATATTGGACATGTAGTTCGTTTTGTGAAGGAGCGGGGTTTTGGCTTTATTGAATCTGAAGATGGTGAAATTTACTTTTTCTTTCGGAATAAAGATGAGTTGAAAAAAAAGAAACAAGCAGGCTTAATTCCTTATATTCATAATTTTATTTCAGGTGATCGTGTTTCATTTAACTTGCGCTCAAGTCAACGAGATGAAGGGAAAATAGAAGCATTTGATGTTACTTTTATTACAAATGAACGAAGAGCAATTTTAATTAATAATTTCCAGGAAAATGGTTTTTTGGAAGGTTATATTAAAATCTTTGATTCAGAAACAATTTTTGTAAAAGATAAATCGACTTATGTTTATGTCCCAATTGTTATTTCAGCCTGGGAAGAAAATTTAGATGAGGTATATCAGCAAAGAGAGAACACATTGGTTCGATTCAAATTGAATCAAGTAGTGAGACCAGATAAATTAACCGCCACGCTATTTGATGCAAAATTTGTAGATGAATATTACGAATTAAAGTCACACTTTGATAACCAAACACCTGTTCAGGCAACAATTACAGGAGAAAGTAAACACGGTTATCACGCAACTTTATTCGACGGAAAGGTTAAGGGATTTATAAGGTTACCTATAAATCAAATTGATTCATATAAGGATTATAATAAGTTGGATATCGTTGATGTTAGAGTTAAACATAGAATTCAAGATGGCCATCGAGTGGTTTCGTTAGATTTAATTAGCTAACTGAGACCACCGTAAACCCATTGCCAAATTCTATGTAATCTCCCTCTTTTTTCCCTTCAATTGCTTTATATAGTCCGCTTCTTAAATCAATAGTTTGAGCACCTTGTTTGTCTTTACCACATGAAAGAATTAAGGTTTTACCTTTATTATCAACTAGCGTTACAATAGCTCCCAACTCAATTACGCCAGTGGATTTTTCTTGAATAATATATTCAACCTCATCTTCTGCAACTTGTTTTAAATCACTTCTCTCAAATATATCAGACTTGTAATCATATTCCATTGGAATTTTCTTCGCCTTTTTAATTGCTGGAGTTTTAACTTTTGTTGCTTTCGCTTTTGAATGCAATCCCTTTTCTACTTCTTCTGCATATCGCTCGTGGTTGAGTTGTAATAGACGATTCAAGACCTCTTTACGCGCTTCTGGGTGTATGGTGTAGCGGACACGATCATTCTCGGGTAAATAATCTACTTCATAGAAATCGTGCCGTAATTGAATAGCTTTCCCCCATTTAGTATCATCAATATGCCAACTGTAGGCTTCTAATACGGCTTCATCCAAAGTCTTGTGCAACTCTCTGAGTTTTAAAATGCCTTTAACGCCTTCATTAAATGAAACGGTGTTTGGCGTTTTTTCAAGGTGCTTTTGTAACTCTTGAACTTGTTTATCATTTTCATTAATTGCAAGAGATATAATTGAATTACTATGAAACAGATTATAGGTTTTGGTAAGCCCCAATTGCATAACCAACATGAGTTGCCGGCGGTGTTCGTGGTAGGCTTCGCCAATGGTTTCTAATTGCTGCTCCTGTTGGTTATTAATTCTCGGAAACGGGAAAGTCTCAAAGCAATCCGAAGGAGAATATCTCAAGGTAGTACCGCCCATTGTTGAACTTGCTTTCCAAGCCCAATGCTCATGTAGTGAATTTTCTAACAAAGTAAAAAACAATATTGAGCCTGACATGAAAACATTCGTGGCATCACTAAAAACAACTTTTGAAGTTGAAAAAGAAAACTTTACATACTTAGTAACACGGCATATAGCTAAAACCTTATTTAATGGTTCAATTGCTTCTTCAAGCCCTTTTCGCCAAGCACCAAATTGCCACCAATTTAACTTAACTGACTTATTCCAAGAATTTTTATTTTCATCATAAGAAAGCCTCTCTGGCTTTACCAATCGCTCAACAATTTCGTAACAATCTGGATAGCTCTTTGCTCTCGATTCAGACCAATCAAAAAAATTAATTACCCATCGGCTTGGACTTTGGTCCGGATTGTTATTCAGGTCATCCCCATTTAGATAAGGAAACAAAACATCCTTATTCTTTGGGTCTTTTGCAATTAATGCTTCCGCTTCGTGTGATTCAAGCACAAAGCCTTTACCCAGAACAATGCTACCTTGAAAACTTTTTCCTTTATTATGCTTCAATGGGTACGGATTACCCAAAGTTTCAGCATCATCTAAATAAGGTGTTATCGTTTTCACCTCTTTACCTCCTAAATTGAATTTTCCTTTCCAAGGCTGTTTGGTAATAGTAACTAATGCCACTTCAACCGCAGCAACTCCTGGCCATTTCATACTTTTTACTGCATGATTAATGGAGCCACCTTGGTTTACAATAACATCTAACCCATCCTCACGTGATTTACCCTGCGCAATGGTATTGGTAGAAATCAATGATTGAAACCCTTTAGCCTTTATAATGGAGAATATTCTTCTAAAGAAATAAGTCACTAAATCTACCGCTCCAATTGGTGCAAATTGATATTTAATACTCTCTAAAAAAGCTTCCCCATAAGAACCGCTTAACTTCTGCCCACCTAAGAATGGCGGATTGCCTAAAACGCAGTCAAAACCTCCTCTTTGGAATACCTCAGGAAATTCTAAGAACCAATGAAAGAAACGTTTCTCTAAGCTAATATTGGTGCTTGCACCAAGGTCTTCAATTTTACTACCCTGTTTAAGATAACTTAAATATTTACCATGAGTTGTTAATTTATCTTTATTTGCTAGAGTTTTTGGAATAAAAAATTGAGCTACTTGGATATCTGCCAAGTTTTTTAATCGTGTCCATTTTGAAGAATTAATTAATTCTTTATATGCTTGCTGTTTAATTTCAATTTGTTCAGGATTACCTTCAGGCAGCTGACTAAAAGTTATAAAATCATTTTGAACATCTATTAATTCATTGTCTACCTTTTCTAAATCAACTGTGCTTAATTGATTGCTAGTTTTAAGATCTTGTTCATTTCGTTTTCGAAATGACGAAGCTATTTCTTTTACATCACCTGGTAATTCTTTGAATGCTTTTGTAGAAATTCCATTTTCTAGCTCTTCAGCATGTGCTAATCCTACAATAGCATTTCCGCACTTTATGTGGTGATTCAAAAAATTTAGCGGCTCTCCAGGTTCGTGTGCTTCTAGCCATAAGGCTACTTTACACAGCTCCACTGCTAATGGATTTAAATCGACCCCATAAATACAATGGCGTATCACATCACGTACTGCTACACGCAAAACAGATGGTGTTGGTTGGTCTTCTTTACTACGTATTTTAGCTAATTCAAAGCCTACTCGGCGAGCGGCAGACAACAATATATGCCCACTTCCGCAAGCTACATCACAAATTGTTAATGATAATAAACCTTTTTCGGGATCAGCTTCTTTAAGTTTGTCTTCTATTAGGTAATCTAATGAATGCTTGATCAAAGGTCTTACTAATTCCTCAGGTGTATAATGTGATCCACTGGAAGAACGGTCATCACCTCGAACAAAACCAAACACGGGCTCACCTGCAATTTGTTTAATCTCAGGATCATAATCCAACAACCCTTCATATACTGATCCAAATTCTTCTACATCGAGATCAGCATAGTTTACGCGAACGCGAATACCCTGTTCATTTTCAAATGTAACCAAATATCGAAGTACGCGAAGTAAGGTTTCATTGTCTATAAGTTGTTTGGAGACTACTCCTAATGCATCTGGAGAGAAAATTCCTGATCCTAAAGGTGAAATACCCAAATGCTGGCCGATTTTCTCGTTTTCAAATAAAGCAAATGTGGTCATCAAAGATTGCCACAAATCAGTTTTTCGAGGATCTACATATACTGATTTTTCAGCTAATTTGGTTAGACGCTGAATACTGTAAAAATTATAGTAAATCGAACGTTTTCGATTCAATTCATCATCTCGTTTTTCCGGATAAATCAGTTTTCTTTCCTCAATTACTAATAAAAATAGTATTCTATATACTAACCTTAAAGTGAAGAGATAATACTCTTTGGGACTTAGCTCCTCATTGAGCATTTTATCCCTAAGGTCTTGATTGGCTGGGTTTTTAAGTATTCCGTTCGCCAAATCCTTAATGGAATTTTCTACTGCTAAACTTAAGCGCTCTCGAATACGAGATCCAGAGGCCATTGATTCCTGGTGATAATATTCTAAAAAAGACTCAGATCCAAGTTCTTGAGATTGGGGCATTCGAGTTGAATGTAATACTCTAAACATTAAGGCAAACTCAACATAAAGCCCCTCCTCCATAATTTGTTCCAAATCAAACTCCAAATAACTTAAGCGGCTTAAGCGAGTTGCATCACGAAGAATACGAATAAATCGCCCATTGGTAACTAAACCAAACATATGCTCATTATTATTTAGATATTCTTGAACTAAGGCATGAGGAGAAAGCCTTGTTCCTCCACTTTCTGCGCGTTTATCTAATGATTGATTAACGCCAACTACATGGATAGGGAATCCATCCTTATTAGTTGATCGGTGGCTAATCGCGTAACTTTTTCCATTAATAATCTCAGCATTAGCAGAAGTTAATTCATATCCCAAAACTTGTAATATCGGGAGCATCCAATATCGACGTGTTTCAGATGTTCCTGATTCTGAATCACTTAGATTCTCTCTTTTCGTTTTAAATGCTTTCCAATGTGAAATAGCAAGATTCCAGGCTAAGTTTATTTCATCACGCACTGAAGATGCTTGATGCATGTTGAAATCTACCGCTTTTTGATGGCGAATATCTTCAAGTCTGATTTTTTCAAGTATTTCACTTGAAATGATATTTCCCTGTATATTTATTGCGCTATAATTCATTCTTCTTACAAGGCTTTTGGTTTTGGCATTAAAATATAAAGACCCATTACGTCTGGTGGCAAAATGGGAGTAGCTTTTTCGTAACGTCTACCTCCAATTAATTCTTTGAATCGACCATGTGCTTCCACTAAATTATCTGCGCGTTGATTTGCTAATTCTATAAACTTAGGCTTCATTTGATCAAATCGCTTAAGTTCTTCGCTTATATCTTGAGATTGACGCTCTGCGGGTAAATTAGAAATTGCTTTCGCTTCTAGTAAAAGTTTTTTGGCTTCTGAATATTCGATAGTTTCAAGTTCTCCTGAAATCGCCCTATAACCCCATAAATACATTTCTTCCGCTACGGATTCCCTTTGTGCAGCCACTTCTTTAATAACATTACGCACACGGAACATGATTAGTGCGGTTCGCGACGTTACGCTATCCGTTTGGATCTCGCAAACACGTGCCATTTTACCGTATTCAGGATGTGGTTCAAAAGCAATTGCCAACAAAAAATGACATATTTGTTCTACAAATGCATGATTACGGCCAATATACTTATATCCTTTGGGAGTCGGTGAGACAAAACTAATTTTGACTTGTTGTTCAGTACGAAAGTACCTGCGAATGTGCGGTGGTAAGTTCTGTGGTTGAAGTATGAATCCAACGCCATCTGATTTACATACCCCTCCTAATTGTGAAACCGCTCCTTGGACAAATCCTGCAACGGTATTCACATCTCCTATTGCTTCGTCAACAGCTTCTAGGTCTTTTTTGATTGCTTCCGGATCAATAGTCTCATGAGCAAAAATACTTCGAATGTTTTCGCCTTTTTTTCTAGCGAGTTCGAGCTCATTGGATACGGTTTCTTCAGTTTCAACAAACAGTTTGCTTTGAATCCCAGTTGTTTTCTCATCAAACAATATTCGCTTTGCAGCTTCGGCCATTATTGACTTACTATTCTCTCCGATATTGATGGAAACTCCAATGGATTTTTGAATTTCACGCACTTTCTTAATTAAAACTTCCATCACAAATTGATCCATCGCATTATCTTCACCGTGCAGGATGTAAGTTTTAATTTCAGGTGCTGATTGTCCAAAACGGTCTACTCGGCCCTCTCTTTGTTCAATTCTATTTGGATTCCAGGGTAAGTCATAGTGTAAAACAGCAGTAAAATACTCTTGAAGATTAATGCCTTCACTTAAACAATCAGTTGCTACTAGTACTCTAGCTCCATCATATTTCCCTAATATATCAATCTGCTCTCGACGCTGTTCATCAGCTAATTCGGAGGTAACTGCTTCTACTTTTACATTCCTGGGTAGCTCCTCAATTAAGCGTTTTTTCACATAATGTGCCGTAGCAATATAATGACAAAATATTATTGGGTGAAAACCTTCGGAAACCCACTGTTTGATCAGCTTAAAAGTTGCCTCAAACTTACGATCAACTTCTTTCCTAGTAAGTAGACGCGCCTCTTCTTGAAGTGATGTTAGTTGGGCAATTTCATCATTTTTTAAATCTAAGTTTTCAATTAGGTCTAATCTTGGTATATCGGATGAAAATTCAAGATCTTCAAACAAGGTTTCCTCAATAGATGGAGAATCGATTTCTTCATTTCCTGATTGTAATTTTTCTTTTCTTCTTTCAAGCATTTCAACAGCCATGTCGGGACTTGACATAGCTCCTTTAATCAAAGCAATGGCCGCCCAAGATCGCAATAATTGAGCTTGTTTTGTTTCAGCTTCCACTTTAGATATTCCTCTCGCAAATCGTAATAGATTTTGATAAAACATTTGGTATTCAAATGTTAGTGTATATCCAATTTCTTTTGAATCACGTTGTGGAAATTCGGTTTCCTCGTTTAACCAACGCCTAATATTTTCACGTTTTCGCTGAACAAAGTGTTTTGCTAACTTCTTTTTATCACTTTGCTCTATTCGCTCAAAATTTAATTTGCCAAATTCTGGCTTAAGCAAGCCGAGTAAAGAGGTGAATTCTTCGTCTTTGCCACTATGTGGGGTAGCAGTCAGCAACAAAATGTTTCGTTTGGGATTTTGAGCTATATCATGCAACAAAAGATGTCTTTGCTGTTGAGATTTTGTTTTAGATCCTTCAGGTAAAGCACAGGTATGTGCCTCATCAACAATGATAAAATCGGGACAATCGTTTATGAATATACCTCTCCTTCGATCTGCTTTTATGTAATCAATTGAAATAACTTGGTATGGTATATGATGGAAAACACTTTGATCATCCGGTATCATTCTGTCCAATTTAGCCGCTGTACTTGAACGAATAATCTCTGCCTCAATATCAAGTTTATCTTTTATTTCTTGTTGCCATTGTTCGCACAAATGAGGAGGGCAAATGACTGCAAATTTTTTCACCTCACCGCGCTCCATCAATTCTTTTAAAATAATCAGTGCCTCAATTGTTTTACCAATACCAACATCGTCAGCAATCATCAATCGCACGACATCTTGTTTTAGAGCCATAACTAAAGGCACTAATTGGTAGGATCTAGGACGAAAGGACAATTTGCCCATGCAGCGAAAAGGGCCAGCTGAATTGCGAAAAGAAAGCCTTGATGCATCGAAAAGTAATTTTGCTGTTTCAAAATCGCCTAATTGTGTAGGGTCTGGCTCAGGAAAACTTGCCGTCGAAATTTCTTCGGAAGGCAAATTTAACGCTAATAAAATAGCGGTCTCTTCCTCCTCTGAACCACCTAATGGTTTTATGCGCAAAATTTCAGAATCCTCCGAAGGCAAAACCATCCAGTCGCGATTTCGGTAGTGGACAAGGGTTCCTGGTTGGTATTTTGTAACTGTACTCATATAATTTAAATTACTTTTCTAAAAATATCTTTTCTGCGTTCCATGAAGTCTTCTATTTTCTCAGTATAGTGCCAAACGATTACATCATAACCGGCATCTTTCAAAAGTTGTCTTTTGTGCTCATCGGATTCTCTCACATGTTCTAAATCATGTACAGTCCCATCGCAAAAAATTAAAACAGGGCCATCTTGACTGTTGTAAACAAAATCTGCACTAATATAAAACTCTTTCATATTCACTTGAGCTTTATCTGGCAAAGCCAATTTGTTAGCATATAAATATTCTATGAAAGGTTTTTCGGTTGCACTATTACGATCATAATTAGCCATTAGATAAGAAAATTGAGCTTCATAATCGTTTGATCCTTGATTTGTGGAATAAGTGCAATCCATCAATTGTTCGAGAACTTCTTTTATATCCCGGCGATCCAAGATTTCATGATCACGCTGGTTGTAATAAGATAATAAATCTTGATATGAAGCTTTAGGTAAAGATTCTCCCAACTCTGTTTCCTCTTTGGTTTCAGGATCAAAATGCATGCAACGGTAACTTTCGGTGAATAATTCTTGCATGCGAATAGGTTCTTGTATCAATTGTGATAAAATACCTAAACTTCCCTCTGAAGATTCATAAATAAGTATATTCGGGTTTTCTTTAGTTCCCATAACACGAACTCCAATCTCATTTTCTTCGACTTGGAATAGTCTTTCGATGCCTCTCTTTATGGCATAGCTCAAAGATGTGATTTGCTCTGGTGTTAAATTAAGCGATGCAAGTGGTTGTATATATAAAGTATCTGCAGTGTCACGCACAAAGATTAAAACATCTTTTTTGTTTTCAAGTGTTTCTTGATTTTCTAGTTCCTTTTTAGACAACCATTTCCCATTTCGCTTATCAATTGCAAAGCCTTCGGCTTCAGATCTTCTTGATTTCCAATTGATTTTGATCAATTCTGTAGATTGACCATAAATCATATTCATCATTTTAACACCACCATTCTGTATAGTTGCATTCTTCGTGCTATTAATACCTTGAGGGTATCTAAAATGTTCTGCGATTTCATATCCTGAAGAGTTTCGTTCTTCCTCAATACATGATATACGCTCTTGAGGTACACCCTCACTTTCAGAAAGCTCGATTAGTGTTGTTCTAAATTCGCTATTAGTGCCATTCCTTAATTGAGATCTAGTAATCGGATCTACATTTGCGGTTTCAGCTTCTTCGTCTAGAAACGCGTAACCAGTTTCTGTCGAGATTTTTATTTTTCTCTGTAATGAAGCGGCATCTAGCACTGTCATCCTATTGATTCTATACTTACTACCGTTGTGGTAAATTGTATTCATTGGGCCAAACTCTTTTAATGCTACCGCTCTTGGGCGTGAAATAAATTCGCCTTGATCATTATGTCTGAAACCTAAAAATGTTCTAATTGGTAATCTTGTGAAATTATATCCAGGTAAAAATCCTTCAGAGGCCAAGTATCTAAAAATATAAAACTCCGATTCATTACTCATGGATTGATTTGATTCATTCTTTAGTAAGGCCAATTGCTTCTTTGCTACTGCATACTGTGTATTCGCTTCTTTTTTCTGTGGGTTATCCCTTGTTAATGTCGGATCAAGTTGCACTAAATGCGCTCTCTCCATCATATTAATGGCAGATGAATAGAGTGTGATCCAGCGATTAAATGCATCAACAAAACGTCTTACAAATGAATCAGCTTTTTTATAGTACCATTCTTGAGTGTACCACCATGTCTCATTCAGATCAGGTTCCATAGAAATAACAACCTTCTTGAATGCATCGATCCAATTATCCTTGTATAGGCTTAGGTTATTTTCGATAGAAACTATAATTGAGTTTTTTACGTTGATATCTGCAGGATTAGATAAATCCAATATTTCAGCTACCGAAGAATGTAGTTCTTTAATACCCAATTCCATCAGCAAATAGGCATTAAAATGTGTTGTGAGTAATTCCTCGTTTTTTAAATCAATTCTAGGTGCTGCTACAGAACCTGCTACCATTGTTTCAGCGGCATTAAAGTAATTCTGATCATGAGGTGACCATGAAGAACAATAGGTAAATACGACGGCTGTTTGACCACTTCGCCCAGCTCGACCACTGCGTTGTGCATAATTAGCGGGATTAGGAGGTACGTTCCTCATGTGGACAATATTCAGATTTGCAATATCAATTCCAAGTTCCATCGTTGGAGAGCAATAAAGACTTGATATTTTTCCTTCACGAAATTGGTCTTCACGCTCAATGCGATCTGCACTTGAAAGCTGTCCTGTATGTTCACGTCCAATGATTTCTTTAGTGTATTTAGAGAAATCCGTTTTATAAAGATTTTGAAAATACCTATTTGGTTGGATAAGCAGGGCTCGGTAAGTGTTAAACCTTGTTTTGTCGATTTCAACTGTTTCACCGTCACCTGGATACCATTTTATCTGATCTGTTCGCAACAAGTAACCGTTAATTGAACCTCTACTTCCAGGTAAGTTATTTTTTCGAGATAAAAGATTGACTTCAGTTAGTTTGTCACACAAAGCCTCGATAAAAAATTTATACTCCTCATTGCTCATTACAGGATGTCCAATTTCCTGCATTTTACGCTTAATATATTTTCCTATATTTGACCTATAGCCCATTGAGGCAAAATATATTCCTCTCTCTGTACTTCTTCCGGGTCTAACTGACACCATGTAGGTAGGAGTCTCTAAATATTCATTGTGGTCAAGAGACCACAATTTTTCACTATTCAGTTTATATTTTAGTAAAGATTCCGTCTCAGATTTAGTGGCAAATAATATTGTATGATTAATAGAATAATTCGTTCTAAAATAATTCAATAATTGAACTAGGATCTCCTCTCTAGCGCTACCAGATAGCAAATTGAAAAATGGAATATCTTTAAATTCATTATCATCGTTAGACAATCTGTTTAAATTCTTGTATTGGATTTTTAGTAATGCGGTCTGCTCTAAATTAGGTAAAGTATAGCGCCAACCTCTTTTCAAATCTTGAAAAATGCGATACAATAAATAGGCTTTTAATGCCCTTGAATTATCCTCGTCAGGATAATTAGGATTTGCGGAAGGATCATTTGCATAATCGTTCTCATTTAAGTTCAGCTCCTCAAAAATTCGATCCGCTATTGTATGAACATCCAATCCATCTGGATTGTTGGTCAATGCAAAATAAAGGCTAGATCTTAAGCGAACAGACGATAAGAAATCATTAAAGTGACCTGCTTGTAATGAAGCATCTTGTCTATTATCAGTGAAACTTAATAGCTTTTGATTTGCGCTTGATTCATTTTGCTTAAATAATTCTGAAATAATTGCGTAAGAAATAATTGTAGTTGCAGTACTTCTTCCTTCATTCCCAAGACTCATTAACTTTGTACTTTCGTTTGTTTTTGAGTCTTCATAAATTACTCCTGCTGTAGGGTCAATTCTTAACTTTACAGGTATAAACCATCCTTTCAAAGGGAATACAGATTCTCTTGAATAATCACCTTTTGAATTAAAGTAAACTTCATGAGGCATCAGCCATTTGTATTTTGGCTGGAAGTCAGTCTCCGTATTATTTAACCATTCTGGTGGTGCAATTTCTAATGGGTTTTCTTGCCAGAAGTCTTCACCTTCATCTAAAATCAAATAACCCTCAGAAAAATTAGCTTCTTTTAAATTATCCCCCCTCGACTCACTCATCGTAAGAGGATCGATAGGTTCAATGGGATTTCTCGGTAAAAATGTCTGATTCTCTACATCCTTTTTCACACAAATGAAATCAACACCAGAGTAGCGACTGAATAAAACCGGGAACAATAGTTTTTCCTCACTTTCATCTTTTATATATCTTCCTGGCTTTATTGTTATTTGACGTTGTAACCTAGATTCAAGTGTTACAGAAAGTGTACTTGTTTGAGAAATGAACTGATGAAATCGAAATGGAAGAAAACTTTTTCTATTTCCTTCAAGTCTATTTTTTTCGTTCAAACGTTCAGTCCATCGAAGCAAGTCATTTATAATTTCCTCGATTTTTGAAATATCATGTTCTGTTTCAACTTTTAATTTATTGGCAATTTCAGCTATGGTACACGGTTTACCTCTCTCTAATGTCCCATTATTTATTTTAAGAGCAATGTTTAACTCCAGCCAATTTGTGAGTGGGTGATTTATAAATACCTGTTCATCACCATTTGGGTCGATACCATTATTAATTGCATTCCTAAGTTCAAAGGAGGTATTAATTTTGCCAATAGTACATGTTTCTAAATATTCGCCAATTATCTCATTAGGAGAATAATTAGAACCAAAAATTGTGGTGGCAACCTCTGCAACTTTTTGTTTTTTTTCAATTGGTGTTCCATCAGATGCCATTGTTGCCGAAGTACCAATTGTAGTAATATTATTTGAACACCAACTTTTTATTCTTCTTATTAACAAGCTGACATCGGAACCTTGTCGTCCCCGATAAGTGTGTAATTCATCGAAAACTAGAAATTGAAGATTTTCCTTTATTGAATCTCTTAACCATGACTCGGATTGTCGTGTCATAATCAATTCGAGCATCATGTAATTCGTAAGTATAATATCTGGTTGCTCGTTTTTTACCCAATCTCTACGCTCCTGACCCTCTTGGCCGGTGTATTTAGCAAATGATATAGGAAAATTACCATTAAAATTTTCTGCGTATTTCTTGATCTCTTCTTCTTGCGAATTTATCAATGCATTCATTGGATAAACCAAAATAGCTTTTACTCCTTTGGTTTTGGATGCACCCATTTGGAACAGGTTGTTGAAAATTGTACCCAAATAAGTTAAGGATTTACCCGATCCCGTACCAGAAGTAACAACGAAACCTTTGCCTGAAATTCCAAGCTTTAAAGCTTCGATTTGATGTCTATAAAGGTTATATCCGCCAAATGCTGTTAAAACATTTTGATTGATTTCTCCAGAATTTACCAAGTCTTGCAGACTCTCTCCTTTTTGAAATGACGGGTTGAATTGAATAAGCGGTTCTGGGATGAATCCATTGCTTTCAAAAGAGTTGGCAACTTCACTTTTGATTCGCTCATCAGCGATTGATAAAAATGAACTTAAATATTCTCTGTAATTCGAAACTACATTTTCTCTGGTTTGAAATGCATCCATAGTTTAGGAAATGATTTTATATTCTGTTTTCTTGCGGGTATGCAAGAACATGTTTTATGATATAATATACTCCTTATTTTTCTTAATTAAACCAATCACTTATTTACCGGTAATGTTGATTTTAAATAATTGATTATTGAATATTAGCTTTCATAAAGTTAATAAACTTATTAAAGGGCTATAATAAACTCAAATTTAAAGTGTGACAATTACACCTTGGTTAAATTTAGTATCACTACTATTTTCAAAGTTGAACTTTACAAATTAAAGTTTCTAATTATATTTTTTAATTTCTATTTGCCCTACAGTAAACTTTAAATCCCAATACTTCTCCTAATAAAATATTGAATAGTTGCAAAGATGACTGCTTTTACTGTTTAATTTCTTTTCAGTCGATCTAATTATAAATTAGTATTTAATTAAAATTAAATGACGTCTTTAGGATAAACTGAAAATCTGATGGCAGTCTTGAAATAAAAAGCAAAATATTGCATCATCATACCCCGGTTGGCCCAGTTTTTTATATTAAAATCATAGTCATAGTTAAGTCGTACGATTTCCTTTATCAAGTAAATATAACCTGGCAATTCAATCACTTGTCCAGTTATATCTAAATCAAAGCCTGTAGGCTCATTATATATTTCTTCATTAACTTCTGTAGATAACGATTTTTTGATTTTAATAGCAGATTTAGTGAAGTGCAACAATAAATCTTGCGGGGAATTTTCGCGAAAATCAAAGTCAGCCAGTAGGCGACCTGATTCATCTAAAATGGCTTTTTGAAACCAGTCTAACGTTGTCTCTTTAATTGTATCATTTTCTTCTAAATTCAAAGCTGACTTGAATACTCTGGTAAATAGATTTAGTCTATGAAATTGTTTAGAAGATTTCCAATATTCATAGGGATATGTCAGAAATATTTTCAAGCAGGGAGGCATTAATGTTATTAATTTATCCACAACGTATTTATAGGAATTTGGGTCATCCATAATACTTGCGTGATATAGATCTCTCCCATACCAAATGCAATCATTAACTTCAGATATACCATTGTCATAGAGTTCAGTTCCTAACATTTTGAAGAAATGCAAATAGCCCTCATCGATGGTTCGCCCAATGAATGGTTTACCAGCATTGAATTTCCATATTTCTTCGCTTATTTCATCTGTAAAGAGATAATTAGGTCCGATGTTGATGAAACTTGACAAAGGTCGCATATCCTTAAACCATTCTTCCTGAATTACTTTGGCAAATGTAATGAAGCAAGTTCGTAAGCCATCTGAATCTAGTGGATCTTCCTCAATTTCATCCTCCTCGCTCAAATAAAAGGAAGTAGGGAAATCGTTCATCATGCCCGGCTCTGGTGTTCGTCTAGAAAATAAACCTTGAGATATCGCATAGTAATCCGTACAGTATCCGAGATAAAAAAAGAATCCGGCTTGTTCTATTTTGGTAAATCCATAGTTACCTAAATCTCTTAAAATACTATTTGTGCAAACTTTGATTCTGATCATGGGATTTGTATTTCAAATTCTTTGAATGATTCACTTTTGTCTACCTCTAATATCTCTATTTCATGTAATGGGTAATCGCAGTTTTCAATAAAGTAATATGTTGAATCGTTAATTTCTAAGGTAAATGATTCAAAAGTATATTCGCTACTCGAACTCCTTTCTGAGAAATCATTAGCCCATTCTTCGAGACGTGCAACTAATTGATTTTTATATAAATTGTCCACATCATCAAATGTTGTTTCTGTTCCTTGGTCATCGAGAATACCTAAATAATAATTCTCTATTTTCAAGGTGGGTTCTTTTCGATATTCCGCATAAGTACCCGTAATTGAAATTGTCAGGGTATAGTTTTCGAACAAAATGGAATCGGTGATTTCTTTTAATTCCTCTTCAATTTCATCTTCTTCATATGAATGTGAAGTATAATAGGATCCCTCTTTGATATCCAATAGGCCATTTACTATGCCAAATGTGTAGATTTGGTTATCTATATTAGGATAATTTTCGATTTTAGTTGTTTCTAAAAAATCAAATTTTAGCATTTGGTAAAGTTTATCCTCAACTCGGGGATCTAATACTTTATCCTTATTTTGGAAGGTTAAAACAATTTCTCCATAGCTTCCATTGGAGCCCCTATAATCGAGGGTTAAATCACCGTAATTTTCAGGGGAGGTTAGATAGCTTAAAAAGCTGATTCTGTCTTTGAATTTTTTGATCATAGGGGAAATTATTGAGCAATAGTAAGTTTAAAGCTTGATGGTTCTAATCGAATCGTTAATTCTGGCGATTGGCCATCCATGCTACATTCGTAATCGAAACCGGTATCATGCGGACCAAAGCTCAATATTAAGTTATGTAGTTCTTTGCCTGCTAATTCTTGTGTCACGGAATCATCTATCTCGATATCTCCCTCATCTGTAAATGCACAAATAGAAAAATAGTTTATCGAATAATCTCCATTTGAACTCCCATCAATAGAAAAACTGATTTGGTATTCTGTTTCATCCAAGTCAATCTGATAAGTTTCAGCTATATGCTGACATATAGCTGAACTATTTACACTGATTTGATCATCCAAATCATCTTCATAGTCACTTATGTCTCGAACCTCAACAAAGCTGAACTCTATTTCATTTTCATAAACATAATTGAATTCTATTTCAATATCCCAAGACATATCCAATTCTGTCATTAAATCTGACAAAATCTCAATCATTCTTTCCTTAACTATTATTTCCAATAATGGTGGGTCAAACTCAAATATTAAACCTCCGCGACCATCCCAGGATATATTTATCCTTCTTAGGTATAAATCATGATAACTGGTTTGAATGATACGGAAGTCGCTTTGGGAGATTGCTTCTGATTTCATGTGGTTCAATTTGAAGTTAATTTCTGCCAAGTATTCATGATCATTTCAGCAAGATTGGCATAAATCTCACTGTTTATAAAAATGGTTGGTTTATTTTGCCAATTCTCACAAAACAGTGCCACAAAATTAGGATCTTGCCTTGCCCACTCGTTATTAGCGCTCCAATCAAATTCCACATCATAATTGATCGAACAACCTGGATTCACAATAAGAATATTCTCATCTTTAAAACAATCCATATCGTCCAAAAGAAAACTATTTATATGGTCAATTTCTGATTCATGCTGCTTGAATTTTGAATACAATGTTTCTCCGTAAATCGTAATTATCTCTTCTTTATCTAAGTCATTAGTAATACGCCAAAGATGCAATAAGATGTCCGTAGGAGTTAAATGCTGATTTATCTCATTCCAATTTTGGGGATCTAGATTTTCTGCGGGTAATACGTAAGAAATAATTTCCATGCCCATTGAGCCGTATTTGATTTCAAATGAACCGATCGACTGGAATTCGGTCCATTTCCTATTCTGATATACGTCAACAAATTGATTCTCTGATTTAGACATGGTTTTCAATTACTGTGAAATTGATATTTAAATATTGTTGGTTTAATAAAAGCTGGAGGTGTGTAATTTTTGAAATATCACGAATTACTACTTCTCGACAATCATTCCCAGGTACAAATCCTTCAATAAATTCAATGCCTAATTCTGGCGGTAATTCAACCGTGAGTTCATTTTGGAAAAAATCAAACGCGCGACTTTCTGGTGAGCTAAAGATGTTTTCATTTTCGATATCATGGCGGTTTTTAATGGTTCTTATTTCATCTATATTGAGCTCATTCAGGTTATTTTCTTCTGCCCATGAGATTAGCTCTTCATTTGTCAAGAGATCAGTATGGGTAATTATATCATCTCCCAATTCGATGCTATATTCCCCAGTTACTTTCTTTCTGACAAAAAAATGAATATCGGGCTTCTTGTAGATTTGAGTCATAATTTGAAAAAAAATAAATTCAAGAAGTAATCTAATTTATCAACTCAAGTTTCGAATAGCACTTAAATCAATTTCCAACAATACCTCTATTTGGTTGCAAAACCATTGCCAACGATCTTGAATCGATTGAATATTCCAACCTTGGGAGTTGTTATTTCCATCAATATCATTTACGATTTTTTGTGTCATACGAAAAGCAGTGATGCCTTCACTGTTTTCGTTATAAAATCCTTTTCCTCTGTATGATTCCAGTTTAGATTCAAAGCCATTATTGCTAGCTTGAATATTTTTCTTTCCACTCAATAATGTCAGGTTCGCACCTGAATTAATAATAGAGCTTTCAACTTTTAGGTGTTTCCAATCTTCATTTTTTTCAAATGCCTGGGGTATGATATGTTCCACATGTATATTGCGATCTTTCATATCGTAGAATATCATACTGCTATTGTCTGTTTGTTGATATTCTACCATAAATAATAAAGGTTTACACCATGATTCTTGATAGATATTGCCGTTTAAATTTTCAACAGCTCGCCTAATTGTATCATTGGCCGCTAAGTTTGCTTCCAAATCTTCGTTTATCTCTTGAATTGATTTTCCTTCTTTCAACAGTTTAATGGTGTTAAAAGCTGTTTGTTTAACTCTCGAATAGGTGTAACCTGCAATCCAGTTTAAATAATAATAGCGACGAAATATTTTTATAAACTTTTCATATTCACCTATTTGACAAGTTAAAGCTGTCAATAGGATTGATCTCCAAGATATCGCCCATGGGATGTAGAATAATGAATAAATTATTTTGTCATCTTTATCATAGAGCTCATTTTTATAATTAATAATAAATTTCTTCACATCGCTAATGACTTCATTGGGATCTTGGTTTTTGAAGATTTCTATTAATTCGTCATACAATGATTTTTTTGGGTTACTCGCCAAAACGTAATATTCATACATGACAAATAGGTCATTTAATGTCGTTTCAGTATGACTCGCATAGGTTTCACACATTTGCCAATCTGACATGAATTGGTCCTCTTTTTGTTTTTTTAATTCTTGCTCTTCAGCATATCGTTTTTGAATTTGGCCGATTAGATAGCTTTTGATTAAATCGGAATTTGATAAGTCTAATCCGCGATCATTTAATACTTGGAAAAGTTTAATTGCAAATGCGACCGATTGGCAATCTATACGAATAACCTTAACGTTTTTGAAGAGGTAGTTTATGAAAATTCCTGCTTCTTTTTCCCCCAATTCTCTAAGCTTTTCAGTAAAAAAGAATGCTGAGTTTATGAATTTGAATTTAGGGTCTTCTTTTTTTAAATCTATTTTCGAGGGTTTTCGGTGTTGAGTTGTATCTCCGTTTAATATAAGTGAATCAAAATCACTTTGGTGGTTTGCATGTGTACGAAGTCGAAGTCTTTCAAACCGGTCATTTAGTCGAATGGAACTTAATATAGCGGTGTTACTTATAGCAGATGGATCAATTTCTGCTAGGTCTATATTTATGTTGGGAAATAAGTCGCGGAAAACACAAAGTAAAATAGTTAAGGTAGTTAAGCGTTGTTGACCATCTACGATATCTAAATAGGTATTTGAATCTTCTGGTTTAGCCGTAATAACAGAGCCCAAAAAATAATTAGGATCATTTTCTAGTGCTTCAATTAAATCATCCCACAGTTTTTCAAGCTGTTCATCACCCCAAGAATAGGGTCGTTGGTATCGCGGGATTTGATATAGGCTATCCGCGTTGCTAAAAAGTTGATTGATCGAAAGGCTGTTAGGTTTAAAAATATCTTCCATTTATTAAAATTGATTAAGATTTTTTGAAGTAATTTTTTGAATTCTGTGCAATTGATTCCAGCATATCTTCTGTTATTTGCTCGTTAAGCGGATAAACCTCTAAAAAATGTTGAAACTTATATTTTGCACATTCATACATAAGCACATATTGATTGCGAAATGGCATTAAAATACCAAGTTGTTTTGGATCAACTTTAAAAACAGTAAAAGCGTTGACAAATTGAACTTTTGTGATTTTGTTATCCCTCGATGAATTGATATAGTCGGAGTGGCATGCATTCATATATTCTCTTAATGAATTGTATGCGTTATGTTTTTCCTTTGTCCAAGTTTGATATGAGATGAATGGAATAAAGAGTTCTTGAAATTTTTGTAATTCAAGATGTGGACGCGTCTCTATGAATTCAATTTTACAATCTATTAACTCTATTTCAATTAATTCTTGGCTAGTTTCAATCTGGCAGCTGCCTTTTTTAGAGTGATTAAATTGCCATTTTATTCGCTTATTTTTATTCGGATAATATTCAACTTTCTCCCCTCGCTTAATTCTTCGCCATTCGAAAGGATCGATAACGATTTTATACTTTCCGTGATTGATTGAAACTTTTTCCATAAAGTGGCTAATTGAAATCTTCGCAAATTTTTTGATATAAGGAGCTAAGTTGAGTTTCGATATTATTCGATTCAATTGGATAATATTCCAAATTAATAAACTCACATTGGCAATAATGAACTAAACAAAGTGTATTTGCAGTTCGTAAAACATATACATATACATTACTGAGATAGGCGTAGGGGTCGTGATCTAAAAAATCTTCTACTCTTTTATCATCATTTGAAAGAATGTCGTTTGCAATCTTCCAGTCTTTTAAAGCAAAATTGTAGGTAGTTAGTAGGAAAAAATCATTGTTATTATCTAGGTTGTTGTTTGAAATAACTTTTGCTATAATTTCAAAATAATGTTGATGGTCCGTTAGATATAAATTGGTCATATGGTCTTTGAATTGATTAATTTCTAATCCTTTATGATCAATCAAATCCAAGTAGACTAAATGAAATTCCTCTAAATTTTCATCTAGAAAGTCGCTAAGGATTTCTATATAGTTTTCATCTTCTATTCTAGTAAGGCTTTTTCTCATAATTTTATTTTTCAATCTCAAATTCAAAGTCGACTAGATCATAACATTTGAAATAATTAGCCATATCCATTTTAATGAATTTGTTGATTTCTAGTGCCCCTTTGCCCCAAAATACACCTTTCCACTCCGAGATTATTTTTTCTATTTCATATTTAATCATCTCTTCTATCTGGTCACCAAGTTGAACTTTCTCGTTCGCATAGTAGATTTTAAAATGATCGAAACCTACATGATATGTAAAACTAAAATCAATGAGCTCTATGTCGAAATGTTCAATCTTGTTAGATACAATTGAAAGAACTGCCTCATTTAATATTTCTTCTTTGGAATGCCGCTCATTATCATTATAGTCGTCATCGGAACACCTCAAAGTCAAATGGGTGAGCAACTTATTATTTTGCTCCTTAAAAGAGCAGCGAATAGAATCAGCATAGGCATCCAATTCTACTAATTTATCTTTCAGCTCTTCATAAAACCATTCTTTTAAATGAACAGATAACCCCTCACTATTTAGGTAGTTTTTTTCAAAATGTATTTCACACTCACCTTCATGAAAGTAAAAATGTGCAGTCAATTCATTTTGAATACCAATAACTGTGCGAATGTTGTCAAATAGAATTTTGTTCATGTTATACCTTGTAATTATCTAAGGCTTAAATCCGAAATAGATCCCCTCTGGATTTGAGCAATCATCATAGGTCGCTATTTTAACTCCACCTTCAATTTGAATTAAATCCGTCCAGCCATCAAATCCACATATATCATCGGGGTATTCGATATCCATATTATCTTCTTTAGGATCTATTTTTAACTGTTTGTTTACTTCTTCTGACCGGAATTCGAATCCTTCGTCATGTGCCAGGTAAATAACGTGTTCACAAAGATTGTAGTCGGAGAAGCCTTCTTCTTCATCCAAGGTTTGAATTAGCTGATTGCAAAATGGGCAAATGACTTTAGTTGGCCAGATTTGTTCGATTTTTTTCATTTTTATAAATTTTGCATGTATCCATAATATGCTCCGAAAAAGCTTGGAGCTGGTTCATAACTTTCTAATTGAATCAAGTCTTTCAATGCACCTTCATTGAAAATTTTTTCAAAATCTTCGTGTTCCGTTAAGTCACTCAATGTTAAGTCGAAGTTCTCTTCTTCGGAATCTATTCCAAAAAGTTTATTTATTATTTCAGCTCGGTATTCTAAACTTGTGTCAGTAGCTGCATAAACCAAATGCTCACATGGTATGATCTGGAGTTCTTCTGCACTCATTTCTACGGTTACATGTTGGCAAAAAGGACATAAAATATTGTCCTTAAAAGGGATTTCGATAGATTTCATCTTTATTTTTTAGTTCAAATTAATGTGCCTACTATTTCAATGTGTAATGCTAAACTACGTAAATAATATTTGTTGATTTGACGAATTTGAAGAGTTTGTCATAGTATTTATGATTTCATTTGAAAATAATTATGTTTTCGAACATGTTAGTTTTTATCGTTAATCTATTTTAGCAAAGAGCCCAATTGGAAATCGATCGATTAGTTAGTTTAAATGTTTATTTTAAGGTTAAATAGTGTATTTTTTTCAAGAGTAACTCAATTAATATTTGTATACATGTGAAGTTTAACCCGTGTTAAATTTTGTCACTGAAATTTCTCTCCGTGTTTTTAGGATGTTAGCTAATTCGCTTTCTTGCAGTGAATTAATTACAGATATGCAAAAAATCATTTGGGCAGTGTGTTTGTTGGCCTGCATGGGCTGTCGGGAAACGACCTTGGAATGGGGCCAAAAGC
>JACCDQ012179086.1_pt1 | contig 21683 bp, 29 predicted proteins | sample 7446031 | NCBI WGS metagenome assembly JACCDQ01 (sample SAMN15323442, study PRJNA562643) | freshwater metagenome | isolation source: river surface water | place: USA:Blue River Watershed | collected 2017-08-17
AACGACGCCGTACACGACAGCACCATCACGATGAACAACATCACCAACATCTTCCACGAGCGTCGCGGTCACCCGGGCAATGTTGTCCGCCGGATCAGCGACGGAGCCGAGTGGACGAGTCAGAATCTGGCCGCTCAGAGCGCCGGCGTTCACCCGTTGAAGATGTCGAATCACCTCGACGGGAAGCTTCCTCACATCAAAGGCGAGCTCTACGAGCGCATCGGTGAGGCGGCTGCACCGGTCGCGTAAAAAACACGGTGTATGATGAGAACCGACACCAGTGAGTGCAAAAGATGCCTATGGCAACACACTCCGGTGCAAAAGATGCCTATGGCAACACACCTAACTCTCGTGCAAAAGATGCCTATGGCAACACACGTAGAGCAATGTGGTGTCGGTTCTCATTGTTTTTTCTTTTCAACCCTCTCCCGAAAGGTCACAATCGTGAAGAAGCTCCGCAACGCCATCAACCACATCAAGCGCAACAAGGACACCTACACCGCCGTCGCCCAGGGCATCGTGATCGGCGCCGGCGTCGGGACCGTCTGGTACCTGGGTGCTCGCTGGGGTGTTCAGGAGGGCGTTCGCCAGACCATCAAGGTCCTCGACAAGGTCGTCACGGAGGACCCGAACACCTACCTCAAGGTCGTTCCGGAGGCCCTCGAGCAGATCACCACGACCCCGGTGCGCTTCGACGACGTCAGCGACGTGTTCGACCTGGTGCTGATCCACGCGCCCAAGATCACCACGTAACCTCGCGAAAAAAACATGGCCTATAATGAGAACCCCTACACTAAGGAGCAAAGCCATGTTCAAGAAGATCATCACCGCCGTCACCTCCGAGGACGCCCGCAACATCGCCATCTGCGTCGGTGGACTGGTAGCTATCACAGCTGTCACCACCGCCGTTCAGTACGGTGTGAGCTACGCCGTCGTCAAGGTGATCGACAAGATCGTCGAAGACTGACCCCTACCCGACCTAGCCCAACTCGAGAGCTATACCGCCTAACACGCGGTATAGTTTTAATTTTCAGAAAGTAGGAATCGTGAAGCCCAAGGACGTCGTTCTGATCACCGTCGCCACCGTCGTCGGCCTCAAGGCCCTCGGGTTCGTTCTGGGTGGCCTGGCCGCCAAGCGCCGCTAGTCATATCCTCAGCCCTTTACCGCAACCAGCAGATTGGATCCAATTATGAGCGACCTGGGTACTGCCATCGTTCTGTTCCTCTGCATCGGTCTGGCCATCGCCACCGAGCGTTACTTCAGCAGGGAGCGCAAGCTCAAGCGCGCGTACCTCGCCGCGATGGACAAGGGGCGCCCGCTCTACGTTCTGCGCAAGTTCGACTGGCGTCAGGACATGACCGACACGAAAAACTTCAATGCTGTAGAGGAGCTGCGACATGACCTGGGCCGGCCTCGTCGGTAAGACCCAGAAGTACCTGATCGACCATTCACCCGAGATCCTGACTGGCGCCGCGGTCGTAGGGACCGTTCTCACTGCTGCGCTCACCGGCAAGGCGGCAGTCAAGGCCTACCAGATCATCGAGGAAGACGAGTTCCGCGTCGCGAACGACGACGATCCTCGCGCCGAGATGAAGCGAACTGTGGATCTGGTTTGGCGGGAGTTCATTCCGCCGGCCACCACAGCCCTCGCGACGATCACCTGCATCATCGCAGCGAACCGGATCGGAGCCAGCCGCTACGCCGGCCTGGTCGCTGCTTCGGCCATCGCCGAGCGTCGCTTCACCGAGTACCGCGACAAGGTCGTGGAGAAGCTCGGAGACAAGCGCGAACGCGGTGTTCGAGAAGAGCTCGCGCAGGATCGGGTCGACCGGGATCCGCCTCGCGAGGTCATCATCGCTTCTGGCGGTGATGTTCTGTTCCGCGACGAGCAGAGCGGACGGTATTTCGAGAGCGACATCGAAACCGTCAAGAAGGCCATGAACGACACGAACTACCAGATCAACAACGACTTCTACGCGTCGTTGTCCGACTTCTACAACCGGATCGGCTTGGCTCCCACCAAGCACTCCGAGGAGGTCGGCTGGAACTCGGACCGCCTCATGGACATCCAGTTCGCCGCCGCCGTGTCGACGGACGGACGACCGTGCATCACGATCGACTTCACAGTCGTTCCGACGCGCGGGTACTACCGCTGTTCCTGATCCACAACATCCAATCATCAAGCAAGACCAAACCGAAAGTGAGAATGATCATGTCGAAGGCCATCGAGACCGCCGCCACCGCCGTCGTCGACAACGCCGAGGAGCTCGTGGAGACCGCGGTCGAGGTCACCGAGGACGCCCTGGAGACCGTCGAGGAGCACAGCAACACCATCGCCAAGGTGGGCGTCATCGGCCTGGCCGTCGTGGCGACCGCCGGCCTGGGCTTCCTGGGCTGGAAGGCGCTGAAGAAGCGCGCCGCCAAGAAGATCCTGGCCGAGATCGACGAGATCGTCGAGCAGGACGAGGACACCGAGGTCGAGACCGAGCAGCCGGCCGCCAAGCCCACCAAGCGTCGCCGGGCCGCGCAGGTCGTCGAGAAGGTCGCGGACGCGGTCGACGACAACAGCTGACCCCTACCCACCGCAGGTAACAACCAGAGAGGCACATCCGTGCTGAAGAAGCTCATCAAGTTCGAGGACCTCGACGGGAACCCCTGCGAGGAGGAGTTCTACTTCGGGGTCAACAAGGCCGAGCTCACCAAGCTCCACCTGACCCTCGGCGAGGACATGGCGGGCCTGATCCGTCAGCTCATCGCCGAGCAGGAGCGGGCGAAGATCGTCGACCTGTTCGAGAAGGTCATCAAGATGTCCATCGGCAAGAAGTCCGAGGACGGCAAGCGGTTCCTGAAGAGCGACGAGATCACCGAGGACTTCTGCGCGACGGACGCGTACTCGGAGCTCTTCATGGAGCTGGTCACGGACACGGCCAAGATGGCGGAGTTCATCCGCGGCATCATGCCGAACTCCATGGCCACCGAGGTCGCGAAGATGGACCTCGAGAACGTCGACCTCAACGAGGTCGTCAAGCAGTACGAGCAGAAGTCCCTGGAGGCCGACAAGCCGGCGCCGGAGAAGAAGCTCGAGGACTACACCGAGGCCGAGCTGCTGGCGATGCCGCAGGCCGACTTCGACAAGCTGGTGGGCAAGGACCCGAAGAAGTGGCCGCACGCGGTCCTTCAGGTCGCCTTCCAGCGCAAGACCGCCGGCTAATCGACCATGCCCGGCGGGCTGAGGAGGGTCTCTTGGTTTTTCCTTGAGGCCCTCCTCGATCTCACATTCTTCCTTCCGATTCTTCTACTCCTGATCGTCTCTTCGATTTAGAAAGGTTCGACAGTGCGACAGCGTAAACGCTTCAACCCGATCCGAGCCTTCTTCGACATCGTCGCGACGATTGTAGGAGGTATCGTGCTGTTGATCGTCAGTTTCATCAACTGGCTTTTCGACAGCGCATAGACCCGCGAGGTTGTGGGCTGCCAGCAAGGGTGACGGTTCTGTAGGGGTCCCCGATCCCTATTCCGGATGCTGACAGACTAAACGACCGCCGAAGGCCCCCGGTAGATAAGGTGCCCGCAGCCTCGCGGCTCAAACACGGCGTATAATGAGAACCCCTACATTAAGGAGCAAATTCTATGGACGCCATCCGCATCGCCAAGCTCGCCGCCCGACTCGTCGTCGGAATCAGCGCCGCCGCAGTCACCCGCGCCATCATCAAAGAGACCCTCACCGAACCGGAGACCACGATCGAAAAGATCAAGGTCGCCGCTGGTGTGTGGGCCATCGCTGGTGTGGTGTCGGAGGTCTGCAAGGCGCACACCGATTCCAAGATCGACGAGGCCGTCAGCCTCTACAAGAAGCACATCGCCCCCATGATCAAGCCCGCCAAGTAGTTCCATCTCAGATTAGGAGATCCGCCCAAACACGGACTCCTAATTTTTCTCATCCGGAAGAGGATAATTGTGGAAGAATTCCCGAGCAACAGCCACCGGAGCAAAAGTGCGCCTGTGACGGACGAGAAGCCGAGTAAGGACGACAAGCAGGTCACCAAGGTCGTCACGAACAAGGTTTCCCAGCGCAAGAAGCCCATCAGTAAGCGACTGAGCGAGACCTTCTTCGGCGGTGACGCTGCCGGCGTGGGCCAGTACATCATGATGGACGTGATCCTGCCGGCCATGAAGGACGCTTTGTCCGACGCGGTCAGCCAGGGGATCGACCGGATCCTGTTCGGCGAGTCCCGGAGCAGTGGTCGGACCCGTCACGCACGCTCCGAGAACCGCAACGGCTTCGTCAGCTACAACCGGTTCGCCAACAACCAGCGCGACAGCCGGCGCGATGAGCCGCGGCAGATGAGCCGGCGTGCCCGCAGCACGCACAACTTCGACGAGATCGTTCTCGCGACCCGGGTCGAGGCGGACAACGTTCTCTCTCGGATGGACGACCTCATCGAGCGCTACGGCGAGGCGACCGTAGCGGACCTGTACGGCCTGGTGGACATCACCGCGTCGCACACCGACGACAAGTGGGGTTGGAAGGAAGACCTCCACGCAGCACGTGTCCAGCGCATTCGCGACGGCTACCTCCTGAACATGCCGCGACCGGAGCCGCTGGACTAATGACCAACAACGAACGACGCGAAAGAGTAAAGGCGGCATACCCGACAACTACTTGGGCATCCCGTGTCGATGCAATGTCTGACAACCAAGTCTTTGCCGTCTATCAGCGGCTTCTTTCCAAGGGAAAGGTTTAATCGGATGAAACTCTCGGATCTGAAGGTTCTCGCAAACGCGAAGTTCGGTCGCGCTGCGCTCAAGCTCAGCAAGCACTCCCCCACCATCCTGTTCGCTGCCGGTGTCGTCGGCGTCGGCGCGACGGTCGTCCTGGCCACCCGCGCCGGTCGCAAGATGGACCAGGTCCTGGACGACCAGCAGACCAAGATCGAAGAGGTCCAGAACTTCGAGGCCGACGGCTACTCGGACGAGGACCGCAAGAAGGACCTGCTCCTGACCTACGCGCTGTGCGCTCGTGAGTGGGCCAAGCTGTACGGCCCGACCTTCCTGGTCGGCGCGGTCTCCATCGCGGCTCTCACGGGCTCGCACGTCGTTCTGAACCGTCGGTACGCCGGCGCCGTCGCGGCCTACGCGGCTCTCAACCAGGCCTTCCGTGGCTACCGGTCCCGCGTCGTCGCCGAGCTGGGCGAGGACAAGGACAAGCAGTTCCGCTACAACCTGGTGGAGAAGGAGATCGTCGAGGAGACCGAGGACGGCCCGGTCACCAAGAAGGTCCTGGTCGCCGGCGGCGGCACGGAGGCGTACGACCGCTTCTTCGACGAGTCCTCGTCGGAGTGGAACAAGGAGCGGATGTACAACCAGTTCTTCCTGAGCTCGCAGCAGTCGTACATGAACGACCTGCTGAACACCCGCGGCCACGTGTTCCTGAACGAGGTCTACAGCGCCCTGGGTCTCGAGCACTCGAAGGCCGGCGCGTGCGTGGGCTGGGTCAAGGGCAACCCGGACGGTGACGGCTACATCGACTTCGGCGTGTTCGAGGGTCGGGAGAACGCCGGCATGGTCTTCGTCACGGGGAACGAGCGGTCCGTCAAGCTCTCGTTCAACGTCGACGGCAACATCCTGGACCTGATCTGATGAGGACCGGGGTGCGTCACGCGCTCATCATCAGCGCCATCGTGGTCCCGTCGCTGGCTGCCGGCGTCGGTATCGGGTGGTTCCTGACGAAGCGCGTGCTGGAGAACGACTACGAGCGGCGCCTGGACGAGGAGCTCGAGGCTTCTCGCCGGCACTACGTGACGATCTCGGCGGAGGAGAAGCCCTCCCTCGACGAGGTCATCGCCAAACGAGAGCCGGTCGCGGCGGCCGCTCTCAAGGCCTACGGTGGCAACCCGGCAGGCGCACAGAAGTACCTCGACATCAAGCCGAAGGCGGAGGTCGACGAGGCTGTCGAGGAGGAGCAGGGCGGTATCGTCATCCGCACTGTCTTCACGGGCGAGACCACGACCACCGTCGACATGGACGGCGTGGATCTCGACGAACCGCACATCATCTCGAAGGACGACTTCTTCACCAACGCCTCGGAGCTGGAGCAGCACACGCTGACCTGGTACGAGGAGGACCGGATCCTGGCCGACAACGACGAGGCCGTCGAGGACCCGGAGAAGTACGTCGGCGAGGAGACCATCTTCGAGATGTTCGGGCACGGGTCGGGCGACCCCAACGTCGTGTACATCCGTTCCCCGAAGATGCACACGGAGTACGAGATCCTCCGCAGCACCGGCAGCTACGCCAAGGAAGTCCAGGGTCTGTAGCCATGGAGACGCTGGACGGGGAGTACTTCGTCTGGCTCTGCCGCCAAGTCGGGGTGGTTCGTCGCAGGGCCCGAAAGGACAACTACTACAACATCATGAAGATGCTCTATACGAAGGAATTCGTGTGGATCATCCTCAAGGACGAGAACCGTGCCGCGGAAGGCTTGGAGCTTCGACGGGAGTTCCTCGAGGACCGCGGCTTCACCCCAGACCCCTCCTTCCTGGAGCTGGGATGCGACATGCTCGAGCTGTTTGTCGGGCTGGCGCGACGGTTTGAGTACCTGTGGGACGCGCCCATCAGCGACCGCTTCTGGTTTCTGATGGGCAGTCTCGGTCTAGAGGCCTTCAACGATTCAGTCTCCATCCCGGAAGAGCTCGTCCTGGACAGGCTGGATCGGTTTATGTGGCGCCAGTACGATTACGACGGCACCGGCGGTCTCTTCCCACTCAAGAACCCTCAGCAAGACCAACGGAACGTCGAGCTGTGGTTCCAGATGAACTACTGGTCCATGGAGAACATCGGCGATTGAACGGGGGATAGATGGATTTCTTCCAAATCTGCGTTCGTGAAGTTAAAGGAGGAGGTCTCGAGGTATACCCCGACTTCGTCGTCGGGCGCTCCAAAGACCTCATGGTCCGCGGCAAGTCGTTCTATGCAATCTGGGACGAACCCGCGGGCCTGTGGTCCACGGACGAGTACGACGTGCAACGCATCGTCGACGACAAGCTGCGCTCTTACGCGAGGGAGAACAGCCCCGATACGACGGTAAAGTTCATGCGGAGCTTCAGTAGCAACGCGTGGAACCAGTTCCGCAAGTACATGAGTCAGGTGAGCGACAACTCTCACAACCTCGATGAGAATCTGACCTGGGCGAACACCGCGGTCAAGAAGACCGACTACGTGAGTCGACGTCTGCCTTACAACCTGGAGGCAGGAGACCACAGCGCCTGGGACGAGCTCATGGAGACGCTCTACGCGCCGGCGGAGCGGGCAAAGATCGAGTGGGCGATCGGCGCCATTGTGTCCGGCGACAGCAAGAAGATCCAAAAGTTCGTGGTGTTGTACGGAAGTGCGGGTACAGGTAAGTCCACCGTATTGAACATCATCCAAGATCTGTTCAGCGGATACACCACTACGTTCGAGGCCAAGGCCTTGGGTTCGAACGGCGGTGCGTTCGCGACGGAGGTGTTCAAGGCCAACCCGTTGGTCGCAATCCAGCACGATGGCGATCTGTCCCGCATCGAAGACAACACCCGTCTCAATCAGATCGTGTCCCACGAGGACATGACCCTGAATGAGAAGTATAAGCCCAGCTACACCTCGCGGATCAACGCGTTCCTTTTCATGGGGACGAACACCGCGGTCAAGATCACGGACTCGCGGTCGGGCATCATTCGCCGGCTGATCGACGTCCACCCCACGGGAAACAAGATCCCCACCGACCGGTACCACCTGCTGATGGACCGGATCAAGTTCGAGCTCGGCGCGATCGCGACGCACTGCCTCGACGTGTACAAGAAGATGGGCAAGAACTTCTACAACGGGTACGAGCCCACGGAGATGATGTTCCAGACGGACGTCTTCTTCAACTTCATCGAGTTCTACCTGGACGTTTTCAAGTCCCAGGACGGCGTGACGCTTCAGCAGGCGTACACGATGTACAAGGAATACTGTGGTGAGGCTGGGATTGACAAACCTATGCCGCGCCACAAGTTCCGGTCTGAGCTCCAGAACTACTTCGCCGAGGTCAAGGAACGCGCTCTCGTCAATGGGGCTCAGGTTCGGAACTGGTACTCCGGCTTCAAGGGGATCAACTACAAGACTCCCGTCGCCGAGGAACCGCAGGTCTTCTCGCTGGTGCTCGAGGAGACTGTCTCGACGTTCGATCGAGACTTCGCTCATCTGCCGGCGCAGTACGCCAAGGCGGATGGATCGCCGGCGACGATCTGGGACAAGGTCACGACAACACTCGGCGGGCTGGACACTTCTCAGCTGCACTACGTCAGAGTCGACCTGCACCACATCGTCATTGACTTCGACCTTACGGACGAGAATGGAGAGAAGTCACTCGAACGAAACCTCGAGGCCGCAGCCTCCTGGCCGGCAACCTACGCAGAGCTCAGCAAGTCCGGCAAGGCCGTTCACCTTCACTATCTCTACGACGGTGACCCGAGCGAGCTTGCTGCTGAGTTTGAGCCGGGAATTGAGATCAAGGTGTACTCGGGGAAGAGCTCCCTGCGACGCCGGCTGTCTCTCTGTAACAACATGCCGGTTGCGACAATTAACAGCGGCCTTCCGATGAAGGAGAAGAAGGTGCTCACCTCCGAAAAGATTCAGAGCGTTCAAGGGCTCCGTGCCCTGATCGAACGAAATTTGCGAAAGGAGATCCACCCGGGCACCAAACCCTCGATCGACTTCATCTACAAGATCCTCGAGGACGCGTACATCTCGGGGATGGAGTACGACGTCACCGACATGCGCCAGGCGATCACGGTGTTTGCCAACAGCAGCACCAACCAGCCGCTTCAGGCGCTCAAGGTCGTCACTCGGATGCGCTTCAAGTCCGAGGGCGAGGTTTCGTCCGTCAAGGATCCGCTGCCGGAGATCGAGCGCCGGCTGGTGTTCTACGACATCGAGGTCTATCCGAACCCCTTCGTCGTGTGCTGGAAGTACGAGGGCTCCGACAACGTCGTCCGGATGATCAACCCCTCGCCGCAGGAGATCGAGCAGCTCCTGAAGATGAAGTTGGTCGGCTTCAACGTCCGGCGGTACGACAACCACATCCTGTACGCGAGGATGATGGGTTACACCAACGAAGAGTTGTACAAGCTCTCGTCGAAGATCATCAACGACAAGAGCGCGCAGTCCAGCCCTCTGTTCGGCGAGGCCTACGGGCTCTCGTACACGGACATCTACGACTTCTCGTCGAAGAAACAGGGGCTCAAGAAGTTCCAGATCGACCTGGGCATCCACCATGTCGAGATGGACATCCCCTGGGACGAACCGGTCCCGGAGGAGCTGTGGCCGAAGGTCGTCGAGTACTGCGTCAACGACGTGGTTTCGTCGGAGAAGGTGTTCGAAGCTCGGAAGCAGGACTTCGTCGCACGCCAGATCTTGGCGGGATTGAGTGGGCTGACGGTCAATGACACTACGGCCAAGCACACCGCGAAGATCATCTTCGGGAACGACCGCAACCCCCAACGGAGCTTCGTTTACACGGATCTCTCGAAGGACTTCCCGGGGTACACGTTCGACGCGACCCGCAAGCCGAACAAGTCGGACTACCGCGGCGAGGACCCGTCTGAGGGCGGCTACGTTTACGCTGAGCCTGGCGTGTATCACGACGTGGCTGTGCTTGACGTGGCTTCTATGCACCCCACGTCCATCCGACAGCTCAACCTGTTTGGGGAGTACACCCCGAACTTCGCGGCTCTCGTGGACGCTCGACTGGCCATCAAGCACGGGGACTTCGATGCCGCGCGCAAGATGCTCAACGGGAAGCTCGCCCCGTTCCTCACCGACGAGGCCGACGCCGATGCCCTGGCCTACGCGCTGAAGATCGTGATCAACATCGTGTACGGGCTCACGTCGGCGAAGTTCGACAACCCGTTCCGAGACCTGCGCAACGTCGACAACATCGTGGCGAAGCGTGGGGCGCTGTTCATGATCGACCTCAAGCACGAGGTGCAGCAGCGCGGCTTCACGGTGGCGCACATCAAGACCGACTCGATCAAGATCCCCAACGCGACTCCGGAGATCATCGAGTTCGTCACCGAGTTCGGCAAGAAGTACGGGTACGACTTCGAACACGAGGCGACGTACGAGCGGATGGCGCTGGTCAACGACGCCGTCTACGTGGCCAAGTACGGATGGGCTGAGAAGGAGAAGCTCATCGGTACGTGGACCGCGGTGGGTGCGCAGTTCCAGCACCCCTACGTGTTCAAGACGCTGTTCCACGACGGCGAGGGTCTCGGGTTCGACGACTTCTGCGAGACCAAGCAGGTTCAGCAGGGGATCATGTACCTGGACTTCGACGGCGCCAAGCCGATGGCGTCCGTCAGCCCGCCGGCATCGATGCATCACGTCGGTCGGATCGGACGTTTCGTCCCGGTCAAGGACGGCTACGGTGGCGGTCACCTGTACCGGGTGCAGGACGACAAGTCCTACGCCGTCGCCGGCACCAAGGGATTCCAGTGGGTCGAGGCCGAGTTGGCCAAGGACCTGCCGCACGACGCCATCGACATGGACTACTTCGACGGGCTCGTGACGTCGGCCCGCAACGCCATCGAGAAGTACGGCGTTGTGGATTTCTGCGTTGGCTAGGTACACGCCAATCCCTTGCGCTGTCTGCGGTGCAGTCGGCGCAAAACCATGCGTGAAGGGTAAGAAGGGCTCCGAGCTGTGGAAACGGCAGGAGCCCTTCTCGCCTGGTCACCAAATCAGATGGGCTCAAAACAAGAAATCTAAGAAGGAGTCTGCAAGTGCCGGTGTACAAACACGCCAAGGATGGCGAGCTGGTAAACGCTGAGCAGTTGACCCAGGAGAACGGGAACCAGCTGGCTCAGTGGTGCGAGGGCGTGCTCGTTCAGGAGATCGACCCGTTCGATCGCGAGCGCACCTTCAACGGTGTCAACGTGCCGACAGCCAACGGTGCCAAGCGGTGCAGCCTCGGGGATTACATCGTCAAGGACGAGCTCAACTGGTTCTACGTCGTGGCCCGGTACGAGTTCGAGCACACGTACGAGAAGAAGGAGCTCTAGTGCTGGGAAGCATCCAGATCGACGGCGCCCGAATCCGATTCCTCAACTTCGAGGGACGTGAGGGCATGTACAACCGGGCCGGTGAGCGCAACTTCTGCGTGTTCATCGACGCGGACCTGGCGGAACAGCTGAACCGCGACGGCTGGAACGTCAAGACCTTGAAGGGGCGGAACCCCGACGAGGCCGACCAGGACTACCTCGAGGTGTCGGTCAAATACCAGGGTCGCAACGGCCCGGTTCGCCGGCCCCCTCGGATCGTGCTCATCACCAGCCGCGGCCGCACCGACCTCGACGAGGACACGTGTTCGCTGCTGGACATGTCCGACCTCAAGAACGTCGACCTGATCATCCGCCCCAACGAGTGGGAGGTGAACGGGAAGACTGGCGTCAAGGCCTACCTCAAGAGCTGCTTCGCGACGCTTGAGGAGGACGCGCTGGAGCTGCGCTACGCGCACGTTCCGGTGATCGGCGCCGCGGAGGAGAAGCCGGCCATCTCGGCTCGGCAGCAGGTCGAGATCGACAGCAAGCCGCACTACGACTTCGAGGGCGAACTGGCGTGACGCTCGCCAGTCTGTTCAAGAAGCTCGGCATCATGTCCGAAGACCAAACTGTAACTGTAGGAGGACGCACGATGGACGACATCAACGAGGACCCCGGCGACGGCGGCCCCTACCCGGACGCGGTCGTGAACGGTCCGGTTCCCGAGGTCGGCGTGACGATCCCCAAGCGCTACGGGAAGTCGATCACGCTCTCCGTGACGACCAAGGAGCCGGAGAACTGGTTCAAGCTCTGGACCCACTTCTCCGAGATGGGCGCCGAGCTGGGCAAGGTCTTCCCGGCGGTGCATCTGAACTCCTACGACCTGGACGCCCTGGGCGAGGAGGACGAGGACAAGCCGGTATGCGTCGAAGAGCACCTGTACCACGACGACCTGACCCTCGCCAAGTTCAAGACGGTCCTGCTCCAGCAGATCGCCGCGACGTTCGAGGTCCACGTCGACACCGTCGAGACGCTCCTGGACGACATCGTCAACGACCTGCACAACAACCGGATGCTCATCCGCGAGCGCAAGCCGCTGACCCAGTAGTCAACCTGTTTCGCCGGCTCATGGTAGTTGCCCTGGTGTTCAATGTGATCGTCTGGTCATACGCACTGGGGCACTACTTCTTCTCACCGAAGTTCTAATCGTAGAAAGAGGTACCGCAATGAAGCTCACGACCATCTGGACCATGCGGGGCATGTCGCTGGCGGAGAAGATCCGTCGCACCAAGGATTGGCTGGCCCGCAAGGTCGCCAAGAACCTGCCCGACATGGTCAAGTTCTGGGCCTGCATGTTCGCCATCGAGGAGGTCTCCAAGACCTACAACGGTGACGCGATGAACATCAAGGTCGACCGCATCGTCAAGCACCTCGGCATGAAGGCCGGGACCGTCTAGAGAGTAGAACGCATGGCTGACCCCAAGTTCCAGGCGCCGACCGGCACGAACTACCCGATGCTGGCGCGCCAGCTCGTGGTCAACGAGTTCAACGCCAACGTCGACGCGACCGACGAGTTCCGGCTCAAGGACGAGGACACCTTCGTGGTCTGGTTCGCCAAGACCCTGAAGAACTGGAAGGCCCTCGTCAGCACGACCGTGCCGGACGGCAAGTACTACGAGGTGACCTTCGACGGCGCGAACAACCGGGCCTTCATCGACACCTACGTCAAGCACAAGAACACCTGCGTGCCGTTCTCGGAGAACCCTCCGACGCACGTGACCGTCCAGGCGTAATCCGAAAAATTGCCGGCGAGGCAATTTCGCAGAAAGGTTTCAATAGTGAAGCGACTCCTGGCAATTGTGGCCGGCGCGGCACTCGCGCTGGGCGGTCTGACCGCCTGCGATGACGACGCGACGATCGTCAACGAGAACCTGTCCCGGGAGGCGGACAACTTCAAGGTCCTTCGTCGGGTCGTGTTCTACAACGCCATCAAGGGTGAGACGATCCTGACGACCGAGGGCTACTGCTCGGTGGAGATCACCGCCGACCAGATGAAGACGGTCTGCAAGAGCGGGAACACGTACTTCCGGAACGCTCTCGGACGGTCCGACAACGTCCTCTGGTTCTACCAGCAGATGGACCAGTCCAACGTCTCCCCGACCCACTACAAGTTCATCGTCAAGCCCGGCCAGGTCATCCCGAACTTCGAAGTCCGCTAGTCCAGCAACCCAGCCCCCGATCACCGACGCAATTTCAACCTGAAAGTAGGCAAATAATGAAAACCGAGCGGTACATGCGTAACCCGTTCTTCGTCGACGCCGTGCAGGTCACGGAGGAGAACTTCGACGAGGTGGCGGCCTGGTGCCAGGGCGAGATCCGCCTCAAGGGGACTCTGCCGCGGCAGATGGGCAGCGAGGAGGCGCAGGAGCGCTTCATCAAGGTCCGTGTCTTCCGCCCCATGGGCGAGGAGCAGACCATGGCGTTCGTCGGGGACTGGGTGCTGTACGCGGGCACCGGCTACAAGGTCTACAAGCAGCCGGCCTTCGAGAAGTCCTTCAACAAGGAGAAGAGCGCGTTCGTCCTGGGCGAGGAGGAGACCCGCGCGAAGGTCATCGAGCTCGTGACCAAGGCACAGCTGGCCCAGGAGATGGCCACCGCGGTCGGGATGCCGGACACGGCGCTGTCGGCTGTCGGCCCGCTGGTGGACCGGATCCTGATGCTCATCGCCGGCGAGACCATCGAGCCCACGACGGTGGAGCAGGTGAAGGCGCACCGGACCGAGCAGTCGCTCCAGCAGCTCAAGGACCACCTCAGCAAGCCGGTGCCGATGGACCCGTACAAGCGGCGCCGGATGCCGTTCCAGGAGAAGCTCCAGGAGCTCGACCCGGGTCCGTTCGGCAACGTCAACATCTACCCCGCCGGCCCGATGAAGAAGGACATCGACGCCGGTCTGCTGATGACCCGCGAAGAGGTCTTCGAGAAGCACGGTGTCCACCTGTCCGACGAGCAGGTCGCCGGCCAACTGTGCAAGGACAACGTGATCGGCGGCAGCGTGACGCAGATCCAGGGCACCGACGGCGACGTGAACGTCAGCGGTAGCTCGCAGGACTGACCCCTGCCTGTTGGGGCCCGGCTGTCGCGGGTCGGGCTCCTTCAGGGAGGTGTTCAGCCTCAATCCCTGCGTCGAAAGGTTTCAACAATGCTGAGCGACCGCGAAATCGAACACCGCTTCAGCCCGCACAGTGCGGTCTCGGAGATCGACGTGCAGGAGCAGATCCTGGGTCACCAGATCATCCAGGAGAAGTTCACCGAGCTCGCCAAGCTTCTGAACCGGTTGCTTCCCGACGCCTCGCCGCGCCTGATCTCGCGCACGATGATCGGCCTCGAGGAGACGGCGATGTGGGCGAACAAGGCCCACTCCAGCCGGTACCCGATCTCCGAGATCCGCACGCTCCATCCGTAACCCACCAAGATCAACACCTGAAAGGTTCAATCGTGAAGAAGGTCGATCTGCTGTTCCTCGACATCGACGGCACCGTTCGCCGCGGTTTCGATGAGCTGGGTAAGTTCGTGAACGACGTCGAGGACGTCAAGGTCTTCGACGAGGCCGTCGGCATGATGTACCGGTGGAAGCGGATGCACGCCGGCGGCCGCATCGTCGGTGTCAGCAACCAGGGCGGCATCGGCTGCGGGATCCTGACCAAGGCCCAGGTCGAGGCGAACATGGCCGAGACACAGCGTCAGTGCGAAGGTCAGTTCGACCTCATGCTCTTCTGCGAGCACAACCCGAACGAGAACTGCTACTGCCGGAAGCCGCAGCCCGGCATGATCAAGATCGCGATTCGGAAGCTCAAGGAGAAGTATCCGGACGAGGTCTACCCGCTCTCGTCAGCGCTGATGGTCGGGGACCGCGACGAGGACGAGGCCTGCGCGGACGCCGCGAATGTCCCGTTCTGCCCCGCCAAGACCTGGCGCGACCTGTACTGATCGCGTCGGAAACATGGCTTATGATGAGAAGAACCACATTCTAGAGTCCAAGATTCTGGAGTAGCTGCAATGCCGAGTCATAGATTCGGTTGACCAGTCAGTGTCGAGTCATAGATTCGGTACGAACATGTGGTTCTAATTTTTGAGGAGAGCCATGCTCGAGCGTATCAAGAAGCACCTGACGGACCACAAGCGCGAGTACATCACCGGAGCAGTCTGCCTGGTCGTTGGCGGCGTGGTGGTCTACGTCTGGAACAACTGGGAAGACTTCGTCGAGAACGTCGACAAGGTCGAGGTTGACAACAGCGCCCAGGTCGTTCAGGGAATTGCTGTCAACTCGCCGGTCAGCATCACCAACATCACCCAGGTCACCCGCGAAAGCCTCACGGACCCGGGGAATGTGTGGAAGGACCTTGCGACGGGTGAAGAGTGGAACAGCTCGAACCTGCTCGCGAAGGCCGAAGGTGTTTCTCGAGGTGTCCTGAAAGGTAAGACCATCGGCGACATCATCGAGTGGGCCGACAAGAAGTACCAGCTGATCCAGAAAGCTGAGTTCGCTACCGAGTGACCGGATGCCGGCGCTACCTGAGACCCGAGGGGGACTTGGGTGGCGCCGGCAGCACTCCTTATGTTTTTATCTAAGGACGTCTATGCCTACGCTCTATCCGCACCAGCAAAAGGCGGTCGACAAGCTCGACAGCGGTAAGATCCTGGTCGCCGGCGTCGGGGCTGGCAAGACGATCACTGCCGCGGCGTACTACATGAAGATGGAAGCGGATGCCGACATCATCGTGATCACGACGGCAAAGGTCCGCGACGGCCTGAGCTGGCAGCGTGACTTCGCGAAGTTCGCGGTGGGTAAGAAGGAAGGCGAATCGGTCGCCGGCCACCTCACCGTGGACTCGTGGAACAACATCGGAGAGTATGAGGATCGCGTCGGCGCCTTCTTCATCTTCGACGAGCAACGTCTTGTGGGTTCGGGAGCTTGGGTTAAGAGCTTCCTCAAGATCGCCAAGAAGAACCGCTGGATTCTTCTGACGGCCACGCCAGCAGACAACTGGCTGGATTACATTCCAGTGTTCATTGCCACCGGCCACTACAAGAACAAGACGGAGTTCCTGAGAGAGCATGTTCAATTCTCTACGTACACGCGCTTTCCGAAGGTCGAGCGCTACCGGAATGTGGCAAGACTGGTCCGAATCCGAAATGACATCGTCGTTGAGATGCATTTCGATCGACACACCACCCGGCATCAAGCGCTGGTGGAAGTTGGTTACGACGCCGAGGTTGAACGTCAGGTAGTCAAGGATCGGTGGCATCCCTACGAGGATCGCCCGATTCGTGACGCCGGCGAGATGTTCATCGTCGTGCGTAAGGTGGTGAACTCTGACCCCAGCCGGATGGTCGCTGTGCGGCGTCTGGTCAAGAAGCACCCCAAACTCATCATCTTCTACAACTTCAACTACGAGCTCGAGCAGCTGAGAAGTCTGCGCGACGTGACCACCGTAGCGGAGTGGAACGGGAAGAATCACGACCCGATTCCGGAGACTGATGAGTGGGTGTACCTCGTCCAGTACACGGCTGGGGCAGAGGGATGGAACTGCGTGGAAACCGACGCGACGCTTTTCTACTCCTTGCACTACAGTTTCAAGGTCTGGGAGCAGGCGCACGGCCGGATCGACCGGATCAATACGCCGTTCAAGGACCTGTACTACTACGCCCTCGTGAGTCGCTCGATGATCGATAAGGCGATCTTGAGGGCCTTGAAGGTCAAGAAGACGTTCAATTTGGCCAGTTTTCGTCGGTTGGTGGCTTGAGAAGTGGCAAGTTGACAAGGATTTAGCGCTCAACTTGCCACTTGCCACTTGTTTTACTAAACTACTATATTCTAGGAAGATATGTAATTATTATATATACATATCAAGTGATCGTAAAAAAGAAGTCCTGCAAACAAAGTGGCAAACTGACAAACTGACAAGGAGCCTGTCATGGGTCGTCGCGGCGAGTCCATCACCAAGATTTCGACCGGTGAGGTTTATTCGTCCATCAAGGAAGCTGCCGAGAAGAATGGTGTCGCGTCATCGTTCCTCGCCAATCACCTCAGAGGACGAGCTCCGTCCGTGAAGGGGGAGACCTACCAGTACACCCGGCTGCTGAACCAGTAACATGCAAGAGCGTTGGCTGCGTCTCGAGGAGTTCCCCAACTACGCTGTGAGTGACCACGGTCAGGTATGCAACATCAAGTTCGATCGCCTGATCCGTCCGTCGCGCAACCAGCGTGGGATCCTGCAAGTTGGGATCACTCCTCCAGGGAGACGTCAAACCATGAAGTCGGTAGCACTTCTGGTAGCTGACGCGTTTATGCCCGACCATGATGAAAACTTCAATTGTCCGATCAATCTTGACGGCAAACGCGACAACTGCGCACTCACCAACCTCACGTGGCGCCCACGCTGGTTCGCCCAGAAGTACCACGCACAGTTCCAGTACCCGCTCTTCCACGAGATGGAAGTGGAGCTCGAGGTGAAGGAGACCGGTGAGAGATTCGACAACTTGAAGGATCCGTGCATACAGAAAGGATTGCGATTCCGAGACATCCAGGTGAGCTACATGTCAGACCGTCCTACGTTCCCGACATGGGAGCACTGGCGCCGTCTGTAAAAACTACATATCTTGTCGTTGATGAAACATCGGCTATGATAGAAGGGTGCCCATAAAAACCCATCTTCTAATTTTACTTTTGGGGGATTTGTGAACGAGGCTACGTACCAAGCCGGCTTGATCAAGAGACTCCGCGATCGCTTCCCCGATTGCGTGATCCTCAAGAACGACTCCGGCTACATGCAGGGAATCCCCGACCTCCTCATTCTGTGGGGGCCGCGTTGGGGAACGCTCGAGGTGAAGATCTCCGAGAACGCTCCTGTCCGACCGAACCAGCCGTACTACGTGGCGAAGCTCGGCGAGATGGGATTCTCGGCTTTCATTTACCCTTCTAACGAAAGTGAAATTCTCGATGCGCTTGAGACCGCACTACGATCTGGTCGGGAAGACTCACGCCTTCCTGTCTCCGAGTAAGTCGTCATGGCTCAACTACGACGAGGACAAGCTCGACCGCGTCTGGCATACCGCGCAAGCGGCACAGCGGGGTACCGATCTGCACGCATTCGCCGCGGAAGCTATTCGCCTCGGCATCAGGCTCCCCGATACGCAGACGACCATGAATGCGTACGTAAACGACTGTATCGGTTGGCGGATGACGCCCGAGCAGCCGTTGGTCTACTCGGGAAACTGTTTCGGGACCGCGGACGCCTGCGGGTTCAGGAACAACACGCTGAGGATCTCCGACCTCAAGAACGGCGTGACCGAAGCATCGATGAGACAGCTCGAGATCTACGCAGCTTTGTTCTGCCTCGAGTACAACTTCAAACCCAACTCGATCTCGATGGAACTGCGCATCTACCAAAACGATGCCGTCCGTCTCCTCGAGCCCGAGCCGGATGCGATCTTCCATGTGATCGACCGCATCATCACCCTGGACAAGCGGATTGACGAACTGCGAGCGGAGGTAGGATGAGCTTCGAACTAACTGAAGAAGAGTACTTGGCTCACTACGGGATCCTTCGCAAGTCGGGTCGTTACCCGTGGGGTTCCGGGGAAACCCAGAGTCAGCGTAACCGTACGTTCCTCGAAACCATCGAGGCGTTGAAGAAGCACGAGGGGATGACCGAAACTGAAATCGCGCGAGGTTTCGGTCTGACCACCACCGAGCTTCGGGCTGCAAAGTCCATTGCTCGAGCGGAAGAGCGTCAAGCAGACATCAGCTTTGCGCAGCGTCTCAAGGACAAGGGGTTGTCCAATGGCGCCATCGCGGAACGTATGGGACTTCCTAACGAGTCTTCTGTGCGTTCTCTTCTCGCACCTGGTGCGGCGGACAAGGCGAACGTTCTCGACACGACCTCCCTCATGCTCAAGGATCAGGTCGCCAAGAAGGGCTACATCGACATCGGCGCCGGTGTCGAATACCACATCGGTGTCAAGCAGACCAAGCTGCGTGCCGCTGTGGCGTTGCTGGAGGAACAGGGCTACACCACCCATTATGTCAAGGTGGAACAGCTCGGTACGGGGCAGCAGACCACGATCAAGGTCCTAGCCAAGCCCGACACCCCGTACAAGGAAGTATTCGCCAACCGTGACAAGATCCAGCAGATTTCTGACCATTCGGAGGACGGTGGTCGCACTTTCCTTGGCATTCAGCCTCCTACTTCCATCAGCTCCAAACGCGTTGCCGTGCGGTACGCGGAGCAGGGAGGCACTGACGCCGACGGCGTGATCTACGTTCGCCCGGGCAAGGCGGACACGTCGCTGGGGAAGTCGAACTACGCTCAGGTTCGCATCGCCGTGGACGGTACCCACTACCTCAAGGGTATGGCGATGTACAAGGACGACCTCCCGCCTGGGGTCGACCTGATGTTCAACACGAACAAGAGCTCGACGGGCAACAAGCTCGACGCCATGAAGAAGATGAAGGATGATCCGGACAACCCGTTCGGCGCCGTCATCAGCCGGCAGACTGGCGTCATGAACATCGTGAACGAGGAAGGTAACTGGGGTGACTGGTCGAGGAGCCTGTCGTCCCAGATGTTGTCGAAGCAGAACCAGCCGCTGATCGACTCGCAGCTCAAAGCGACCTACACCAAGAAGCGCGAAGAGTTCGACGAGATCATGCGTCTGACCAACCCGACGGTCCGTAAGAAGCTCTTGGAGGCGTTCGCCGAAGAGGCCGACTCGGCTGCCGTGCATCTCAAGGCCGCAGCACTTCCCCGACAGGGCTCGCACGTCATCCTGCCGGTGAACTCCATGAAGGAGACGGAGATCTATGCTCCTAACTTCAACAATGGTGAACGCGTTGCGCTCGTTCGATACCCGCACGGCGGAGTCTTCGAGATCCCTGAGCTCACGGTCAACAACCGACACCCCGGAGCGAAGAAGGCTCTGGGTAATGCTAAGGATGCTGTTGGCATCCACAGCAAGGTTGCCGAGCGACTGTCCGGAGCTGACTTCGATGGCGACACCGTCCTCGTCATCCCGAACAACGACGGTCGAATCAAGACCGCACCGGCCCTGCAAGGACTGAAGGGTTTCGATCCTCAGTCTGCGTACAAGGGCTACCCTGGTATGACTCCGATGTCTGCTCGGACCAAGCAGATTCAGATGGGTGTGGTATCCAACCTCATCACTGACATGACCATTCATGGCGCTAAGCCAGACGAGCTCGCTCGAGCAGTTCGTCACTCGATGGTGGTCATCGATGCGGAGAAGCACAAGCTGAACTACAAGCAGTCGGAGATCGACAACGGAATCCGGCAGCTGAAGCAGAAGTACCAAGGCGGTGAGACCGCCGGCGCAGCAACCCTGATCTCGAGGGCAACCTCCGAGATCCGAGTAGCTGAGCGCAAGAACCGGTCCGCAGCAAAGGGCGGTCCCGTAGACAAGGCGACTGGACGTCGAGTCTACGAGGAAACTGGGGCTAGCTACACCAATGCTGATGGCAAGTTGGTGGTGAAGACCACTAAGTCTGTCAAGCTGGCAGAGACCGACGATGCAAACACCCTTTCTTCAGGGACTAAGGTAGAGCAGCGGTATGCCAAGCACTCGAATGATCTCAAGGCCCTGGCCAATGAGGCACGGCGTGTGGCTGTCAACACAGAAGCCACCCCCTATTCGAGTTCAGCAAAGGCCGCCTATGCAAAAGAAGTGGCCTCCCTGGATTCCAAGTTGGCCCTCGCCCTCAGAAACGCCCCCCTCGAAAGACAAGCCCAGGTCATCGCAAACGCGGTGTACTCCCAGAAGAAGGCAGCAAACGGCGACATGGAGGCCGCCGAAAAGAAGAAGCTGAAATCACAGGCCCTGGCAGAAGCCCGTACCAGAACGGGTGCCAAGAAGAACCGTATCGAATTGACCCCGTCTGAGTGGGCCGCCATCCAGGCAGGCGCCATCAGTACGAACAAGTTGAACCAGATCCTTAGTAATGCAGACCTGGACAAGGTCAAGGAACTGGCTACACCTCGTACTAACAAGGTCATGAGTACGGCCATGCAAACAAGGGCCCGTGCAATGCTGGCTGCTGGCTACACCACTGCTGAGGTAGCAGGTGCTCTAGGTGTGGCTACTTCTACGCTTACCTCTAGTCTTAGTGAGAAAGAAGGGTGATGTAGTGGTACTTCACATGCTAACAACAGTGGACAATCCATTCAATCCCTTCACTCACTATGATGAGTGGAATGCATGGGATCAGATGATGGGCTACCACAGCTCGGCTCTGCTTGCAAGGATTGTCAGGACCTCTGACGAGCTGTCACAAGCAGTGCAAGACCAAGCCATTGAGGATGCCATTGATGAAGTGGTTCGCTACAACATCAGTGGTATGCATCGTAAGGTAGCAGAGCCGCAAGCTCAAGCTGCTTGATCGATCCTTGGTCTGACTAGTCGTTCGATCTGGAATCAGTTGGCGATGACCTTGGTCAGCCTCGATAACTCATCAAAGAGTTGCTGACTGGTTCCAGATCGAGCTTCGAAGTCGTGAGAGGATTCGTCGAGACCGGGGGGAGGGGGTCGCGAAAGATACCCCCCACCTGCAT